>Ga0187843_10001586_pt1 | contig 14232 bp, 13 predicted proteins | sample SpaLakP09_SKY_43_FD_134516 | JGI IMG/M metagenome (GOLD analysis project Ga0187843, IMG submission 134516) | Oligotrophic lake water microbial communities from Sparkling Lake, Wisconsin, USA - SP09_SKY_43 | ecosystem: Environmental > Aquatic > Freshwater > Lake | place: USA: Sparkling Lake... | reverse complement strand
GTTTCGGCCGCAATGTGGTGGCGCCGGTGGTGGCGCGGCTGGTGGCGGAGCATCCGTCGCTGCAGGTGCGGTTTGAAGTATTCGACCGGCTGGTGGACATTGTGGCCGAGGGCTTCGATCTCGATATCCGTGTCGGCGACGAGATCGCACCACACCTCATCGCCCGCAAGCTGATGGCCAATCACCGCATTCTATGCGCCGCGCCGGCCTACCTGGAACAGCATGGAAAGCCGCGCAGCCTGCAGGAGCTGTCTGGCCATAACTGCCTGGCGATCAAGGAACGCGACCTGCCGTTTGGCGTATGGGCGCTGCGCAGCGGCAGCGGCAGCGGCGCCGAGGAAACCGTCAAGGTCACAGGATCGCTGTCATCCAACCACGGCGAGATCGCGCTGCAATGGGCGGTGGCAGGCGCAGGCATCGTGCTGCGCTCGCACTGGGACGCGCAGCCGCACCTGCACAGTGGAGAACTTGTGCAGGTGCTGCCCCAGTACACGCAGAGCGCCAATGTGTGGGCGGTCTACCCGCAGCGGCTTGCGGGTTCCGCCAAGGTGCGCGTGTGCGTCGAATTCATGGAGCAGCAACTGGCTCAGAGATAGCGCACCCACGCCATCGTCGTGCGGCGCTTGAACTTACCGAAGGCGCGGCATGGCCAGTACAGCAGCGGAATCAGCACCGCCGAGAGCATCCACACTTGCCATAAGCTGTCAAACTCATAGCGCTGGCCGTAGTTGGCGCCGAGCCAGGCCACCGCCGTCTTCTGCATTGCCAGCAGCACGTACAGGTGCAGCAAATAGTAGAACATCGGCGCGCCGCCAAAGATGGCGCAGACCCGAAGGAACCAGTTGCTGCGCTGTTCCAGCCATGCCAGCACCAGCAGACCGACACCGAGCGTAAGCAGCAGAAAAGCCAGCGATGGCGGATATTTGGTCACGTTCAGGAACGACATCACGGTATGCAGCGCATCCTGCTGCTGCGTCCACGGCAACGTCTCGCCGTAGATATTCAGGCCCCGCAACACGGCCAGCAGCGCCAGTGCAGCCACGCCAGCGCGCACCAGCAATTTGCGACGCTGCTCCGGGGCAGTTCTCGCCGCGTACCACGGCCCGGCCGCGTAGCCCAGCACAATCACGCCTATCCACGGCAGTAACGGGTAGCTGACCTTGATCCTCAATGCGCCTTCCGCCACCAGCCAGCCGCGATCGTGCAAAATCGTCCAAGGGATGTAGCCGGCGTCGCCCGGCTGGAACGACAGAGGTGTCAATACGTTGTGACCGAAGACGATGGCAAGGCCCAGCGCTATCAGGACGCCACGCGGCAGCCGATGCAGCAGCGCTAGCGCAATCATCGCCAGCCCGATCACCCAGATCACTTGCAGGTAGATGGTGGTGGGCGGCACGGTGCCGGTCCACGCCACGCTGACCACGCAGATTTCCAGCGCAATCAGGAACAAGCCGCGCTTGAACAGGAAGCCCGCCGGCGAACGTGGTCCGGTCGAAGGATGCGCATACAGCCAGGCCGACAAACCGGTCAGGAACACAAACATCGGCGCGCAGAAGTGCGCCGCCAGACGGCTGAAGAACAGCTCCGGCTCGGTCTCCGCCACATTCATCGGATCACTCACCTGCCAGCGCAGGAAGAACGTTTCGCGGACGTGGTCCAGCATCATGATCATCATCACCAGTCCGCGCATCACGTCGATGGATGCTACGCGCTGGCCGCGCACACTAACACTGCTCATAACTTGTATTGGAGTTTGAGGGTCACGCGGCGGTCTTCGCCGGGCGCCACCCAGGTTTGCTGATAGGAGCTTGGATAGTACACTTTGTTGAACAGATTATCGACATCCAGCGACCAGCGCAGCTTCCGGTTCGGCGAATACGACGACACCAGCCGCGCCGTCGTGTAGGCAGGCAGCTTGAAGGTGCTGCTGACCGCCACATCGCCATTGCGCTCGCCGACGTAATTCAGGCCGCCGCCCAGCGACGTCTGCGCGAATTGCCGCACCAGCAGCAGGTTGGCGCTCTGCTTCGGCACATTGAACAGGCGTCCACCCACTGCCAGCACGTTGTCGCGCAAAACCTTGGCATCTGTGTAGGCATAAGAAGCCGACAACTGCAGCTTGCGCGCGATTTCGCCCGCCACATCCAGCTCCACGCCCTTGCTGCCCACTTCACCGGCAGCCAGCGAGAAGTTGGTGTCGGCAGGATTCAGCGTCAGCACATTCTTCTTCTTGATTGAATACAGTGCCAGCGTGCTGCTTACCTTGCCGTCCGCCGTATCGAACTTGACGCCGGCCTCGTAGGCGCGGCTGCTCTCGGCCGGGAATGACTCGTTGTTGATGCCGATGCCGCTATTCGGGCGGAACGACTTGCCCGCAGACGCGTACAGCGACAATTGCCGGTCCGGCTGATACACGATGCCGGCGCGTGGGCTGGTGGCGTCCAGCGTCTGATGGTTTTGCAGGCCATTGCGATTGTAGTTGGTGATGGTCTGGCGGTAGCCATCGCGCCGCACGCCGACCAGCGCTTTCCATTGCGCGCTCAGGTCAATCTGGTCTTGCGCGTAAACCGCCGTCTGCCACTGCTGCTCGCGGGTGTTGATCGATGGTCCCAGCGTGGCTGGCTGCACGCCACCATACACTGGCACATAAATATCGATGGCGTAAGGCGCCGCCGCGTTAGGGCTCTTGCGCAGCTGCAGACGGTCGTCGCTAAAGCGGTAGCCGTCCACGCCCATTAGCACATGGTGCGCACCGAGCTTGCCCACCAACTCCAAGCGGCCAGACCAGTCTTGCGCCGAAAAATCGCGATAACGGCGCTGGCGCCACAGCGTACGCCCATCCGCCTGCAGGGCAGACGCCTCGGTCGAAAAGCCCATCATCGAACTGCTGCGGTATGAAAGCCCGCTTTGCAGTGACCAGCGATCATTGAAGTCATGCTGCAGAAAGACCTGGTGACCGGTGGATTTGACGGTCATCGGACCATCGGCGCGCTCGCCTAGGAAGCGCGAATTCGGTATCAGTCCCAGCACGCCCTTCACCGCGACTACGCCTCGATCAAAATAAGCCTGCTGCTCAAATGCTTCCAGCTCATATGACAGCGTGGTGTTGTCCGACAGCCGCCAGATCAGCGACGGCGACACCATATGCCGCTTGGAAGACAGCGTATCGCGGAAGCTGTCGCCCTTTTCATACGCCGCGTTCAGGCGATACGCGACGCTATCGCTCAGCGGCCCGGTCAAATCCACCGCGCTGCGATAGGTCTGATGCGACGCCACCGACTGCTCCAAAGTGTACGACGGCTGGAACAGCGGCTTGCGCGTGGTGATGTTGATGATGCCGCCCGGCTCTCCGCGCCCGTACAGTGCGGCCGCCGGCCCTTTTAGGATCTCGATGCTCGCGATGTTGGCGCTGTCGCGCAGCCCGTTGTAGCCACGGCTGGAACTGAAGCCGTTGACCAGAAAATCGGAGCCGTAATTAGGGTCGCCGGTAAAGCCGCGTACCGCGTAGCTGTCCCATACGCCGCCAAAATTATTTTGGCGTGAAATACCGCTGCCCAGTTCCAGCGCATCGGCAAAACGGCTTACGCCGGCGTCGCGCAGCATGTCGGAGGTCAGCACACGCGCGCTTTGCGGCAGATCTCTCAGGTCGGTTTCAGTCTTGGTGGCGCCGGTGGCGGACAAGCTGCGGTAAGCCTGGCGCGTGGCGGTGATCTCCACCACATCATCCGCAAACACCATAAAAGGGTAAGCCGCAGCCAGGCACACCGCCAGGCGCGAAGATCGTACAGCCGACATGAAAGCTCCATTCATTAATGCAAGTCGGCTGCATTATACACAAATGCAACACTATTGCATTAATTTATCCGGCGTGATCGGCGTGCTGCGTACGCGCTTTCCGGTGGCGTGATAAATCGCATTGCACACCGCCGCCGCCACACCTACCAGTCCGATTTCGCCCACTCCCTTGGCGCCGATGCGGCTGACGATGCGGTCATCCTCCTGCACGAAAATGACGTCGATATCATGAATATCCGCATTGACGGAGACGTGATACTCGCCCAGATTGTGGTTCATGAAGCGCCCAAAGCGGTGATCGCAGAAGGTTTCTTCGTGCAACGCCTGGCCGATGCCCCACACCACGCCGCCGATGATCTGGCTGCGCGCTGTCTTGGCGTTGATGATGCGGCCGGCGGCGATGGCGCTGACCACACGCGTCACTCGCACCGTACCAAATTCCGGGTCCACGCGCACCTCGCAGAACACCGCTGAATGCGTGGAGCGCTAATACTTCATCTGCTTCAGCATATTCGGCAGCATCAGGTATTTTTCTTCCAGGCGCTGCTCACCGCTGCCGGCAATGATGTCGATGATCGACACCGCAACACCCGGCTGCGACGATATCCGCACAAATCCGCCCGAGAACTCAATGTCGGCAAAGCGCGCCTTCGCCAGCGGCGATGAGGGAAGCTTCTTCGCCAGCTTGAACAGCTTTTTCTGCAGCTTCTCGCACACGCCTTGTACGGCCGAACCCACCGTGGCCACATGTGATGAGCCGCCTTCGATCGGTGCTACCGGCAGCGTGGAGTCGCCGAGCTGAAAGCGCACCTGCTCCAGCGGCAGTCCCATCGCATCAGCTGCGATGATGCTCATCGCCGTGTAGGTGCCGGTGCCAATATCAGTAGCAGCGCTGCTCACCACCAGCGAGCCGTCCGCATGCAACACGGCGCTGGCGCGCGCGAACATCTGCATCGCATCCCAGATGCCGGTGGCCATGCCCCAGCCGATCAACTCGCGGCCCTCGCGCATGCTGCCCGGCTCCAGCGAACGCTGGTCCCAGCCAAAGCGCGCCGCACCTTGCTCGTAGCAGGCGCGTAGCTCCTTGGTGGAATATGGCAGGCCGCGCGACGGGTCCATTTCCGCATAATTCTTCAGACGCAGCGCCAACGGGTCCATCTTCAGCGTATAGGACAGTTCGTCCATAGCCACTTCCAGCGCATACACGCCGTGGGCGGCACCGGGCGCACGCATGTCCATCGGGCTGGCGTGGTCCAGATCGACCAGGTGATAGCCCAGCCGCACATGCTCGCATGCGTACAATTCGCCGGACCAGTTGACCACCACTTCCACGTAATCTTCCATGCGAGACGTTTCGGCCACTGCCTCGTGGATGATGGCGCTCAGCGTGCCATCCGGCTCCGCCGCCAGCTTCACGCGCTGCAAAGTCTCCGGCCGATGGCCGAAGGTGAACATCTGCTGGCGCGTCAGCACCACGCGCACCGAGCGTTTCAGCTGGAGCGCGGCCATTACCGCCAGCGGCAGCTGGTACTGCGGACGCAGGCCAGAGCCAAAAGCGCCGCCCACATACGGATTGCGCACGGTGACCTTGTCCTTGCCCAGTCCAAAAACGTGCGACACGTACCAGCGGCTGTTCTGCGAGCTTTGCGTCTTGTCGTAGATCGTCAGGTGACCGTCGTCGCTGCGGATCACGGTGCTGGCGAACATTTCCAGCGGATTGTGGTGTTCCACACCGCTGTAATACTCGCCCTCAACGCGGACAGCGGCTTTTTCCCACACCTCGTCGGCATGGCCTTTGGGATCCGGCGGCGGCGTGAAACCGGCTTTCATGCGGCTTGGTTTATATGAGCGTTCGCGGTTTTCCGTCAGCGAGGTGGCATGCGGCTCAACTTCGTAATCGACCTCCACCAGCCGCGCGGCGTAGCGCGCAGCCTCAAACGTCTCGGCCACCACCAGCGCCACCGGCTGACCGCTGTAAGCGATCTTGTCGTCGTACAGCGGACGGAATGGCGAACCGCCGGGCGCCGTCATGTCCTTGTAAAAGATGTCGAAAGACCGGATGCGTGGCCGGTTCAGGTGCGTAATCACTTCCACCACACCGGCTACCGCCAGCGCGGCGTCAGCGTGAATCGCGGCGATACGCCCGCGCGGTATCGTGCCGCTGACCACCACGCCGTACAGCAGGCCGTCCGCCGTATGCTCGGCCGCGTAGCGCGCCTGACCGGTAACTTTGTCGCGGCCATCCACACGCGACACAGGCATGCCGATGGTGACGGCTCCGGTGCCTTGATCCGCAACTGGTGTGCGGAGTGCCTCAATCAGCTCTGTCACGTTCGCTCCTTGTATTGTCGTGCGTTCCCGCCACGGCTTGTTCCAGCGCGCGCACCACGGCGCGTCTGGCCAGCGGGATTTTGAAATTGTTCTCGCCCTGGCCTTGCGCGCCGACCAGCAAAGCGTCTGCGGCTGCGGCGAAATGTGCGGCGTCGGCTGGGTGGCCGACCAGCAGCGCTTCCGCCGCCGGCAAACGCCACGGCTTATGCGCCACTCCGCCTAGCGCCAGGCGGGCCTCACGCACCACGCCGTCGTCTCCGATGTCCAGCATGGCCGCCACTGAGACCAGCGCGAACGCGTACGACGCGCGGTCGCGAATTTTCAGATAGGCCGAATGCGCGGCAAACTGCGATGCCGGCGGTAATTCGATATGGGTAATCAGCTCGCCCGACGCCAGCGTGGTGTCCTGCTCCGGCCTGTCGTCCGGCAGACGGTGGAAGTCAGCAAAGGCAATCTGACGTTCACCCGCCGCCGAGCGCGCATGCACAATGGCTCCCAGCGCCGCCAGTGCCACGCACATATCGGACGGATGGGTGGCGATGCATTGCGGGCTGCCGCCAAGGATTGCGTGCTGGCGCGTCAGGCCGCCCACGGCGGAACAGCCGCTGCCTGGCAGCCGCTTGTTGCACGGCGTGCCGATGTCATAGAAGTAGTGGCAGCGGGTGCGTTGCAGCAGATTGCCGCCGTTGCTGGCCATATTGCGGATCTGCGGCGAGGCGCCGGCGAGGATCGCGGCGGTCAGCAGCGGATAGCTTTCACGCACCAGCGGATGATAGGCGGTGTCCGCGTTACGCGCGGTGGCGCCGAGCCTCAGGCCACCGCCGGCCAAAGGCGCTATCTCGGCCAGCGACAGGTTGTTGATATCGATCAGCGCTGCCGGACGCATCACGAATTCCTTCATCAGATCCAGCAGATTGGTACCGCCGGCGATGAAACGCGCGCCACCACTGGCATGCGCCAGCGCTTCAGCGGCATCGGCAGCGCGGAAGTAAGCGATGGGGTTCATGCCGGCACCGTGCCAGGCAAGTAAGGGCGATCCGGGTTATCGGCATGCTGCGCCAGTCCCATGACTTCCGTGACCGCAGCCACAATGCCAGGATAAGCGCCACATCGGCAGATATTCCCGCTCATCAGCTCACGCACCTCGGCCACTGTTCGCGCCTCGCCTTCGTTCATCAGGCCCACGGCGGAGCAAAGCTGACCGGGTGTACAGTAACCGCATTGGAATGCGTCATGCTCGATGAAGGCCTGCTGCAACGGATGCAGCTGAGCGCCTTGCGCCAGCCCTTCTACCGTGGTGACTTGCTGGCCATCTTGCATGACGGCCAGCGTGAGGCAGGCGTTAATGCGCCTGCCGCCGACCAGCACCGTGCAGGCGCCGCACTGACCATGGTCGCAGCCTTTCTTGGTACCGGTCAGGCCCGCGCGTTCCCGCAACAGGTCCAGCAACGTCACCCACGCTTCTACCTCAAACTGCCGGGATTCGCCGTTGAGTTCCAGGCGAACGGGATATGTGCTCATTGTTTGTCTTCCTCGTTTTTCAGAATGCCGCGCACATTGGTCACCACCAGGCAAAGCTGCAGCGCGATCAGCGCCCAGGCATCGTCGTGCCAGCCCCACGCGATCCACAGCGCGTTACTGACCAGGAAGGTAATGAAGCCGGCCTTGCGCCGCCAGGTCGTGCGAGAACCCACCAGCAGTCCCGCCGCTACGGTAATTGCCATGGCGGGCCATTGCAGCAAATCGAGCCAGTCTCCCATGGATGCGCAGGCCTCTCTATTGATAGTGAGCTGCCAGCATGGCGGATCACCTGGCGCCGGTATGTACGCCAGCACACGGCCAATGGCCGCAGTGTCGCTGAGTGCGCGTACTAACAGACGGGGCGGTCCGCATCAGCCCATCATGGGTCAAACTTCAGGACATCTGTATGAAAATCGACCGTCTTCCCTATGCCTCCGCGCACACGTTGGGCCAGACGCTGGCGCAACTGGATGCGCGTCTGCCACCCGGCGAGCAATTGGCCGAGTTAATCGCCGCCGGCCAGGATCAGTTGCCGCTGCCGGCCAGCGGCGCCACGCTGCAACGCTGGCAATGCCTGGCGCTGGCCGCCCATCATGATCTGAGCCTGGCCAAACTGTATGAAGGCCATACCGACGCGCTGGCGATTCTGGCGGAGCTCAACGGGCCTTCGCGTCCCGGCGCTGCCTGGGGCGTGTGGTGCGCTGAGTCGCCGGATGCGGCGGTGGTGCTACGGCGCGACGCGGTCGGCCAGTACGTGATCTCAGGCCGCAAGCAGTGGTGCTCTGGCGCGGCAGTGCTGAGCCACGCATTGGTGAGCTGTCATGACGCTTACGGCGAACGCGCGCTGGTAGCAGTGGCGCTGCGCGATCGCGGCGTGACGGTAACCAATGAAGGCTGGCATGCGGTTGGCATGGCGGCCACCGCCAGTGTGGACGTGCTGTTCGACGAAGCGCCCGCGATACCGGTCGGCGAGCCGGGCGAGTATCTGAGCCGTCCGGGCTTCTGGTACGGCGGCGCCGGCATCGCGGCTTGCTGGTATGGCGCGGCGCAGGCATTGGCCGAGTATCTGTTTGGCGCCGCGCGCGCGCAAGCCAAGCCGGATCCGCATCGGCTGGCGCATCTTGGCGAAGTCGATGTAGCCCTGGCCTCCGCCGCTACGCTGCTGCGCGCCACTGCAACGGCCATCGATCGCGCTCCTGGGGCATACGCCGGACGCACCGTAATGCGCGCGCGGTTGGCGATGGAAGCGGCGGCCAACGACGTGCTGCGCCACGCGACGCGGGCACTCGGTGCAGCGCCACTGTGCCGCAATGCGCGCTTTGGCCGGCTGGCGGCCGACCTGCCGGTGTTCCTGCGCCAAAGCCACGCAGAACGCGATCTTGCCACGCTCGGCGGCCTGCTCACGCAACTGGAGGGCGCGCCATGGGCACTCTGACAGCAACACCCTTAACACGCACGCCGTCCAGCGCTGCACTCGGCGAAGTCAGGGAGCGCGTGGCGAGCCGGAACAATGCTTCCCGCCACATCGTCGGCCGTGGCACACCGGACGCCGACTGGCAGGCATGGCCCGGCCTGGCCGCGCTGCTGCCCATCACCGCCGCTGAACTTGCGCCGGCAGGCGGCCGCGCCATCATCGTCGCGCCGCATCCAGACGACGAGGTGCTGGCCTGCGGCGGCCTGCTGCAACTACTGCACGCGCAAGGTACGCGCACCGTGCTGGTGGCGGTCACCGACGGCACTGCCAGCCATCCCGGCTCCGCCCAGCTGACAACCGCCGACCTGGCGCGCCAGCGCCCCCAAGAAACCGCAGCGGCTTTGCAGGCGCTCGGCGTCCACGCGCCCGTGCTGCGCGCCCGCCTGCCTGACGGCCAGGTACAGGCCAACATCGACCAGTTGCACACGCTGCTGCTGCAGCTACTCCGTCCTGAAGACACGGTTTTCGTCACCTGGCACCACGACGGTCATCCAGACCACGAAGCCTGCGGCCTCGCCGCCACCCTTGCCGTCCGCACTTGCCGCGCCAAACTGGTAGAAATGCCCGTCTGGAGCTGGCACTGGGCTACACCGGGCGATCCTCGCCTACCATGGCAGCAAGCGCGCAGACTGCCGCTGGACGATCATATCCTGCGCCGCAAACAGCAAGCTATCCAATGCTTCCAGACCCAGTTGCATGACGATCCCACCACCGGCAAGGAAGCAATCCTGCCGCCGCACGTGCTGTCGCGCCTGCTCCACCCCTACGAAATCTACTTCACATGAGTGCACACTTCCAGCAGCTATACGAACAAAACGACGATCCATGGCAAGTGCGCCAGCGCTGGTACGAACAGCGCAAGCGCGCCGTGCTGCTGGCCAGTCTGCCCGCGCCGCACTTCCAGCACGCCTTTGAACCCGCCTGCGGCAACGGCGAACTGACCGCCGCCCTGGCCCGCCGTGTCGATAAAATCACAGCCAGTGACCTGTCCCCGGCTGCCGTGGAACTGACCCGCAGCCGCACCGCCGGCCTGCCCGGCGGCCGCGTCACCGTAGACTGTCAGCGCATCCCGCAGGATTGGCCTAAAGGCGCCGACTTTGACCTGATCGTCATCAGCGAAATGGCCTACTACCTCAACGAAGAAGAACGAGAACAGCTACGCGACCGCTGCATCGACACGCTAGCCCCGAGCGGCGCATTAGTGCTGTGCCACTGGCGCCGCCCCTTCAACGACCAGCTGCAAAGTGCCGACGCCATTCACGCGGCCTTTGACGCCAGCCCCCAACTGCACCGCATCACCCGCCACGAAGAAGCCGACTTCCTGCTGGACGTCTGGTCGCGCGATCCGCGCTCGGTGGCGCAACGGGAAGGAGTAGCTCCATGATCGGCATCGTTATCCCCGCACACAACGAAGAACTGTACCTGGACGCCTGCCTGCGCGCAGCCCGCATCGCCGCCGCCGATCCAGCATTGCACGGTGAAACGGTGCGTATCACGGTCGCACTGGACAGCTGCACCGACCGCTCGTTAGCCATTGTCCAGCGCCATGCCGCCGAATCCGGCCAGCGTTGCGCCATCGACTACCTTTGCGTGGACGCCCGCAATGTCGGCGTCACCCGCGCCGCCGGTGCCCGCCACATGTTGCGCCACAACCCGCGCTGGCTAGCCTTTACCGATGCCGACACCCAGGTCGCCCCCAACTGGCTGGCCGCACAGCTCCATCTCAATGTCGATGTGGTGTGCGGCACTGTAGCGGTACACGATTGGTCACCGCACCGGGACAACGCCGATCTGCTGCGCCATCACTTCCATAACAGTTACACCGACGCCGACGGCCACCACCACATTCACGGCGCCAATCTCGGCGTGGCAACCGATGCCTACCTGCGCGCCGGCGGCTTCGAACCGCTGGCATGCAGCGAAGACGTGGCCCTGGTCACCGCGCTGGAACGCGCCGGCGCTCGCTTCGCCTGGAGCGCCGCACCGCGCGTAATCACCAGCGCCCGCTGCGACGCCAAGGCGCGCGGCGGCTTTGGCGATACGCTGCTACGCTACGCCGAAGCGGCCCGCGCCGCCTCGGCGGCCGGAATCTGACGCGGCCAGCCAAAAATATCGTACCATTACAGTTCAGGACGTAGCCAGCCCTCGCCGCCACGCAGATCGCACACCGCAGCAGCACCTCTGCACAGCTGCACAATTCGCAGGCCGCCGGCGGCCGCAAAGGAGTTCCGATGGCGCCACCTGTCATGTCCACCCCGCTCGAACCGCAGGCCGGCGACAACAGCCAACACGGCCAGAATGGCCAGCGCAGCGTCACCGTGCGCGTCGACGGTCCGTGGTGGCGGCGCTTCCTCAGCTTTGTCGGCCCCGGCTACCTGGTAGCAGTCGGCTATATGGACCCAGGCAACTGGGCCACCGACCTAGCCGGCGGCGCCGCCTACGGCTATTCCCTGTTATGGATCATCGGCCTGTCCAGCTGCATGGCGATGCTGCTGCAGATCCTGTCGGCCCGGCTCGGCATCGTGGCGCAGGCTGACCTGGCGCAGCTATGCCGCATGCACTCGTCGCGCCGTTCGGCGGTGGCGCAGTGGCTGCTGTGTGAAATCGCCATCTGCGCCTGCGACCTGGCGGAGGTGATTGGTACCGCCATCGCCCTCAAGCTGCTGTTCGGCATACCGCTGGCCTATGGCGTGGTGCTGACCGCGCTCGACGTGTTGGCCATCTTGTGGCTGCAGCAACGCGGCTTCCGCTACCTGGAAGCCTTCGTCATGGCGCTGCTGGGCGTGATCTTCCTGTGCTTTGCCATCAACCTGGCGCTGGCCGAGCCGGCATGGCGCGCAGTGGGCGCAGGCTTCATCCCATCCAGCCAGACCGTCACCGATCCCGGCATGCTGTACCTCGCCATCGGCATCATCGGCGCTACCGTCATGCCGCACAACCTGTACCTGCACTCCTCCACCGTGCAGACCCGCCGCTTCAGCACCACCGACGACGGCAAAAGCAAAGCGATATCGTTTGCCGCCGCCGACATCGTGGTGGCGCTTGGCCTGGCCTTCCTGGTCAACGCCGCCATCCTGATCACCTCGGCGGCCGTGTTCCACACCAGCGGCCACGCCGAAATCGCCGATCTGGAAGAAGCCTACAAGCTGCTCGGCCCGCTGACCGGTACCGCGCTGGCCAGCGTCCTGTTCGGCGTGGCGCTGCTGGCGGCCGGCCTCAGCTCATCGGTGACGGCCACGCTGGCCGGCCAGATCGTCATGGAAGGCTTCGTCCAGCTCAAGCTACCGCCTTGGGCGCGGCGCCTGGTCACCCGCTCGGTGGCGATCGTGCCGGCGCTGTTAGTCACCATCGTCTATGGCGAGCATGGCGTGACCAGCCTGCTGATCCTGAGCCAGGTCATCCTCAGCCTGCAACTGCCCTTCGCCATGTGGCCGCTGATCCGTTACACCAGCTCGCGCGACATCATGGGCCGCTTCGCCACGCCGCGTCCAATGGCCTGGCTGGCCTGGGCGATGATGGCCACCATCGTCAGCCTGAACGGCATCCTGCTATCCCGCCTGTAACACCCCGTCTACCATCTAGCGCAATGTTATCCGGAGAAATTTGATCCAGATCATAAAAATTGTCGATGAGCTTTGATAGCCTGACCTCGGACATCACAAGGAGCTCATCATGTCGTACAAAAACATCCTGGTACACGCCGACCTGTCGCCCCACGCCGCGCAACGCTACGCGCTGGCCAGCCAGGTCGCCCTCAGCCACAACGCCCACCTGGTCGGCGCCGCCTTCACCGGCCTGGCGGTGGAAATATACCGCAACGCCGCCTTCGCCTACGGCAGCGTGATGCTGGCCCCGGAAGACGTGCAAGCCATTACCGACCGTGCCGATCAGGCGCTGACCAGCTTTGTCGCCAAAGCCGACGCCACCGGCGCCAGCTACGAGCGCCGCCTCAGCGATGACGACGCCGAAACCGGCCTGGTGCTACAAGCGCGCTTCACCGACCTGCTGGTGGTCAGCCAGAGCGATCCCGAACTGGACGGCCCGGACTGGCTGCGCAGCCTGCCCGAGCATCTGGCCCTGCACAGTGGCCGGCCTGTGCTGCTGGTGCCCTATGCGGGCAGCCATGAGCGGATCGATCAGCACGCGCTGGTGGCCTGGGACGGCAGCCGCGCCGCCACCCGCGCCATCACAGATGCGCTGCCGCTGCTGCGCCAAAGCCGACGCGTGACGCTGGCAGTGTTCAACGCCGACCGCCAGCACGGTGCTCACGGCGAACAGCCAGGCGCCGACATCGCGCTCTACCTGGCGCGCCACGGCGTGCGGGTGGAAGTGGCTCAACAGCACACGCCGGCCGGACTGGACATCGGCAACGCCCTGCTGTCGCTGGCGGCCGACTGCGACGCCGACCTGCTGGTGATGGGCGCCTACGGCCACCAGCGCTGGCGCGAGATCGTGCTGGGCGGCGTCACCCGCCGCGTGCTGCAATCGATGACCTTACCCGTGCTGATGGCGCATTAATCGGGGTGGTGAATGCGTATCGATAGTTACCGTAGCAATTATGAGCGCTGCAGCGCAGCCGGCGTGGAAAGGTGATGATGGGCCACCAACTGCGCCTGATGACGCCAGCCGTGGCGGACGATATCCGTCGCTGCCAAGGTTGTCCGCTTAACGTGCTGTGCCTTGACGAGACTCTACCCGACGCCACCGATCCCTGCATGGAGCAGCGCTGCATCCGGCTCCACAGCGGTGAACACCTGTTCCGCGTGTCGGACGAGGTGGACCAGCACCTGCACATCATCCGCAAGGGCGACATCAAGCTGTATCAGCATGGACGGGATGGAGGCCAGCACATCATCGAGTTTCTCGGGCCTGGCGCGTGGGTGGGACTAGAATCGCTGAATGAGCACCAGCGCCATGCGGGCGCAGTGGCGCTAACCGATTGCGAGCTGGCCAGCGTGCCGTACACGATGCTGATCTCGCTGCTGGACCGGCAGCCGCGCAGCGCCGAGGCATTCGGACAGCTGCTCAGCGGGACCATCGCGCGGCACCAGCAGCACGCGACCATGCTGCGCAGTACGACGGCGGTGCAGCGGGTGGCGCAGTTTCTGCTG
>Ga0187843_10001584_pt1 | contig 14238 bp, 12 predicted proteins | sample SpaLakP09_SKY_43_FD_134516 | JGI IMG/M metagenome (GOLD analysis project Ga0187843, IMG submission 134516) | Oligotrophic lake water microbial communities from Sparkling Lake, Wisconsin, USA - SP09_SKY_43 | ecosystem: Environmental > Aquatic > Freshwater > Lake | place: USA: Sparkling Lake... | reverse complement strand
CCTCTGTCCGGCGTCGACAATGCTCGATCACGGCCTCCAGCCGGTAGGGCAACTCGGGCAGCAGGATGGCATCCGCCCCACCCGCCAATCCCCCTTCCAACGCAATCCAGCCGGCATGCCGGCCCATGGTTTCGGCAATCATGACCCGACCATGGCTGCGCGCCGTGGTTTCCAGCCGGTCAAGCGCCTCAGACACCACGGCCACGGCGCTGTCAAAACCGAAGCTGCGTTCGGTCAGGTAGAGGTCGTTGTCGATGGTCTTGGGCACCCCCACCACCGGCAGGCCCAAACGGCTGAATTGCTCGGCAATCGCCATGGTGCCGTCGCCGCCGATGGCTATCAACGCGTCAATACCTTGGGCCAGCACGAAATCGAGCACACGCGCAGAAACATCCGCCCCGCCCTCGGCAAAGTAGTGGAAAGGATCACAGCGGTTGTGCGTGCCGAGGATGGTGCCGCCCTGGGCCAGGATGTCCCGCACATCGGCCAGAGCCAAGGGCCGCAGGCGCTGCTCGATCAGACCGAGGAAGCCGCGCTCCACGCCGCTGACACGCGCCCCGCACTGCTGAATCAGGGCCAGGCTGACGGCACGGATCACAGCATTGAGGCCGGGGCAATCGCCGCCGCCGGTGAGGATGGCTATGTGCATGGAGGGCTGCAAAGGTCGTCGTGATCGGGGCGATTATGGGTCAGCGCGCCAGCAGGAAATACTCGAACAGCTGGGCGCCACCCGCCCCACCCAAGGGCACCAAGAGGGCCTTGACCAAGGGCTGCTCAAAAATCGGCGCCAGCGCACCGCCGCGCTCCTCCTGCACCGAAGCCATCAGCCGCTTGAAGGGCTCGATCAGCTTGCGCTGCTCCTCGTCACCCCCCATCAACCAGCGCAGATCGGCCTCCATGCGGCGCAAGGCCCGGCTGCGCGCCTGTTCGGCCGCCTGCTTGAGCAGCACGGCGAGGGCCAGCAGGCCCAACAGGTAGGCACTGGCAGCCATGGCCACCGGCAGGGTCAGCGACCAGTTGTCGAACAAGCGGCTGCGCCCGACGATCAAGAGCGCCAGCACCACGAAAGGCCCCATCACCAAGGGCCCGATGCGCGCGCTGCGGCGCACGACGATCTGCACATCAATCCAGTCGTCCAGCAGACTGTGGCGGCGCAGTTCGGGTGGCGCCACGGCGCGCTGGGCCGGATCGGCGGCGATGGGGCGCAGCCACAGTGCCTCATGCGCGCTGCCCAGGCTGGCGGCGAAATGCGCCAGCGTGGACGCCGGGTAGACCGTGCGCGCGGCCGTGAGCAAGCGGATGAATCGGCAGGCCAGCATGGTGGCGTCACCCACCGCCACCACCAGCAGCGGCAGCAGCACCAGAATGGCATCGAGCGTGAAGCGGATCAGGGCGCGATGATCCTCGCCGCGCACCGGCACCGCCGGCCCTGCACCGTCACTGAACCCGAAGAACAAGCCCAACACCACGGCCAGGGTCAATACATAGCCGAGCAGGATGCGCAGCGCCCGCGGCACGCGGCTGCCGCGCCGGCGGTACTGATGCCAAAGAATGCGAAAGTCCACGCTCGGGCCCGCCAAGGCATGCCAGCCGGCCACACTCAAGTGCCGAGACCAGATCCGGCGCGTGAAGCGCAGGCTGCGCTCGCCCTCCACCAGGCGGGCTCGCTTGCGTACCCGCATGGGCAGACGCAACCAGTGGCTCTCCTCGTCCATACCCAGTGTGCTGCGCGACCAGGTGGCGTCCAAGGTATCCACGATGGCCAGCAAGGCCAGCAGATGAATCAGCTGCGAGGGCCAAGCACTGATGCCCTCGAGCCAGGCCAGGGGCTCACAGTCTTGGCAGGGCTTGGGGGTGGCCTGTTGCAGCGCGAGCGCCCACAGCAGCAGCAAGCCCAGCCAACACAGACCGCGCAAGATGCGGCGCGCCGTGGGCGCCATGGCCTTGGCGCTGCTGCGACCGAAACGATGCTCGGGCGTCAGGGACAAAAGCAACAGCAAGGTGCTGCCCAGGCTCAGGCCCAGCATGCCAGGCGCAAAGCTCAGGCGCCCAGGCCAGAGCATCTCGCTCAGCGTGACCAGCGTGAAGAAAAACAACCAGGCATACAGCGCCACAAAACCCAGCTCGGGCAGAGACATGCAGGGCGCCCCCGCATCCGGGGTTTGCGCGACGCCACGCATCGGGCCCGCTTCAGCCCAGCGCCGTTTGAGCGCACGCAACACGGGGGTGCCCGGCCAGACCAGCAGACCCAGCAGCATCAGCACCGGCACGGCCACGGCGGCCAAGCGCACAGAATAGGGCTTGCTCGGCGGACGCCGCTCAAAGGCATAACCACTTAACGCAACGGCACCGCTGCGCCCCACCTCATAGATGGAAGGCAGATCCAGCGCCTCCTCGGCCGCGCACGCCTCCAGGGCGCGGCAGCCCTTGCTGCGACAACCGGCATGTCGGGCCGCGAGATAGACCGAAGACTGGTAAACATCACGCCAAGGCGGATTGCCTGCCGCCAGATCAGGCGCTGGCAAACCGACCCGTTGGGCCACCGCCTGGCAGCGCGCAGAGGGTTGGCGCGGAAACTCCAAGGGCAGGCTGGAGGCCACCAGCAAATTGCGGGTGAAGGTCTGGGTACGTGGATGAAGAAAGCGTGCATCCATGTCGGTGGTGAAAAACACCTTGTCGGCAAAGCTCTCGTGCAAGGCCTGGAGCAGCAGGAGCTTGTCATGCACATCGCTGGCCATCAGGCCGATGGCACCGATGGGCAAGGCGCCCACCTTGGCCTCGCTGCGCTGCAGCTGCTGGGCCAAGCGACGCAGGTAATCGAGCTGATCGCGCGCTTCGGGCCATTCGATGCGTGCCTGTGCATCGCCCTTGCCAGCACCGGCCCGCGCCTCTTCTCGACCGGCATCTCGCGTGGTGACGCCGTCCAGGCCGCGGAAAAAATAAAGCTCTTCCAGCTGCAGCGCCGGATTCTGCGAGAGCTTGGCGCGCAACTGGCCGACCAGAGCCTGGGCGTACAGCGAATCCCGCTCTCCAATCAAGACCACCCGCTGCGGCGACTTCTCAGTGGCCGCCAAGCGCAAGCCCAGCTCGCCCGTCAGCTGGGCCAGCAGCTCCTTGTCGCTGCTGATCTTGCGGATCAAGCGCACCGGGGGATCCTGGCGCCCGCCTTGCAAGCGACAAAAGCGCCAGGCCACATAGTCCTCCAGGCTGCTGCCGTCCAGCTCACTGAGCATGGCGTCACTGGCGGTCGAGAAAGGGCTCAGGAGCAAGGCACGGGAGAGGTGCCAGTAACCATCAAGCCAGGGCTGCTGGGGGTCGGGTTTCCGAGCAAGCGGGCGTTGGCCCTCAGGTCCGACGCAATGCTCACGAGAGGCTCGGCCGGGCCCCAGGCGCCAGGCGGCACTACGCAGATCGGCAAGAGCCACACGCAGCGCATCGGTGGTGGACGGGCCGATCAAGGCCAGTTGCGGCGGCGCCAGATCGGCAGAGACCCAGGGCTCGAACAAGGTGTGCAGCACCAAGGCCAGAGAATCCAGCTTGCGCGAAGGCAAGGCCGTCTCGTCGACCCAGAGCAGGGCCACCTGCTTGTAGCGGGAGGCCCCGGCGATGTCGGCCACATCGGAGGCGGCTTGCGAAGGACGTGCCGGCGAAGACGAGGCCACAGCCGCACTCAGCGCACTGGCGGACAGCAGTTCGTAGGGCACCAACAGGCCCGGTCGGGCGCCGTCGCCAGCCGGGGCGGTCTCGGGGCTGAGCTTGGCGCCTTCGAGCTGCAGCAAGCCCAGGCGCTCGGCGTTGTCCGGCACATAACCCTTGGCCTGCAGACCGGCCAACACGGCATAACGGGTGCGCCGCCGACCTTCTTCGGCGCCGACAAAGGCATTGCCGGGCACCAGCACCACCAGAACCAGGGTTTCCTTGGAATCCAGCTCATCGTCGCCCACCAGCCGGCGCGACAGCTCGCTGGGCGTGCGCAAGCTCGCCACCGACTTGAGCTTGCAATCGGTGGCCTTGGCCGCGTCCTTGTAGAGCTTGTCGCAGCGCTCCAGGCGCTCGGACTCGTGGCGGCGCACGGCCACAAAGGGGTCTTCCCAGAGCCGGGCCTCGACCTCGAGATCGGCCGCCGTCACGGCTTGCGCCCGCTCCTTTTCGGCCGGGCGCAACTGGTCAAACGCATGAGGCACCAGCTGGGTGCTGGTGATGAAGGCGACCAGCACCGCCAAGCTGGTCCAGGGAAATCCACCGCCCTTGTTGTCCATCCTCGCCCTTTCAGGCCGCAGCCGGCCTTGCGCCCGCAAAACATGCGGGACTGGCGAACAAGGTCGAGGATCAGGGCGGGAGCGTCAATCCCTCAGGTTTTATTGCCACGCCAGCGCAGCGGACACGCCACGCCACGTGGCGCCAGGACGGCCGGGCATGCATGCATGCAGCCCTTGGTCATTGCACCGTACCGCTGCCCCCGGCTTGTGCGAGGTCCTGGGCAAAGATCTGGCCCACATCGACCGCGTCGAAGTGGTACTGCAGGCCGCAGAACTCGCAGCCGATCTCGACATTGCCGCGCTCGGCCAGCACGTCTTCGACTTCGTCGCGGCCCAAGCCCTTGAGCATCTGGCTGACGCGCTCGCGCGAGCAGTTGCAGGCGAAGCGCGGCGCCAACGGCTCGAAGCGGCGCACGCTTTCTTCCCAGAACAGGCGGCGCAGAATGGTCTCGGCATCCAGGCCCAGCAGCTCATCGCGGGTCAGGGTGGAAGCCAGCATGCTGATGCGGTTGAAGGCGTCGGACTGGCCGATCTCGTCCTCGTTGCGCAGGGTGGCGCCCTGCCCTTCCAGATTGGCCTCACCCTCGACCGGCAGGCGCTGGATCAAGAGGCCGGCGGCGATCTCGTCGTTGGCGAACAGCACCAGTTTCGTGTCCAGCTGCTCGGACTGCAGCATGTAGTGCTCCAGCACCTCCGAAAGCTTTTGCAGCGGCTCGCGCTGGTCACCGTGCAGCGGCACCACGCCCTGGTAGGGCTGCTGGCCGGGGAACTTGTCCTTGGGATCCAGGGTGATGGCGCAGCGGCCCTGGCCATGAACATTGAGCATGGCTTCGAGCTGGGCGCCCTCCGGCACCTCGCCGACCAGCTTGGCCGTGGCGCGGAAGCTCAGGTCGGGCTGCACCTCGGCCACGGCCAGCTTGACCGGGCCGTCGCCAAACACCTGCAGCACCAAGGCACCGTTGAACTTGATGTTGGACTGCATCAGCACGGCCGCGGCCGACATCTCGCCCAGCAGGGCGCGCAGTTCGGGCGGGTGGGCGCCCACCACCTCGCGTCGTTTCAGCACCTCTTGCCAGCTGCCGGTCAGGCGCACCAGCATGCCGCGCACGGGCAGGCCTTCGAACAGGAATTTGTGCAGTTCACTCATGGTTTAGCTTTGGAATTCTGGAGGTAGTCGCCGCTGATGTCTTGCAAGCCGCCGGCGTAGCGCTGGCCGTTGGCGATGTAGTGGCGGGCGCTGGCACGCAGGCCTTCGATCTGCTCAGGCGTGAGCTCACGCACGACCTTGGCCGGGCTGCCCACGATCAGGCTGCCGTCCGGGAACGCTTTGCCCTCGGTCACCAGTGCACCGGCGCCGACGATGCTGTCGCGGCCGATGCGGGCACCGTTGAGGACCACGGCGCCAATGCCGATCAAGGAGTTCTCGCCCACCGTGCAGCCATGCAGCATCACCTGGTGGCCGACCGTCACGCCGGCCTCCAGACGCAGCGGAAAGCCATGGTCGGCATGCAGCACGGAGCCGTCCTGGATGTTGCAGCCGGGGCCGATGTGCAGGTGTTCGCTGTCACCGCGCAGCACGGCGTTGAACCAGATGCTGACGTCTTCGTCGAGATGCACCCGGCCGATGACCTGAGCGCTGTCGGCCACCCAGGCGCTGGCGGCGACTTCGGGCCGGTGTTCGTCCAACTGGAATATCGCCATCTCGTGCTCCCGGACGGCTTCTGGCCGCGGCAAAACCCGATATTTTAAGCGGGCCACTCGGCGGCACGGCGCGACCGGGGCTTTGCCGGCCTGAACCTGGCAAGCCCTGGCGGGATAATTGGGCCATGATGCCTCTGGACTGCCGCGCCCGTGCCCTGCACGTTCTCTGCCTGATCTCCCCCGCCGACAAGGCCGATGCGGCTCAGGCCCTCTACCTGGAGGCCCAGAATGGGCTTGCCCTCGACACCGAAGCCCAACTGCAGCGCCCCGAGGGCGTGCCGGGCCGACCAGAGCGGCCGCGTTTGCTGTCCGCCCTGCAAGTGCCGAACCGCTCGCCCTTCACGCTGGAAGGCCGGGCCGCGCTGATCCACGCCATCGCCCATATCGAGTTCAATGCCATCAATCTGGCCCTGGATGCGGTCTGGCGCTTTGCCGGCATGCCGCGTGAGTTCTACCTCGACTGGCTGCGTGTGGCCGCCGAGGAGGCGCAGCATTTCAGCCTGCTGCACGAGCATCTGCAAAGCCTGGGCCACCGCTACGGCGACTTCGACGCCCACGACGGCCTCTGGACCATGGCCGAGCGCACGGCCGAGGACGTGCTGGCCCGAATGGCCCTGGTGCCGCGCACCCTGGAGGCGCGCGGCCTGGATGCCACGCCGCCGCTGCAGGCCAAGCTGGCCCGCGCCGGCGACGCACGGGCTGTGGCCATTCTGGACATCATCCTGCGCGAAGAAATCGGCCATGTGGATATCGGCAACCGCTGGTACCGCCACTGCTGCCGTTTGCGTGGCCTGGACCCCGTGGCGATTTATCCTGGCCTGGTGCAGCACTACCAGGCGCCGCGGCTGCGCCCGCCCTTCAACCTGAGCGCTCGCGGCGCTGCCGGCTTCAGCGAAGAAGAATTGGCCTACCTTCAGGCGGATTTCTCGAATGATCGAAGGGGCGCGCCCGACGCCGCTCAGGCGGTCGACGGGCCGGCCAGCTAAACTGCGACCTGTGACCCTGTTCTCCACCTTCATCCTTCGCCGCGCACGCGGGTTCCAGCTCGGGCTGGCGCTCTGCCTGGCCCTGGGCCTGCTCGTGATGGGCAGCGCACAGGCGAAAGCTTGGATGCAGACCGAGGCTCAGGAATCCGCGACCGCTTGCGCAACGGACTTGAGCGCCGCAGGTGGTTTCACATCCTGGCTCGATGTCACAGTAGAACCAGCGGTCGACACCCCGGTAACCAGCGCCGAGGTCGGCGACGGGCTGGAAGCGCCCGAGCTGGGCCTGCCGCCTTCGGGCTTGCAGCTCAGTGCCACAAGCCTGTCGCCGCCGGGCGCCAAGGTGCCGCGCCTGCTGAGCGCTCCCTGGCTCGAAGGCCTGCAGCGGCCGCCACGCCCGCGCGGGGGCTGATCGCCCGCAGCTGCCGCGCTCGCCCATGGCCTGAATGGACCAAGTTGCGAGCGGTTCCATTCGGCACCGTCCTTCCTCCCCGCTCTTCTCCTCTTCTGCCGCTGGCAGCTCGCAGCCTCTGTGCTGCAGCCCGACTCACCGATTCGGCCCCTTTTTCTCGCCCGCATGGACTTTCTTTTCGACCCCAATCTCTGGCTCGCCTTCGCGATGCTGACCGCCCTGGAAATCGTCCTGGGCATCGACAACATCATCTTCATCTCCATTCTGGTCGGCCGCCTGCCCCCGGAGCAGCGCGATCAGGCGCGGCGCCTGGGCCTGGGTTTTGCGATGGTGTCGCGCCTGCTGCTGCTGTTCTCGCTGAGCTGGGTCATGGGCCTGACAGCCGATCTCTTCCATGTTTTCGGCCAAGGCATCAGCGGCCGAGATCTGGTCTTGCTGCTGGGCGGCCTGTTCCTGCTGTACAAGGCTTCGCACGAGATCTTTGTCGAAGTGGAAGCCCATGAGCAGGACGGCCCGCCGACGGCCGATGCCGCCGCGCTGAAAGCCGCCGGGCGCAAGCTGTTCTGGATGGTGATTGGCCAGATCGCCGTGATCGACATCGTGTTCTCGCTCGATTCGGTGATCACCGCGGTGGGCATGGTGGACCGCATCGGCGTGATGGTGGCGGCCGTGGTGACCTCGGTCGGCGTGATGCTGATCGCGGCCAAACCGATCGGCGAGTTTGTGGACCGCCATCCTTCCGTCAAGGTGCTGGCCCTGGCCTTCCTGGTGATGGTGGGCATGGCGCTGACGGCCGAGGCCTTCGACCAGCATGTGCCCAAGGGCTACCTCTACGCCGCGATGTGCTTCTCGCTGGCGGTCGAGGCCCTCAACATCCGCGCCCGTGGCAAGCGCTTGGCCGCTGCGGCGGCCAGCGACAAGGGCTGAGGCCGCAACTCGCTCGCCCGAGATCTAGGTCGATCAAATTCACAACCCAGTCTTCCCTTCTTCTTTCAACCCATTCATTCACTCACTCTCACAGGAGTTGCTGTCATGAACCCGAACTTTGGATCTTTCTCTGCCGTCTCCACCGGCCTCAACGAGGGCGCGCTGCGCCGCGAACGCAACCGCGTGCTGCGCAACACCTACTGGCTGCTGGCCCTGTCCATGGTGCCGACGGTGCTGGGCGCCTGGCTGGGCGTGGCCACCGGCCTGTCCAAGGCCATGTCGCCCATTGTCGGCCTGATCGTCTTCATGGCCGGCGCGTTCGGCTTCATGTTCGCCATCGAGAAGACCAAGAACTCGGCCGCTGGCGTGCCGGTGCTGCTGGGCTTCACCTTCTTCATGGGCCTGATGCTGTCGCGCCTGGTGGGCGCGGTGCTGGGCCTGGGCAATGGCGCCGAGCTGATCATGACGGCCTTCGCGGGCACGGGCGCCATCTTCCTGGGCATGGCCTCGCTGTCCACGATGATCAAGCGTGACCTGAGCAGCATGGGCAAGTTCCTCTTCATCGGCATGATCCTGATGCTGGTGGCGGGCATTGCCAATATCTTCCTGCAGTCCAGCGCCCTGATGATCACCTTGTCGGTGCTGGCGATTGGCATCTTCTCGGCCTTCATCCTGTACGACCTCAAGCGCGTGCAAGACGGCGAAGAAACCAACTACATCACCGCTACGCTGAGCGTGTACCTGAGCCTGTACAACGTGTTCCAGTCGCTGCTGTCGCTGCTGGGCATTTTTGGTGGCCGTGAGGAATGATGAAGATGGCTGAATGAGCTGAGCGGAGTGACTTTCGGCCATGCGCCGAAAGTCACTCTGACCCCAGTTTGGGCTTGAGCTCAGCTCTGGCTTGGAGCGGCGCCGCGATAATCGGCGCCGCTTCTTTTTGGCCTCCGCGCTTTGTAAAGCGCATCGGCCTGCACAACACCACTCCTCGAACTGAAAGCCTGATCTCTTGAGCCGCATCCAAGCCAATCTCCTGCTGACCCTCATCGCCCTGATCTGGGGTTCGGCCTTTGTGGCGCAAAGCCACGGCATGCAGGAGCTGGGGCCGATGATGTTCACCGGCCTGCGCTTTCTGGTCGGCGCCCTGGTGGTGCTGCCGCTGGCCTGGCGCGAGTGGAACTACCTGGCCGGGCGGCAGCTGGCGCTGAACCGCGATGACGGCCTGAAGATCCTGGGCCTGGGCGTGCTGCTGACCTTGGGTGCAGCCATGCAGCAGATTGGCATCAAGTACACCACGGTGACCAATGCCGGCTTTTTGACCGCGCTCTACGTGCCCCTGGTGCCGGTGCTGGGCTGGTTGCTGCTGCGCCAGCTGCCGCATTGGTCGGTCTGGCCCGGCGCACTGGCCTGCCTGGTCGGCGCTTTTCTGCTCTCGGGTGCACAAAGCCTGGAGATCGGCCTCGGCGACAGCTGGGTGATCGCCTCGGCCCTGCCCTGGGGTCTGCATGTGCTGCTGATCGGCCGCGTCGCGGACCGCATGGCGGCGCCCTTTCTCGTGGCCTGCGGCCAGTTTTTCGTCTGCGGCCTGCTGGCCTTGATCTGGGGGCTGCTGTTCGAGCCCTTCAGCGGCGCCGGCATCCAGGCCGCTGCCACGCCGATTCTGTACACAGGCATTCTGTCGGTCGGGGTGGCCTTCACTGCCCAGGTGGTGGCGCAGCGCTATGCCCATGCGGCCGACGCCGCCATCGTGTTGTCCTCGGAGACCTTGTTTGCCGCCCTGTTTGGCTACTGGCTGATGGGGGACCGCCTGGCCCCGGCAGGCCTTGCCGGCTGCGCCCTGATCCTGGGCAGCCTGCTGGTGGTGCAGTTACTGCCCCTGCTCCAGCCGGCCAAGACTTCAAGTGAAGTTTTACCAATTAAGTAGAAACCCTGATTTTTGTCATAGGGTTTTCACGGATGTCATTGATAATTGCGCTCGAAGTCACCCACAGGGGTGTCGCTACAGAGACAAAACATCATCATGACTGCAACTCCCGCCTTCCTCGCTCAATCGCAACAGTACCTGCTGAACGCTGAGCAAGATCAACCCTCGCTGGCCGGCACCTTCCGCTTCGGCAAGCAAGTGAACCTGGTCGCCGAGACCCTGGGCCTGGCCGCCACCCTGAGCTGCTTTGGCCTGACCGCCCTGATGATGGGCCTGGCCATGTAAGACCGGTGGGATCGCTGCCGCGATCCGCCGCCCAGCCCGGAAACCACTCGGCCCGGGCTACAAGTTCAGCGTTCAAAGCTCAAACGCCGTGGTCTTCTTGACCGTGCGCAGCACCAGCATCGAGTTGCTGCGCGCCACACCGGGCAGATGCATCAGCACATCGCTGTGCAGGCGCTCCAGGTCTTCGGCATCTTTGTAGGCAAAGCGCATCAGGTAGTCGTTGGTGCCCGCCACATAGAAGCAGTCCAGGATTTCCGGGATATCCCGCACCGCCTGCTCGAAGGCGCCCAGCGCCTGCGGCGTCATCCGCTCCAGATTGATGATGGTGAAGCTGGTACCCGGTTGGCCGATGGCCTTGGGGTTCAACAGCGCCACATAGCCGGCGATCACGCCGGCGTCTTCCAACTGCTTGACCCGCCGCAGACAGGCCGAGGGCGAGAGATGGACCTGCTTGGCCAGCTCCACATTGCTGATGCGGCCGTCGCGCTGCAGCGCCGCCAGAATGCTGCGGTCAATCGCATCCAAAGTCACTTCTGAACTCATATTTCGAATTTTGTGCGAATCGTTCACTGAATGATGGCACAAACGTGCAGAACCTCGGGTAAGCACCGGGGCGAATGCGCTCGCACATTGCGCGCAAGGCTCTCTAGACTGACTCTCAGTTGTTGACTTGAGGAGAGCCCGTCATGAGCCAGAACATCGCACCCGATTCGGCCCCCAGCACCACCGCCAGTGCGGACCCGAAGCGGGACGCCTACTGGATGCCGTTCACCGCCAACCGGCAGTTCAAGAAGTCGCCGCGCCTGCTGACGCGCGCGGACGGCATGTACTTTACCGATGACAAAGGCCGCCAGGTGCTGGACGGCATTGCCGGACTCTGGTGCGTCAACGCCGGCCACAACCGGCCGCGTATCGTCGAGGCCATCCAGAAGCAGGCGGCCGAGCTCGATTTCGCGCCGCCCTTCCAGATGGCCCACCCCAAGGCCTTCGAGCTGGCCGAGCGCCTGGTCGAGCTGACGCCGGCCGGCCTGAACAAGGCCTTTTTCACCAACTCGGGCTCCGAGTCGGTGGAGACCGCGCTGAAGATGGCCCTGGCCTACCACCGCGTGCGCGGTGAAGGCTCGCGCACGCGCTTGATCGGCCGCGAACGCGGCTACCACGGCGTGAACTTCGGCGGCATCTCGGTCGGCGGCATGGTGGCCAACCGCAAGATGTTCGGCACCCTGCTCAGCGGCGTGGACCATCTGCGACACACCCACGACCCGGCGCGCAATGCCTACGCCATGGGCCAACCCTTGCACGGCGCCGAGCTGGCGGACGATCTGGAGCGCATGGTCGCCCTGCATGACGCCAGCACCATCGCGGCCGTCATCGTCGAGCCGATTGCCGGCTCCACCGGCGTGCTGATCCCGCCCCAGGGCTATCTGCAGCGCCTGCGCGAGATCTGCGACAAGCACGGCATCCTGCTGATTTTTGACGAGGTCATCACTGGCTTCGGCCGCACGGGCCAGCCCTTTGGCGCCCAGACCTTTGGCGTCACGCCGGACCTGATGACGGTGGCCAAGGGCCTGACCAATGGCGCCGTGCCCATGGGCGCGGTGTTCGCCAAGCAGTCCATCTACGACACCTTCATGCAGGGCCCCGAGCACCTGATCGAGTTCTTCCACGGCTACACCTACTCGGCCCACCCCCTGGCCTGCGCGGCGGCCCTGGGGACCTTGGACACCTACGCCGAAGACGGGCTGCTGACCCGCGCCGCGGACATGCAGACCTACTTCGCCGAAGCTCTGCATTCGCTCAAGGGCGCGCCCCATGTGATCGACATCCGCAATTTGGGCCTGGTCGGCGGCGTCGAGCTGGCACCACTGCCGGGAGAGCCGGCCAAGCGGGCGTTCTCGGTCTTCCTCGATTGCTGGGAGCAAGGTGTCTTGATCCGCACCACCGGCGACACCATCGCCTTCAGCCCGCCGCTGATCATCGAGACGCACCACATCGATCGCCTGATCGACACCGTGCGCGGCGCCTTGCAGCGCGCCGCCTGAGCCCTCACCAACCCACGCTTGCATGCCTTTGCTGCAGATCGATCGTCAGCTCGCGAGAGACAGCTATTACGCGGCCACCGCGCCGCAAGGCCCCGGCTTCGCGCCGCTGCAGGGCACGGTGGAGGCCGATGTGGCCATCGTCGGCGGCGGACTGGCGGGCTTGTCGGCCGCCCTGGAGCTGAGCGAGCGCGGCTTCAGCGTCGCGCTGATGGAAGCGGGCGAGATCGGCGGCGGCGCCTCCGGCCGCAACGGCGGCCAGGCCCTGGCCGGCCTGGCCTGCGATATGGCTGAGATCGAAGGGCAGCTGGGCCTCGCTGAGGCTCGCCGCATCTGGGCCATGAGCCTGGAAGCCGTCGAGATGATCCGTCAGCGCAGCAAGCGCTACGGCATTGACTGCGAATGGCAGGACGGTTTTCTGAGCGTGGCCACCAGCAAGCGCAAAGCCGCTGACCTGCGGGCCTGGCAGCAGGGCATGGCCAAGGTCTATGGCTACGAGCAGCGCTGGATACCCAAGAACGAATTGGCCAACTGGATCGCCAGTCCGCGCTACCAGGCCGGCGTGCACGACCGGGCCTCGGGTCACTTGCATCCGCTGAAGTATTGCTGCGGCCTGGCTCAGTTGCTGAGTGAGCCCGCGCGCCGCCCAGGCACCGCCCCGGTGCAGCTGTTCGAACACAGCCCGGCGCTGGCACTGGAACAGGGCACAAGCGCTCAAGCGGGGCTCACGCTGTGCAGCAGCCAGGGCGAACTGCGGGCCCGCTTTGCGCTGCTGGCCGGCAACGTCTACCTGCCCGAACTGGCGCCCGAGCTGGCACCCCAGCTGACGCAGCGCATCATGCCGGTCGGCACCTATATCGGCTGCAGCGCGCCGATCGAGGCCGAGCGCCTGAACGCCCTGATCCCCTCGCGCAGCGCGGTGTGCGACAACAATTTCGTGCTCGACTATTTCCGGCCCACGGCCGACCAGCGCCTGCTGTACGGCGGCCGGGTCAGCTACAGCACCCGCACGCCGCGCTATCTCAAGGCCAGCATGGCCACGCGCATGCATGCCACCTTCCCGCAACTGGCCGACATTGGCATGGACTATGCATGGGGTGGCTTTGTGGACATCAGCATGAACCGCGCCCCCGATTTCGGCCGCCTGGGCGCCGCTCAGAATATCTATTACTTGCAGGGCTTCTCCGGCCATGGCCTGGCCCTGACGGGGCTGGCGGGCCAGCTGGTGGCCGAGGCGATCGCGGGCGACGCCAACCGCTTTGATTGTTTTGCTGCCTTGCGCCACCGGCCCTTCCCCGGTGGCACACTGATGCGCATGCCGGCCCTGGTGCTGGGCATGGCGTACTACCGACTGAAGGATCTGCTGTGACACAGGTCAAGAATCCCCAAGCGGAAGCACCGCAATCAGCGCCACGCAAACCCGTGGTGCTGGTGCCCGCCTGCCAACGCATGGTGGGCGACTACCCCAACCACATCGCCGGCAAGAAGTACGTCGACGCGGTCCGTCTGGCCGGCTGCCTGCCCCTGATCGTGCCGCCTCTGGAGCTGCAAGACCTCGATGCCTTGCTGGACCAGGCCGACGGTGTGCTGCTGACCGGCTCACCCTCGAATGTGCACCCCAGCCATTTCAACGAGGCGGTACACAACCCTGCCCTGCCCCTGGATCCGGACCGCGATGCCTGGACCCTGCCCCTGATCCCCAAGGCCTTGG
>Ga0187843_10001582_pt1 | contig 14241 bp, 12 predicted proteins | sample SpaLakP09_SKY_43_FD_134516 | JGI IMG/M metagenome (GOLD analysis project Ga0187843, IMG submission 134516) | Oligotrophic lake water microbial communities from Sparkling Lake, Wisconsin, USA - SP09_SKY_43 | ecosystem: Environmental > Aquatic > Freshwater > Lake | place: USA: Sparkling Lake... | reverse complement strand
CGTGTATCTGAAACAAGGACAATTGAACGTCGAACTGATGGGACGCGGTATGGCCTGGCTGGATACCGGCACGCATGAATCCTTGCTGGAAGCGGGTCAGTTTATCGCCACAATAGAAAAACGCCAGGGCCTGAAAGTCGCGTGCCCGGAAGAAATCGCTTTCCGTCGCAACTACATCAATGCTGAACAGCTGGAAAAACTGGCGCAGCCTTTGAAGAAAAATGAATACGGCCAATATTTAATAAATCTATTGAGCGTGGTTGAACATATCTAAACTTGGGCACAGCCCTTTCACAAAATGACTCAACTAAATTTTATCCATCCAAGCGCAATTGTAGAGCCTGGTGCCTGTATTGGCCAAGAAACTAGGGTCTGGGCATTTGCACACGTGCTTTCAGGAGCTCGAATTGGAAAAAACTGCAATCTATGTGATCACGTATTTGTGGAAAATGACGTTGTCATTGGCGACAACGTTACCGTCAAGTGCGGCGTCCAAATTTGGGATGGAATTGTCATCGAAGACAGCGTATTTATTGGTCCAAATGCGACGTTTTCGAATGACAAATTTCCACGTAGTAAAGTTTACCCCAATTCCTTTTTAAAAACTTACATAAAAAAGGGAAGCAGCATCGGTGCAAACGCTACCATTTTGCCTGGACTAACAATTGGAGAAAACGCTATGGTTGGAGCAGGTTCTGTCCTAACCAAGTCCGTACCGGCAAATGCAATTGTCATAGGTAATCCCGCTAGGATAGTTGGATACGTCGACTCGCAAAAGCCATTACAGGAAGGTGCAAATATAACCACAATCTCGAAGAACGAATTTTACATTCAGAGCACAGCTGTCAACGGGGTCGGAATCTATCAATTTCCATTAATTGCGGACATCAGAGGTGCACTTACCGTTGGCGAATTCGAAAAAAATATCCCCTTTATTCCGAAAAGATATTTTATGGTAATGGATGTTCCTAGTGCCGAAACAAGGGGTGAACATGCACATCATAAATGTCATCAATTTTTAATTTGTGTTAAAGGAAGTTGCGCAGTCGTTGCTGACGACGGAATAAATCGACAGGAATTCTTGTTGGATAGTCCAAGTAAAGGTATTTATCTTCCTCCTATGATCTGGGGTATCCAATATAAATATTCCAAAGATTCAGTACTGCTAGTTTTTGCATCGGATTATTATGACTCCACTGATTACATAAGAGATTATCAACAATTTATATCTTTGGTGAAAGCAAAAAAATGATCCCTTTTTTAGATTTAAAAGCAATAAATCTTAATGAACAACATGAGTTAAAAACTGCGCTTGATCGTGTTCTTAATTCTGGCTGGTTTATTTTGGGTCAAGAAGTAAATGCCTTTGAGAAGGAATTTGCAGATTATTGTGGAACAAAATATTGCGCCGGAGTCGGAAATGGATTAGATGCGATTTTTTTAATATTAAAAGCTCTGGATATCAAAGAGGGGGATGAAGTAATAGTCCCTAGCAACACCTATATTGCTACTTGGCTCGCGGTTTCGCACTGTGGTGCTAAGCCAGTTCCTGTTGAGCCAGAACTCAATACATACAACATTGATCCAAATAAAATTAAATATGCAATAACAGCCAATACAAAAGCAATTATTGCCGTGCATTTGTATGGTCAGCCTGCAGAAATGGACCTGATCAATGAAATTGCTCGACAACACAATTTAAAAGTAATTGAAGACTGTGCACAAGCCCACGGTGCTGGTTATAAAGGGAAAAAAGTAGGAGCACTTTCAGACGCTGCAGCATTCAGCTTCTATCCGGGTAAAAATTTGGGAGCTCTAGGAGACGCTGGGGCGGTTACATCTGATAGTGAAGAAATAATCAATAAAGTTAAGATACTCAGGAATTACGGATCACAAATTAAATATAAAAATGAAATTCTTGGCTTTAATTCTAGATTAGACGAACTTCAAGCAGCATTTCTCAGAGCTAAACTTCCAAAATTGAACGAAGCCAATAATAAACGCGCAAAATTAGCGGCTATCTATTTAGAAAAATTAGCAGATGTACCAGAAATAACTTTGCCACAATCATCCGCTTGGCTGGATCCAGTTTGGCATTTATTTGTGATTCGCACTCCACTTAGAGAAATACTCGCGCATAAATTGAATGAGCTAGGAATTGGAACAATGATTCACTATCCAATTCCTCCACATATCCAAGATGCTTACAGAAGCCTTGGATATGCTAGTGCGGATTTTCCAATATCGAACAAAATACATCAAGAAGTTCTAAGCCTACCAATGGGGCCAACAATGTCAGAGGAAGAGGTACATACTGTCGTCTCAGCAATTAGGTGCATTATATTCGAGTTAAAAAATGACGCTTGTTAAGACCAGCCTATTAAATTTGATCTCGGTCTTGATAAGAGTCCTAACTTCTCTAGCCCTCAATAAAATTATAGCCTCCTATGTAGGCCCTGCTGGTTACGCAGCTATAGGTCAACTGCAAAATTTCATTAGTATGACAACTACTTTTGCTAGCGGAGCAACAAATAATGGAGTAACAAAATACACAGCAGAATACTTTGAATGCCATAAAAATCAAATTTCAATCTGGAGGACGGCGTTTTCTTTCGCGGCATTCACATCTCTGATTACAGGAGCAGCAATTATTTTGGGAAGCGAAATTTTATCGAATAAGATTTTGAAAGATCAAAAATTTAGCAGTGTATTCATATTGCTTGGAATCAGTCTTATCTTTTTTTCTTTAAACACATTATTACTTGCAGTACTTAATGGAAAAAAAGAATTAAATAGTTATGTTTTAATAACTATTGCTGGCAACATAGTTGGTCTGATTTTCACCGGTGGTTTAGTAATTTTTAAAGGATTATACGGCGCACTAACCGCACTGGCCATTAACCAATCGATTGTTTTTTTCGTTACATTTTATCTTTGCAACAAAAAATTGTGGTTTAAGTTACGATATTTTATAGGTCTGCCGGACAAAAAAAGTTTTTTTTTGTTAATCAAGTTTTCTTTTATGGCTGGCACATCAGCAATTTGCATTCCATTAAGTCAACTTGCTATAAGAAATAACCTTGGAAACGATTTTGGATGGGTAAATGCTGGGCAGTGGGAGGCCATGCAAAAAATTAGTACTTTATATTTACTCTTAATTACTACGCCCCTAACGGTTTATTATCTACCACGGCTCTCCGAACTAAAAGAGACGGCGCAGATTTGGCAAGAGATAATGAATGGTTTAAAAATTATTGCCCCAACAGTTTTATTAATTATTTCGACAATTTATTTTTCACGATTTCTAATTATTAAGGTGCTATTCACTCCTGAATTTATGCCAATGGAAAGTTTATTTTTGTGGCAGTTAGTAGGAGATTTTTTAAAAATAATTAGTCTTTTATTTGCTCATTTAATGTTGGCAAAAGCACTCACAGTTCCCTTTATTGTAACTGAGATAGGGTTTTCGTTAGGGGTTACTTATTTTTCTTCACTGTTCTCAAGTAATTTTGGTTTTCAAGGCGTGAGTATGGCTTATGCCTTTAATTACTTGATTTATTTAATAATTGTATTTTTTACAGTTAATCATTTCGTGCTCAAAAAAATAAAATGAATATATTAATTCCTGTTTTAGGATTCTCACGATCTGGTGGTGCGCGAGTATTGGCAGAATTTGCCTCTCATTGGATTGCGCTTGGGCATAAGGTCGATTTCTTGACTGCTGATAACGGTCAAGAACCGTATTTCCCAACCAAGGCTAACATTATTCGCTACCTTAAATCTGGAGAGATAAAAACAAGTGTAAAGTCTGTTGTATTCAAATCTACTCGATTCAATGCTTTTACTAATATTTTTTCGATGTATTGTGCCATTTCCAAAATCGAAAATAATTACGATTTGATATTAGCAAATCACTCCCTAACTGCATGGCCAGTTAACTTCGTAAAAACAAAAGCTAAAAAATTTTATTACGTCCAAGCTTACGAACCAGAATATTATCAAGTTGAGCAAGGTGTTAACAATAGAATAAAAGAGTGGCTATCACGTAAAAGCTATAGCTTTAATTTATTTCAAATTTGCAATGCGCCAATATATTTGAATTATAGGGAAATCAAAGCCCTTGATTGGGTTGCGCCAGGAATTGATTTTAATTTATTTTACCCAAGAAAAACCAACAAGGATTTACAATCTTCACCGGAAATCATTCTAGGGTGTATCGGGAGATCTGAGCCTGGAAAAGGCATTAAATATGTCTTGGATGCATTCTCAAAGCTTTGGGAACATGACAAACGATACAAATTATTTGTTGCGTATGGAAATTTACCTGAGAGTTGGAAAAGCCATCCAGGATTAAATATCATAACTCCTAAAAATGACATAGAGCTTGGTAATTTTTATCGATCCTTGGATATTATGATTGCTCCTGGAATTGTACAACTTGGAGCAGCGCATTATCCAGTAATGGAAGCTATGGCATGTGGCGTTCCAGTGATAAACACGGGATACCTGCCATCGTGTTCAAAAAACGCATGGATTGTTCCTATTAAAGAATCTGACCCAATTGTGCATGCTATAAAAGAAATTACTGAAGACTCAAATTTGAGAAATTATAAGATTGATTTAGCGAATTCTGATATTCAACCCTTTGGATGGCAAAATGCGGCTAAAAAGATGATAGAAATATTTAATAAGTTTAACCTTTAGATTCAATCATCTATGTCGAACAACCAATCGGTAGCATCTTTAATTCCAACTAAATCTAATTCCCTCTATGATTGCAGAAGCATCAATATTTTGTATTCTTTTCTTTGTGATTGTTTCTAGCTTAAAGCCGTCATTCGATAAGTACTGTGTATTTTTATTAGCATTTCTTTTGTCGGTTATATCAGCATGTAGAGACAGTGGCTTTGATCTAGAAAACTATAAATTAATTATTGATGGTGCACTCCAATTGAGAGGAAACGATTTTCTTGATGTAATTGCAGTAGTAAAAGATATTGGTTTTCTTTTTTCAATTAATTTTGGAGCAAAACTTTTCGACATATCCGGAGAATTTGGAATTTTTGAGAGTCTAAATATTTATTTTTGGGTTCTCCTTCTAATGTCTCTCTTGGGTTTTATTAGCAAAGCTATTGTAGCGTCGTTACTCCCTCGATATAAAACATTGTTTATTGCAGTATATGCATTTTTTTTCTCAACATCATTAGAATTCGCAGCGATTCGTTCAGCCGTAGGGATCGGATTTCTAGGTTTAGCCTTACTCTATACAACTAATAATTTTAAAAGAAGCACTTTATTATTACTTTCTATAAATTTTCATGCTTCTATGGCCTTTGGTACGGCCTGCATATGGAGAAAATTTGTTGATCTTTCTTTTAATAAATTTTGGTTTCTTCCATTATTTACGACTGTAATTACTGCTGCTGGTTTAGGTATGATCTTTCAATTCTTTGGTGGGAGGGGATTTGATCCAGGTACAGTATATGCTCCGTTTTTTCCTATTGTTACCCTAGGCTCCTTCTTTTTATTTACTAGGCAAGATTTCGTTTTTAGATCTGACATCGAATTACAACGTTTTAGAACAAGTTTTATCGCAGCTTATTTTTTTGCGCTTTTAGCTCTTTTCCTTGTTGTACCAATTTCTGTTGCTGGAATCAGATTTCTAGAAATTTCACTATTCTTCTTTCTATATGCTTTTTTTAGTGTATTAATTAACAACAAACCAAAACCATTTACAATTTTTGCAGGTATATCTATCTTAATCATTCTTGCATGGTCAAATATATTGAGAATGACTTGGGATGCAATACTAAACGCAGAATTCTCTTGATGCCTTAAGAAAAAAGATTTTTAATTGCACTCAAAAACTCATAAAGGCTTCCTGTGAATTATTCATCAATTCGTCTTCTTTCGTTAACTCAGGGTAATTTTGTTCCCAGTACACGATTTCGTTTTAGACAACATGTTTCGTTAATGGAGTCAAATGGCTTCGAAGTAAAAGAATTAATGGCTCGTTTTAACGCTTATCCTCCAACATCCAAAATAATGAGGCCAACTTGGTTTATAGCTGCACTTATAAACAGTTACCTAAGAAGCATAGAATCCCAAAAGTTTGACATTTGTTTCCTTCAACGAAATTTAATATCAACATTAATTACTTTTGAAAGAATTTTAAAAAAACCTTTAATTTTTGATGTGGATGATGCAATTCATTTAGCTCAACGAAATAGAAGTATTGAGAAAATTGCTTCTATATCCGACTTGATCATTTGCGGTAACTCATATCTTGCCGATTATTATTCAAATTTCTCTCGCAATGTTACTATTTTACCAACAGCCGTAAATGATGAAATATTCACCCCCCGACCAATTCACAAAGACAGCGAAAATAAAGTCATTGGATGGTCAGGTACTGCGGCTGGCGGTTTTAAATATTTATATGCCATTGAACCAGCACTTGCTCGTGTTATGAAACGCCATCCGAGTACAAGGTTAAAGATTATTTCCGATCATGAACCAACTTTCAGCTTAATTGCGAACGATCGAATTCAGTTTATTCGTTGGTCTCCTGATAACGAAGCAACGGAATTGCATGATTTTGATATCGGCATAATGCCAATTTTCGATGACGAGTATTCGAGAGGAAAATGTAGTTTTAAGATGCTAACCTACATGGCCTCAGCGGTTCCTGTAGTGGTTTCACATATCGGAATGAATATTGAAGTAATTGAAAAGGGGGAATGTGGATTCTCAGCAAAAAGCCTCTCAGACTGGGAGGAAGCTATAGATGCACTGCTAATAAACAGCACATTAAGAAATCAGTGCGGCGAAACCGGTCGAAAAATTATTGAAAATCATTACTCAACTAAAATCATTGGCAAACAATTAATTGAGTTAATGCGATCGATTTGCGCTTCCTAGCCTCTATTTAACACATTGTTTTTATTCACAAAATTGCGAATGAAATTCTTACTAAGATTTGATGACATCACTCCTAATATGGCGTGGTCAAAATTTAAAAAATTTGAGGAATTATCTAATGAGATTGGAGTTCCATTCCTAATTGGTGTGGTTCCAAACTGTTTAGATTCAAAATTAAATGTGGAACCTGAAATTGAAAATTTTTGGGGAAAAATAAAGCTTCTTAAAGAAAAAGGCTGGAGTATAGCTCAACACGGATACACGCATCAATACGTGACCGAGGATGCAGGAATTCTCAATATTAAAAATAACTCTGAATTTGCCGGCCTTGATTTTATGACACAACGTGAAAAATTATATGCAGGCAAAGAAATAATGTTAACTCATAAAGTTTGGGAGCCAATTTTCATGGCACCGTCACATTCATTTGATAAAAATACATTAAATGCCCTTGAATCGTTGGAGTTTAAATATTTAACTGACGGATATGGTTTATATCCACTCAAATTTGGAAAACTAATTGCAGTTCCACAACTGTTCAGTTCACCACTCAATTTTGGGTTTGGAATTTATACAATTTGTTTGCATGTAAACAATTTAAGTGAAACACAAATAGAAGAAATTGTTAATTTTACAAAAAAAAATAGGGATAAATTTATCAGTTTTGAAGAGGCTCTAAGGCAACGCAATAAAATTCCAATTTCAAATATCGTAATCAACAAAATTCTAAAATTTACCTTAGTATTTATGCGAAAAATACGAAAATTAATTGCCAAATTAGTGGGTAAATGAATTATTAAATAAATTAAAGGCAATTTCCAATGTGTGGTTTTGTTGGTTTTTTAGGAAAAAGTTTAAATAAAGAAATTTCTGATAATGAAATTGTTCAACTTATGAACAATAGTATTTCACATCGTGGCCCTGATGATTCTGGGGTATGGATAGATGAAAAAAATCAGGTCGCTTTAGGACATCGTCGGCTTTCAATCATTGATGTCTCTTCCGCGGGCCATCAACCGATGGTGTCTTCTAACCAAAGATACGTTATTGTTTTCAATGGTGAAATTTACAACTACATTGAATTAAGAAAAGAGCTTGATCAACATAATCAATATTGCGATAAATGGAACGGTCACTCTGACACTGAAACCTTGTTGGCGTGTTTTGAGGTTTGGGGAATCGAACTAACGTTAAAAAAGTTAGTTGGTATGTTTGCAATAGCACTCTGGGATAGAGAAAAAAATATTCTCACGTTGGCAAGAGATCGTATTGGTGAAAAGCCTCTATATTACGGATGGCAAGGTACTGGTGATAATTCAGTATTTCTATTTTGCTCAGAGCTAAAAGCACTTCGCGCTCACCCATCCTTTGAAAAAAAAATTAATCGAAATGCATTATGCCTTCAACTACGTCATAACCACATCCCAGCACCACATTCTATCTACCAAGGTATATGGAAGCTGTTGCCAGGAACTTCGCTTACCATTTCTTTAAAAAACAAAGAGGCTGAACCATTACCATATTGGTCTGCTGCTTCAACAATTCTTAATTCTATTAAAAATCCTTTTTTGGGATCAATTGAGGACGCAGCTAATCATTTGGAGAATTTACTTAAAAATATCATAAGCAAACAACTTGTTGCCGACGTACCACTAGGTGCATTTTTATCTGGAGGAGTGGACTCTTCAACAATCGTTTCATTAATGCAACATCAATCATCTAAACCAATAAAAACGTTCACAATCGGCTTTAGTGAAGATTTCTACAATGAAGCCCAATATGCGAGATTAGTCGCCAATCACATTCGAACCGATCATACTGAACTGTATGTAACGCCCAAAAATGCAATTGATATAATTCCCTACTTACCGTATCTCTACGATGAGCCCTTTTCTGATCCATCACAAATTCCAACATTTTTAGTTTCAAAATTAGCCAAAACTAAAGTTAAGGTTGCTTTATCTGGTGATGGTGGAGACGAATTATTTTGTGGTTATTCTAGATATAGAATGACTTCCGCTTTGTGGAAACTTCTTAGCATACTTCCCTTCCCAGCAAGAAATATTACATCAAAAACAATAGGCGCTATTCCCCCGGAGCTCTTTAACGCTCTCGGACAGTCTCTAAATTTTTTATTTCCATCAAGTCTTAAAACATCAAAATTGGGAGATAAAATAAATAAAGCAGGAAATTTAATTAATTCGAAAACATTAGATGACCTATATTTTTCAATGTTATCTCACTGGGACGACCCTGCATCTGTCGTCATAAATTCCATTGAACCGCAAAAAAGAACCGTGGAGGCTTTATCAAGCTCGAATTTAGGTTCCCTCGAAAGCTTCATGGCACATGACTTGCTGAACTATTTACCGAATGACATTTTAGTAAAAGTTGATCGTGCAACTATGGCTGTCGGACTTGAGGCAAGGGTTCCGTTTCTAGACCATAGATTAATAGAATTCGCATGGAGTTTGCCTCACTCATTTAAGGTTAACCGTAATGAAACGAAGCTAGTTTTAAGAAAAGTTCTCGAAAGATATGTTCCTGCTGACTTAGTGACGCGTCCTAAGATGGGTTTTGGAGTCCCCATAGCAGAATGGTTAAGAGGCCCTCTTCGATCATGGGCAGAAACTCTCCTTGATGAACAAAGGCTAAGAACGGAGGGCTTCTTTCATCCAGAGCCAATTTTACTTAAATGGAATGAACATTTGAGTGGAAAGCGCAATTGGGCCAACCAATTATGGGCAATCTTGATGTTTCAGTCTTGGTTAGAAACTCAATGAAAAAAATAATTATTTCCGTTAATACATCTTGGAATATTTATAATTTCCGAGGCAATCTAATTAAGGCGCTCATATCCAGTGGTTATGAGGTTGTTGTTTTAGCTCCAAAGGATGAGTTCTCTGATCGACTAAATGAATTTGGTTGTCAATTTATGGAATTACCGATGCATAATAATGGCACTAATCCAATTAAAGATCTAATTTTATTATTTAAATATTATTTTCTTTTCAGAATTTTAAAACCTGATTTATATTTAGGCTACACAATAAAACCCAACGTCTATGGATCGATTGCAGCCCATTTATTAAATATACCTGTAATAAATAATATAGCAGGACTGGGGGCGACATTCATAAATGAAGGACTACTAACCAAGCTGGTAATCTATCTATATAAATTTGGACTTAAAAAATCATACTGTATTTTTTTTCAAAATAAAGATGACTTAGCTTTATTTGAAAAACTCCATATTGTAAAAACTGACCAAGTCGATCTTTTGCCAGGTTCTGGAATTGAACTACCTCGCTTTACTGAGTTCTCTCCCACAGAAGTCAATAACAATAATAAATTCAACTTTCTCTTTATTGGTCGTATGTTAAAAGATAAGGGAGTATATGAATATATTCAGGCGGCCAAAATAGTAAAACAGACTCAATTAAATACCGAATTTATGCTTTTAGGCCAAATTGATGAACATAATAAAAATTCGATTTGTTTAGATGAAATTAAATTATGGGTTAGTGAGGGCATTGTTCAATATCTTGGCAGAACTGATGATGTAAGGCACTTTATTAGCCAAGCTAATTGCGTTGTTTTACCATCTTATAGAGAGGGAGTCCCACGATCCCTTCTAGAAGCTGCAGCGATGAATAAACCCTTAATTGCTACTAACGTTACAGGATGTCGCGATGCTGTTGACGATGGAATAAATGGGTATTTATGCCAAGTAAAAAACCCTGACGATCTTGCTCAAAAGATGCTAAAAATGTTGGAATTAAATGACGAGGAAATCAAATCAATGGGCGTTGCAGGACGGAAAAAAATGATAAGAGAATTCGACGAAAATTTTGTGATGCAGAAATATTTAACAAAAATAAAAATTCTTTTCAACAAATCTTGAATTATATTAATTCCATGAATCATGTTCTCCATATTATTAGTGGTCTAGGAATAGGTGGCGCTGAAGCCGCCCTATTTAAATTGGTATCAGGATCAAATCAAATAGGTGATAAGCATTCAGTAGTTGTACTAAAAAGAATTGAAGGGATGGAGCAGGATTTTTTCGATGCAAAAATCAGTGTGGAATTTTTTTCATTTGATAAAAATCCAATTAGAGAATTTTTTAAGTTAGTGACATATATCAGGAATGGTAAATTTAATATAGTTCAAACGTGGATGTACCACGCAGACTTAATCGGCGGCTTAGCAGCTTTTATTGCACGCTCACCAAATATCATTTGGGGTGTGAGGACAACTGGTCTTTCAGCAAATTCTAAGTTCTCAACCAAATGCGTCAGATTTGTTTGTGCCCGTTTATCACACTGGATACCTAAAACAATCGTCTATGTAGCAAATTCTGCTGTTCAGTCCCACATAGAAGTTGGTTATTCCGCAAAAAAGATTTGCGTAATACCAAACGGTTTCAATTTGGATAATCTCCAGTTTAATATTCGCTTCAAGGAAGAGTTTCGAAAAACATTTAACATTGCAAAAGACGAATTAATCATTGGGACCGTTGGCCGCTTTAACCCTGCCAAAGACTATGAAAATTTTGTGAAAGCATGTGGAATAGTTGCGAAAAATAACCCTCAAACCAGATTTCTTATGATTGGTAAAAATCTTGATGATGAAAATGGTCAGTTAAAAAGCTGGATACAAAGTTCAACATATCCTCACAATTTTGTGTTGCTTGGCGAACAAAGAAATATTGCCAACTATCTATCTACGATGGATATTTTTTGTTTATCTTCGAGGATTGAAGGTTTTCCTAATGTTATTGGAGAAGCAATGGCTGTAGGAATACCCTGTGTGGTGACTGATGCTGGAGACTCTGCATATATAGTTGGGGACTCTGGTGTAGTGGTAGAAAAAGAAAATTCCGAACAATTGGGTAGTGCCCTGATCTCTTTAATAAATAAGTCCGATAGTTATAAAACAAACCTAAAAAATAAAGCAAAAGAACGAATTCAGTCAGAGTTCACAATAAAAAATGTCGTATTGCTTTATCAAAAGCTTTACAAATCAATAAATGGTGTTAGTTAAAAAAACATAATTACATGATTAAAAAATAATATTTAATAATGACTCTCAAAATTTATCATCCGATTTGGATTTGTTTTTTTATACTTACATCCATTCAACTGACATGTTATTCAACAAATGTTTTTGGAACCAATGGTAGTTTTTTGGGGCAATCAGACAAACTTTATAAGCAATATGCCGCCAAATATCCGAATATCCAAAATGTACGAGAATTTGGTGAAACGGGCACAAACGATGATACAAAGGTTGTCCAAGCTGCACTAGACAGTGCACAAAGTAGGATTATTTATTTCCCTGCAGGGATTTATAATGTTTTACCGCTGAAAGTGAACTCAAACACACATCTAATACTGCATGAAAACGCAATATTAAAGGCTGTTAAGGGATACAAAAATGGGGATTCGCTTATTAATATTATTAGTGTAAATAACGTTTCTATTGATGGAAATAATGCTCTGATTCAAATGCTGAAAAAGGAATATACCAGCGGAGAACAACGTCATGGGTTACGTATATTGTCGAGTGACAATATTAAAATCAATAATCTAAGGTCAGTTGACTCAGGTGGAGATGGTTTTTATATAGGTTCTGTTGATGATATAACGCCTTCATCCAATATTTCTTTGACAAATTGCAAATCTACTAATAACAGAAGGCAAGGATTAAGTATTGTCTCAGCCAAAAATTTATTGGTCGAAAATTGTTTTTTTTCTGAAACTTCAGGAACCGCCCCGGCATTTGGGATTGATATTGAACCAAACTCTTCAAATGATACATTAACAAACATATTAATTAGAGATGTAAGTACAGAAAAAAATAGTAAAGGCGGAATTCAATTTGCACTTAGGGCGTATGGCCAAACTAAGAGTAAAGAAATTTCTATTAGAATAGAAAATTGGCAAAGTAAGAATGATGGAGAAAACGGAGCATTGAGATTCGCCTACTCCCCACAATTTCCATTGGTTGGATTTGTAAAAATAAATAATGTAACCATTGAAAATCCAGTTGGCAGAGGTATTGATTTTTTCTCAATGAATGAAAATTTACCTAGTATTACGCTTTCAGATTTTAAAATATTGAATCCTTCATTTAGTATGGATAATCCTGGTAATATTGATAAATCAGCACTGTCTTTTCACGGTCAATTTAATACAAAATCTATAAATACTCCTATTGTTAAACTTATAAAATTCGAAATACAAGACAATAGAAAGCCTCCGATTATGTATTCTGGTATATATTTTAGATTAAATTCAGTTGATCCAAATATCAGCCTAGAAGATGTGACAATAAAAAATGCAGTTATACGAAATATCACAACAACATTAATTTCAACCAACAAATAATTCAATATATAGAAAGTGTTTTAAGAGAATTTTTTCTCATGGATTGTTTGGTCTATTATCGGCAAATATGAAATTACGCCATAATCTTTTTGAGAAAAGAAATTTTTTCTTTTTTTATATTTTCTTCTTTTTTATCTTCGTAACGGTTTTAGACAACGGCTTATCGGCCAATTTAGTGGATTTCACTAATGGTCTCTATGAATATATCGCCAAAAAATTCGGCTGGGAAGCTCCAGGGCGCCTGAAGATCATGCAAACTACCGTTCGTGAAATGAAAAGTGCCGGCGGCTCAAATTTCATTAGTAATGTACAAAAATCAACGAATGGCAATTTCGAAATCCCTTTCATGCGCAAGACTAATGATTTTTATAATCAAATCCCTTATTTTACCGATTTGGAGCACTGGGGTATTGATGACTATTGGGCGACGCCTGTTGAATTTGTTGCTTCCTTCGGCGGTGATTGTGAAGACTACGCAATCGCCAAATACATGACTCTGAAAGACTTAGGCATTCCGATTGAGCGGCTGAGAATTACCTATGTGCGCGCCATCAATATTGGTGAAACCCACATGGTGCTGGCCTACTACCCCACCCCAGATGCGGATCCTTGGATCTTAGATAACCTGATCCCAGAAATTAAGCTTGGCTCGCAAAGAAAAGATTTGGTGCCGGTTTATAGTTTTAACGACGATGATTTATGGCTGGCAAACGGAACCGCAAGAAAAGGCGGAGCGACCACTGTCCGTTTATGGAAAGATGTGATAGATAAAATGATCAAAGAAAGCAAGATGTAAAAATTCTAGCTAAAGTCTTGACGGTGGAATTGTTGTAGAATCGTGGTCAGATCTTTCTTCAATGACCCTCTTGCATTTAAATAGACGCTCTTGATCTGACTTTTCTGCACTTCTGCAAGATGATCCCAATCT
>Ga0187843_10001581_pt1 | contig 14245 bp, 11 predicted proteins | sample SpaLakP09_SKY_43_FD_134516 | JGI IMG/M metagenome (GOLD analysis project Ga0187843, IMG submission 134516) | Oligotrophic lake water microbial communities from Sparkling Lake, Wisconsin, USA - SP09_SKY_43 | ecosystem: Environmental > Aquatic > Freshwater > Lake | place: USA: Sparkling Lake... | reverse complement strand
TTGCCTACCTGAGCGAGCAACTGAAAGACTGCGCCGACCTGCTGGTGCTGCCCGAGGCCACCCCAGGCAGCGACCCTTCGTGGTTCGGCTTCCCGATCACGCTGCGCCCCGAGGCAGGGCTCAACCGCCAGTACCTGCTGCAATACCTTGACGAGCGCCGCATCGGCACGCGTTTGCTGTTTGCAGGCAACCTGATTCACCAACCCTACATGCAGGATCGTCAGTTCCGCATCGTGGGCTCGCTGCAGACCGCTGACCAGATCATGAACGATACGTTCTGGATCGGGGTCTGGCCGGGTCTGACCACCGAACAACTGGATTTCATGACTGAAAGCCTGCGCCACATCCTAGGAGTAGACATATGAACAAGCCCCTCATGGTTTTTGAGATGGCAAACAACCACATGGGTGACGTTGCCCATGGGGTGGCGACAATCCGCGCCTTTCGGCAGGCATGCGCCGAATTCTGGGACGACTTTGATTTCGGGTTCAAACTGCAATACCGCGAGCTGGACTCTTTCATTCATGCCTCGGCACGCGGAAGGTCCGACATCAAGTACGTCAAACGCTTTGAAGAGACGCGTCTTGACGACACCCAGTTCCGAATCTTGGTCCAGGAAATGAAAGACCAGGGTTTCCAGACAATCTGCACCCCTTTTGACGAGGCTTCGGTCGGACAAATCGAAGCCCATGGTATTGGCATCCTCAAAGTCGCCAGCTGCTCGTTCACAGATTGGCCGTTGCTTGAACGCATGGCGCAAGCAAATATGCCGGTGATTGCCTCCACCGCTGGCGCCTCGCTGGAAGAAATAGACAATGTGGTGAGCTTCTTCCTCCATCGGCAAGTCCCACTGACGTTGATGCATTGTGTCGCAGAGTACCCCACTCCCGACGCCAGCCTTCAGGTCAATCAGATCGCACTGCTGCGCCAACGCTACCCCGATTGCCGTATCGGGTATTCAACCCATGAAGCGCCCAGCAACACCGTGGCCGTCGGACTGGCGTTTGCAAAAGGCGCTCAAGTCTTTGAAAAGCACGTGGTACTCGTGACGGACAAATACAGTGCCAATGCCTACTCAGCCACGCCCGAGCAGATCACGACCTGGTTGGCTGCAGCACGACAGGCTGTAGCCATTTGCGGCAGCCAGACCCGTTACGAACCGTCTCTGGAGGAACGCACCAGCCTGCACTCTCTGCGCCGTGGTGTATTCAGCGTGCGCGATATCCCGGCAGGCACCGTGCTGGATGCCTCCATGATCGAGTTCGCATTTCCCCCTGTGGAGAACCAGATCAAGGCCAATGACTGGTCCAAGTACACCCGTTACGTGACTACCGAATTTATTGCGGCGGGCCAACCCATCTGCCAAGGGCAAGTGAACAGCAGCGACCTTCGACAACAGGTGCTGGCGATTGTTGCAGACACCAAAGCCTTGCTGAAAGCCAGCAATGTGGTGGTTCCTGGAAAATCTGAACTCGAAATTTCACACCACTACGGATTGGATCGCTTCCGTGAATTTGGCCTCACCATGGTCACGGTGGTGAACCGCGAATACTGCAAGAAACTTCTGGTGTTGCTTCCCGGGCAAACCCATCCGGAGCAGTACCACTTGGAAAAAGAAGAGACTTTCGTGGTCCTACATGGCCGCCTGATTCTCTGGCTTGACGGCGTCGAGCGCGAGGCCGTTGCCGGAGACGTGATCACCGTGGCACGGGGTGTCAAACACCGCTTCTATACCCAGGATGGCGTCGTCTTTGAAGAGATTTCTTCGACGCACAATAAGAGCGACTCGTATTACAGCGACCCAGCCATCGCCCAGAACGCGAATCGAAAAACCTGGCTCACTTATTGGATGTAAGAACATGACAATCCGTGTAGCCGACTGGATTTTGCGCCGCTTGGCCGACGAAGGCATGCATCACGTCTTCTTGCTTCCGGGTGGGGGGGCCATGCACCTTAACGACGCGCTTGCCTGCGAACGTCGCCTGACGCCGGTCCCCTGCCACCATGAACAAGCCGCCGCAATTGCAGCTGAGGCCTATGGTCGAACCGGCGATTCAGATAACCCGGGGTTCGGCGTCGCCATGGTGACCACAGGCCCCGGTGCCACAAATGCGATCACGCCCGTTGCGGGCGCCTGGATCGACTCTGTTCCCATGTTGGTGATTTCTGGGCAGGCCAAGCGACCAGATCGCCTGAATGGGCGTCCCATCCGGCAAGGGGGGGTTCAGGAGGTCGATATCGTTCCACTAGTTCAATCCATCACCAAGTATGCCGTGACGCTGACCGAGCCGCGAGATGTGCGCGCCTGCCTGGAAGAAGCTTTGTACCGAATGAAGTCTGGCCGCCCTGGGCCGGTCTGGATCGACATTCCGCTGGACGTCCAAGCCGCCCCCGTGGATCCCGATGACCTTGCTGCTTGGAACGCGTTCGATGCACGCGACAAGGAGCATCAAGACTTGACTGCAATCCAAGCCTTGTTGACGAAGGCGAAGCGCCCACTGATCTTGGCCGGCCATGGTGTACGACTGGCGGGTGCTGCCGAAGCCTTTCGCGAATTGATCGAACGCCTGCAGGTGCCCGCCGTACTCACCTGGAACGCCTTGGATTTGCTGCCGTATGCGCATCCTCTCAATATTGGACGACCGGGCGTGGTCGCAGCACGTGCCGCCAATTTCGCGGTACAAAACTGCGACCTGCTGATTTCGATCGGCGCACGCCTTGACATGATTGTCACGGCTTATAACCCCAAAGGTTTTGCCAGAGCGGCGCAAAAGGTGGTCGTGGACGTGGATCCATGCGAGCTGGACAACAAGCTGGACATGGGTATCGACCATCCGGTCGCCATGGACGCAGGCGCATTCATCCGAGCCATGCTGGATCAAGCGCAGCCGAGCGCCATCCGGGACTGGCTGGGTACCTGTGCCAGTTGGAAAGCCCGATACACCCAGAACGAAGGGCGGGTATTTCCAGCCACCGGCCCCATCGGTCACGCCCATTTTGTCGAGGCGCTGTCGGATGCCGCGCCCCAGAACACGCTCATTGCAACCGGTAGCTCGGGGCTGGCGATCGAGTTCTTTTACGCTGGATTCCGAAACAAGCCAGGACAGCGCTGTTTTCTCACTTCAGGCCTTGGCGCCATGGGCTACGGTCTGCCAGCCGCCATTGGCGCCTGCGTCGGTCAGGGTAGTCGCCCAATGCTGGCAGTCGAGTCCGACGGCAGTCTGCAACTCAATCTTCAGGAACTGGCCACCTTGGTCAGTCAGAAACTGCCTATCTGCCTGTTCGTCATGAACAACGACGGATATGCATCGATCCGAAACACCCAGCGAAATTACTTTGACGCCCGCTATGTCGCCAGCGGCCCCGATTCAGGCCTGCACATGCCGGATCTGGCCAAGATCGCGGACACCTACGGCCTGCCCTATCTGAGGCTTGATGACGCCGAACACTTGGCTGAAGGCCTGCTCAAAGCACAACAGCTTCCTCGACCTTGCTTGATTGACGTCCACCTGATCCGGGACGAAAGTCTGCAACCCAAGTGCGCAGCCATCCCCAGAGCGGACGGGTCCATCATTTCGATGCCCCTGGAGGACATGAGCCCCCTGCTTCCGCTGGAGACGCTTCAAAATGAAATGCTGATTCCACTCCTGCCCGCGTCGATGGACGCTCCACGGCCACTGTGAAGACAACCATGCCCCAATGCTGCCGACTTTGTGGCGCCGACCTGTTCCCGGAAGCCTTGCTGGTCCAACCGCAAATGCCGGCGGCAGCTCAGGGCTTGCCCACCGCGACTCAACTCAGTGAAGATCACGGCGTGAATCTCTCGCTGCATCAATGCAGCGGTTGTGGTGTGGTCCAGTTGAACACACCGCCGGTGGCCTACTGGCGCGACGTGATCAGAGCCGCAGGCATCTCTGAAGAAATGAGGGCATATCGTCTCCAGCAATTCGGATCATGGCTCAAACGCCATCAGCTGCAAGGGAAAAAAGTCCTTGAAGTCGGGTCTGGCCGTGGCGAGTACTTGGCTCTTTTGGCTCAATCTGGGCTGAATGCCCATGGCATAGAGCATGCCCGTGAATCTGTGACAACCGCCAGGCAAGCGGGCTTGCAGATTGAGCAGGGCTTTATCAATGGGCCGAGCGACCGGTTGATGAGCGGCCCATTTGACGCTTTTGCCATACTCAATTTTCTGGAACATATTCCCACGGCCCACCTGACACTTCGCGGTATTGCCAACAATCTCAAGCCAGGCGGCATGGGGCTGGTCGAGGTCCCTGACTTTGACATGATTTTGCGTAACCGGCTATTTGCAGAATTCATTCCAGATCACCTCTATTACTTCACCCGCACCAGCCTGACCCATTTGCTGGAAAACAATGGTTTTGAAGTACTTGAATGCCGTTCAGAATGGCATGGTTATGTTCTTTCGGCACAAGTCCGCAAACGAGCGGTATTGGATTTGAGCCCATTGATCAAGGCTCAAGCTGAATTGAAAGAGTCATTTAAACGTTTTCTGGCCCAATTTCCAACAGGTCGCGTCGCGATCTGGGGTGCTGGTCATCAGGCTTTGGCACTGATCAGCCTGCTCGATTTGGCTCCCTCGATTCGGTACGTGGTGGATTCAGCGCCATTCAAACAAGGTCGGTACACCCCGGCCACCCATCTGCCCATCGTGGCCCCAGAGCGCTTGGCCCCGAGCGAGGTGGATGCAGTCATCGTGCTGGCGGCCAGTTATTCAACCGAAGTCGCTCGCCTATTACGAGAGCGCCATGACAATCGGTACCATGTGGCTCTGCTGGATGAGACCAGCATGACACTGCGGACAGAGACCCCCTCCCAATGAAATCCCCCCATTCAACGGAGGCTGTTTCGCTTCAGTTGGCGATCCAGACCCTACAAGAAGCCGTCGGGCATGCTCGGTCGGGCTTGCCCGAGGACGTCTTTCTGCTGGTCAGCAGTCTGACGCCTTTGATTAATGTCGATCTATTGGTCAAAAACGAAGCTGGACAAACCTTGCTGACCTGGCGTCATGACAACTTCTATGGGCCGGGGTGGCATGTTCCGGGCGGCATCATCCGCTTCAAAGAAACGGCCGCAAACAGGGTTTCGATTGTTGCTGAGAAAGAACTAGGGGCTCGAGTCAGCTTTTCTCCTGAGCCTGTACAAATCACCGAGATCAGACATCCTAACCGTGATGTTCGAGGCCACTTCATCTCGATGCTTTACGCCTGCAGACTCGAATCTGAATTGGAACATGGTCGAAAATTCAAGCAGGAAGCGCCGTGTCATGGGCACTGGCAATGGCACTCGTCAGCACCAGCAGATTTGATCCAACAGCACAACATTTACAAAGACGCACTTTCAACATCTTGGGTGCCGACCGTAAAGCAAAAATTCATAAGCCTTTGAATTGATATGAACACCCTATCTTTGGATATTATCGTCACGGCTTACAACAATGCCGAGCACTTAGACGAGTGCCTGCATTCAGTTGCTCAGCAAACGCACCCTCACTTCAAGGTCTTGGTGATCGACAATGCGTCTTCCGATGCCACACCAGAGATCGCCAGGCGTTGGTCAGAGCAAGACTCTCGATTCAGCTTTCATCGCAACGATGAAAATGTTGGGCACATACGCTCGGCAAACCGTGCATACAAGATGACGAGTGGTGAATTTGTTCTTCAACTTCATGCCGATGACTTGCTGAAGCCCGACTTCTTACAAAAGGTTCTGATTGAGGGCTTGAGCCAACATCCTGAGTGCCCCTATGCCTACAGCCTCTTCTCGAGATTGGTCGATGGTTGTGACACAGGCGACATCATGCAATTCCGCCCTGTCTTGATGACAGGCCCCCATCAAATCATCGACTACCTGTGCTTCACGAATTGGATCATTCAATCATTTGCGATTTTTCGGCGCACCAAATTTGATCAGGTTGGTGGCTTTGATCGGCACATTGAGCGTTTTCGTAGCAATGATGCCGAAGCACCCCGTGGGGGCTTCTTGGATCATTACATGTGGATTCGTCTTTCTACATTCGGCCCAGCCTACGTCGTCAATGAACGTCTTGGTTTATATCGTGAGCATGGAACCAGTCTGCGCAAGGTTCAGGTCGGACAGAAACGCTTCATTCAAGAAGCTATCCGCACCTATGACTTCATTTATGACGATCATGATTTGTTTGATGACGTTACCCGGTACCTTGCCAAAGCAAACCAAGTCGGTCGCCTGCTGACGGACAATGGACTGAGCAAAACTGCTGTTGACATGCTTAAAAGTTCCGAAACAGGTCCAGAGATCGCACCCATGCGAAAAACCTTTTTGGAAGCACTGCTTAACAGTTTGAAAAATTACGTCTTCGATTCAATTGAATATCGAAACCGTTTCGTCTTTGACACTCCAAGCAACTTAGCCGTGATTGAACGCTTCCTGGAGACACTTCCTGCGGACACCAGCCCTGTCCACAGCAGCTACCGCCAGTCCATCCGAAAATGACCGTTTCATACGATGAGTGTTCGGTAAGTGCGACGAAGAGCTTCCGCTACGCCGTATTGGGGTTGCCAACCTAACGCCTGCAGTCTGCGTGTATCTGGTAGGCCGCGAGAAGTTTTCGCCGGAAGATAGTGACTGACACTCACTTGACCGAATGTCAGCGGAAGTGGTGGCTCTGTCAACTTTGAGGCCAGAGTTGAGAAATCACGAATCGACATTTCATTTCCAGCGTTTCCGACGTTGTAGGCATTTGCCCCCTCTCCATTGAGAAGAATATAAAACAGGCCAGCAACTGTGTCGGCGAGATAGCAGAATGCCCGCAACGCACTTCCGTCACTGGTCAGCAAGATTGGCATTTTTCTCTGCGCTGCCTGAAGCACATCAGAAAAAATACGACCATCTTCCAAATTCAAACCTGGTCCAAAAGTATGAAATATCCGACCAATACCGAACTGCAAACCATATTGAGCACGCCAACAGGCCAATATATTTTCGGCCATTCTTTTACTTTCGATATAACAGTTTCTTGGGTCCAGTGTTGCAATGCCACCAAAACTTTCTTCATGAACAGCGCCGTCGTTTTCAGTCGAGCCATAGACCGCGGAACTCAACAATAAAAACGAGACCTGCTGGTCACGGGCAAAACGATCCAAGAGCGCCAAAGTGCCCAATGCATTGGCCCGAATTACATCGATTGGATCAGAGGCGTAATGACGGGGTGAGGCCGGACTGGCCGCATGAATGATGATGTCAGGACGCCCGCGCTTGGACAATGGTGGCGCCTCTAAAGCACCTTCAAGCACTTCGCAGAAGTCAGGATCAAGGCTAGGGCCAAGGCGCAGCTTGACCTTGTCCGCATTTCGAACCAACAGAGTCAGGTAAGGAGGGTTTTCCAGACGGCGCCCCAACTCGGCAAGGGTCAAAGCGAGGTAGGTACCCAACATGCCAGTCGATCCCGTCAGGTAGATGTGTTTGCGAGACAAGCGCGGCCACTGCAGAGGTCGCGCGAGAATGGCATCCATGTCTTCCCGAACAACGGAATGGTGTGAATCAAACATATTGAAAAGCGGTCATGCGAGTCGTTTTGCGGCTGCCACAAGCGGATCGCCCAGGGCTGTGGGTATGACGGTACCACAAAGAAAATTGCGGGGGGCTGATCGGATGCACGATGGCCGAACCCTTGGCCGCGCAATTGGCGTGTATGCCAGGGTTCGCTTGGCCCAACGGGGTCTTTGGGGTGCGCAAGTCTCCGGGTGTGAGCCTTCTTCCAACATGCCGGTACTCCCCCTTCCATCGTCGAATAGCACGGCGAGATGCAGGCTTTTTAGGCTTTCAGGTCCTGGTTTCAGATGCAAAATGGGCCAAACAGCATGGAAGCTGAACAAAGAAGCCCATCCAACCAACCCACGCTGTCCTCCACATCGGAACGGGAGGGCGCTCAGCACAGCAAAGAGAGAAGCACGATGACATCGACTGCCTTGCACACTGCAGACCTGGGTCTGACCCCCGAAGAATCGGCCAAGCGCAATGATTTGGCAAGCCGCAAGCCCTATGTGGCGGCCAAACTTGCCCGCATATCAGCCATGGAAGAGCGCGGAGAAATATCTCCCATCATTCGCCTCGAGAAGAGTTACTTGTGCAATTTCACATGCACACACTGCTCGGCTGAATATTACATGGATCGCCACCTCAAAAAGGTTTTCAACATCGTCGACGAGCGTAGAAAGATTGATATTGCCGATATCAAGGAACTCTCTCGTCAAGCCGATGAACTCGGTTTGGCTCGTTTCGTCATCACAGGGGGGGAACCGCTGGTGATGAAAGATTTTGATGCCGTCGTGGAAGCAATCGACCCCGACAAACATTACATCATCACGGACACCAACGGCTGGTTCCTCGATCTTCCACGAGCCAAGCATCTGAAATCGATCGGTGTCGAGAAAGTTCAACTGTCGCTGGACAGCTTCATTGAAGCCGAACACGATGCATTTCGTAACAAACCCGGCTCTTACAAACGTGTGATCAGGGCCATAGATGCAGCCAAAGAAGCTGGTTTGAATCTGATTTTATCGACCGTTCTGATTCGAGGTCGCGCCTCGACCAAAGAGTTCCGTGACCTGTGCGAGTTCAGCAAGTCCAAAGGCATTGGACTTTACGTCTCGTACGCCAAGCCCACAGGCTCCTGTACAGAGCACCCTGAATTTGTGATCGAGAAGCAGGATGCGGACATCGTGCGTGAATTGGAGAAGGAATATTCCATTTTCACTCACATGACACCTTCTTATGGGTCGCACAAGGGGTGCATCACTGTCAAAGGCATCATCACGGTGACATCTACCGCAGAAGTAACGCCCTGCCCCTATATTGATTTCTCGATTGGCAATCTACGTCAGACCTCACTCAAGAACATCCTTGAACGGGGTATGCGCAACCCCTGGCTTGGCCCGCACCGCCCCGACTGTTTGATTGGGGAAGATCCTCAATTCATCAAGATTCACACCGAAAAAACCAAAGGTGTCACTCATCTACCGCTGCCTTGGGGCCAAGGCTTCTCGGACAACGACTCCTTGCTTGCAGATTGAACTGGCAACAAGAATTTCACCGAACCTGACCTGATCATGACCACCTTTGAAGCCGTTAATACCGCATTGTTTGACGATTTTGGGCGCTGCCTGCCCACCCGAACGCAAGCACCAGCGCACAAGGCAAGCCGACGGTATTTCCGCTGCGAGCAACCCCCTATCGACTACAAGTCGATCCATGATCGGTCTCAGCGTGCCTACGGATCAATACTTCAAATCAATGCAGCAGATTTTGAACTCCGCGCGCGCGCGGTTTGGGCAGGCTTGGCTGCCGATCCTGTGACTCAAGGGCTGACCCGTGGTGTGGGCGTTCCATTTTTATTACCCCAGACCCCTCTCGGCGATATCGGGACGCAATTGGCACAACGCTTTTTGCCGGCGGTGGCATCGGCTTTCCGCACCCATTTTCCAGACTATGCGTTCACCGACCACAACCTCGTTCCACTGGCACAACAGCTGTCTGTCGCCCCAGGCAGTCGGCACGATCGCTTACTCGAAGCCATGAATCTCAGTGACGTAGTGGGTTGGTATTTCCCAGCATTATCTGAATATTCTCTTCCAGCAGCACGAGAACAAATTCAAGCCCTGCCAGAATCCTTGTGGTTGGCGGGCGGCGTCGACACTTGCGCGGCCCTGATCGGATCGCCGGACTTGCTTCTGCGCAGAGATGGCTATCCACCCCTCCTGTGGCTTGGCGCGCTCAACACCGATCAAGCCATGCTGGGATATCACTTCGAGGCCTACGGCTACAACCTGACGTTCCTGCGCCGCCCACACTTGGGCCACGCTAACGAGTATTGGTCGAACGGCCTGACCGTCATTGACGGCAGCCTGTAAAGGCGTGATTCGTCACCCTGGTACTTGACAATATACAACAGGCCGAATTCATTCTCGTCTTCTCAGAAGTTGGACAGAATACCATGACCTCGCCACTGAAAATAACCCCGCAATTACATCCAGGGAAACGCCACCCGTACTACATTGTGGCACCTGACTACCGGCGGACTTCGGCTGGCATCAGGATCATGCATCAACTATGTGACGCCATTCGCAAAATGGGGTACGACGCATGGATCTTGGCCAATGTGACCCACCCTGGACTCAATACCCCTCGTTTGACTGATGACGTGGTTAGATACCACGAGGCTCAGGAGGGGGTAAAGCCAATTGCAATCTATCCCGAAATCATCGGAGCCAACCCCCTGAACACAGGTTTGGTCGTCAGGTACATTCTCAATATTCCTGGGCTGCTCGGTGAAAAGCCAAATTACAAAGAGACAGATCTCTTTTACGCACACACCCCAGAGATGCTTCCAGCCATTGGGTATCCGGCCAGCGTGCTGAATATGCCACCGACGGATACCAGCATCTTCCACAATATTGAAAATACAAATGACCACCAACGCAGCGGGCACTGTATCTACTTTGGGCGTTATCACGAAGGGCGGAACGATTACGCTCATTTGCTGAAAGGTGCCACCGAAATAACAAGCACATTCCCAGCCACCCAAGAGGAAATGGCTGACCTATTTCGTCGATCAGAGCGTCTGTATTGTTTTGAAAACACCGCGATATCCATGGAGGCACGACTTTGCGGATGTCCTGCGGTCATCTTGCCTAGCCCCTTCTTCAGCAGAAAAGTCTTTTTTGGAGGCGATCTGGGATTTGATGTCGGGGTGGCATTCTCTGAGGATCCAGAGGAATTCAAGCGCGCTCAAGCAAGCCTGCCTAAGGTCAGTGAACTGTTTCCAAGCATGGAGAAGAACTTCTGGCACCAATTGGCAGGCATGCTGGAAGTCACGCAGAAGGAGGCGAGTCGCCGCCCACGCCATGCAGAGGTCGCAACCCCTCGGCAGCAGACCGAATCCCCGGAATACAAAACTTGGCGAGACGTCACGGCATTCAATACAGCAGATGCCCAAGTGCTGGCCGAGCGCATGATGCTCAAGTGGGCAAAAAAACCGTGTTTTCACCTGCTGATGCCAGCGCCTGCAGACTGCCAGGAGTTGATTCAAAAGACGATCGACAGCCTGGATAGACAACTTTACGGCGAGTGGTTGCTGACCGTTGTCACCACAGACACGGTGCCGTCAGAGCTGGCCACCCATCCGCGGGTGCAATGGCTGGCGGTGCGAGAAGAGAGCGCGATTGCTTACGTCGTAGACGCATTACTGCCGAACTCACCAGGTCTTTGGCTGGCGCGACTCTTACCGGGGATCGTGTTTGAGCCAGAATGCCTGTTGACCTTGGCTGACGCATCGCAATTGCACCCTGAATGGCGCCTTATTTACAGCGATGACGATCAAAATGCCCTCGAGGGTCATCGTCACAGCCCACGGCTGAAGCCGGACTTCAATCTGGATCTGTTGCGTAGCCAGGATTACATCGGCCCCGTCGTCTTGATCGAGAGGTCGGCACTTCTTGATGTGGGCACATTCGGTGCGACCCCTGCCCATGACCACCTCGACCTGATCTTGAGAATTCGGGATCAGTGGGGCGATCTGGCCATGGGACACGTCCCAGAATTGTTGATGTCGCTCCCTGAGCAAGCCTTCCCAGTCGAAACTGATCCCGTTGCACTGACAGCCATACTGAAAACGGCAGCGGCCACGATCAAAGCTCACCTACAACGCAATCAGCAATCCGGCTTGGTTCTGGATGGTCTGCGGCCAGGCACCCGTCAGCTGTTGTACAACCCACCAGAGGAAACCTCGATCAGTGTCGTGGTCTCGGTCCAAAGGGGCACCGAATGGTTATACCCGCTTCTCGAGAGCCTGGCCACGATGACACCTGCGGCCCACGAAGTTCTGCTCACAGTGGAAGATGCGGAGCATGCACAGGTTCGCGCCGCTATTGAATTGGCACTCATCAAGGCAGGCTGGCAGGGGCGGGGGTCTTTGATCGCCACCCCTGCGGGCGCCAGTGCGGCTGTGGCCTGGAACCGCGCCGCAGCCCAAGCTCGCGGACAAGTCATGTTGTTCCTGGACGACAATACCCATCTGCTGCAACACGACATGCCGCTCAAGCTGGCCGCTCTGGCTCATCGCCGGGATGTGGGCATCGTGGCCCCTCGCTTGCTCGACCCGGTCACCAGTCAGTTGACTGAAGGCCCCTGGTTCTCGGGCCTTCGAGGTCTGGCGGGCGCGGCCTGGGGACCGCAGGCCTTGACCGAGCCTGGATACATGGGGCGAGCCCTCTGCGAACAAAACGTCTGTGGCGTGAACTCTGCAGCGTGGGCGATTTTGCGTCAGGACTATCTTGATCTTGGCGGGGCAGACGACAAACTTCATGGCAAACAGCATGTGTTGCTGGATCTTTGCCTGCGTGGCACCACGACCGGGCTTCGGCACATATGGACCCCGGGCTCCAGCCTGCTGCTGCACAAAGATCGCGCGCCGCTACCGGTAGATCCGATACTCGAGCAAAGGGATCAAGAGCTTCTCTTGACCCGTTGGGGTCCCCAATTGAGGGAGGACCCCGCCTACAACACTCGACTGAGCTTGGCCAAGTCTTTTGCCATCGAATCGAGCCACACTCGGCCCTGGCGCGGGCAAGAAGCTGGCAAAGGACGCATTCTGGGTGTCCTGGAAGGCGCTCGGGCGACGGCACAGATGGCACACTGGTTGAACCAGATCAATCATGAGGGCCGAAGTCAAGCTGGTCATTTCGAGCACTGTCGCTTTGATGCTGGCAATCCAGTCCTGCTGTTTGAGGTGGTGCGCTGTCGCCCAGACTGGGTCATTCTGGACACCCCTCTGAATTCAGATCAGCAAGCACTCGCTTTGGCGATCAAGAGGTATTTCCCGTCCATCAAGCTGGCGGCTCGCTTGGAAAAAGCGGCGTTTCAGCCATCGAACAACCCGTTGTGCATTTTGGACGCGGAGCTGCAGGCACTGCTGATGATGCCTTTGCGGGGGCATATCGATTGTTTGTTCGTGGATTCGGCTGAGCAAGCTCTGTTGCTGAAGGATGTCGCTGACGATATCGAAGTTCTTCCGATCGACCCCTTGATGGGGGCATCAACCATTGTCTGCAGCGAAGCTGTGGAGCGCTGCTTGGTGCGGAGAATGTGAAAATCGAGTTGCTTTCTCTGGCTGCATGCCCGTTAAACGCGCTGGCCCTCACCGGCTCGCTTACATTAAGCCGCTAGAAACTGCACATACATGATGCTTCGATGCAGGCCCACTGAGTACACACTTTTATGTTCGTCATCATCGGCTACGTCGTCTGCCTAGGCTGCATCTTCGGCGTCTACATTGCTCACGGCGGCAACATTGGCGTGATCTTGCATGCCTTGCCTTTCGAGATGATCACCATCTTTGGCGGCGCACTGGGCGCCTTTGTGGTGAACAACCAGCCCAAGGTGCTCAAGGCCACCATGAAGGCGCTGCCTGATGCACTGAAGGGCTCGAAGTACACCAAAGCACGCTATATGGAGCTGCTGACCATGCTCTATGAAATTCTGCAAAAGGCGCGCAAAGAAGGGTTGATGGCGATCGAAAAAGACGTCGAATCACCCCACGACTCGCCCATCTTCAGCAAATTCCCGGTGGTGGGCCATGACCACCATGTGATCGAATTCACCACCGACTACCTGCGCATGATGGTGTCGGGCAACCTGAATGCCCACGAGATCGAAGCCCTGATGGACTCCGAGATCGACACCCACCACGCCGAAGCCCATGCCCCCGTGGCGGCGTTGGCCCGTCTGGCGGGCGCCCTGCCGGCCTTCGGGATTGTGGCGGCCGTGCTGGGGGTGGTGAACACCATGGGCTCGGTGGGCCAGCCGCCGGCGGTGCTGGGGGGCATGATCGGCTCTGCACTGGTGGGCACCTTCCTGGGCATCTTGCTGGCCTATGGCGTGATGGAGCCTTTGGGCGGCCTGCTGGAGCAGAAGATGGAGGATGCAGCCAAGGAATTGCAATGCATCAAGACCACCTTGCTGGCCAGCATGCAAGGGTACAACCCGACCACCGCCATCGAATTCGGGCGCAAGGTGCTGTTCTCGACCGATCGCCCCAGCTTCTCCGAGTTGGAATCCCATGTGCGCGGCAAGAAATAAATAACAGGCAAGCAAGCGCTCCACCATGGCAGACGCCAAAAAGCTACAGCCGATCATCATCAAGCGGGTCAAGAAGGGCGGCCACGCTGCGCACGGGGGCGCCTGGAAG
>Ga0187843_10001580_pt1 | contig 14247 bp, 12 predicted proteins | sample SpaLakP09_SKY_43_FD_134516 | JGI IMG/M metagenome (GOLD analysis project Ga0187843, IMG submission 134516) | Oligotrophic lake water microbial communities from Sparkling Lake, Wisconsin, USA - SP09_SKY_43 | ecosystem: Environmental > Aquatic > Freshwater > Lake | place: USA: Sparkling Lake... | reverse complement strand
CGGATCGTGGACGCGGACTTCGCGACAGAAACCGCCAACCTGTCTCGATCACAGATCCTGCAGCAGGCAGGCACCGCGATGGTGGCCCAGGCCAACCAGCTGCCACAGCAGGTGCTGTCACTGTTGCGCTGACCCAGCACACGCCTCAGGACGCCACCCACGCGTGGTGTCCCGACGCCAAGGCCGCCCTCCGGGGCGGCTTTTTTCATGGGGCGATGGAAGACGAGAACTGAAGGGCAAAAACGCTGCACATCCGGTTTTTGCGCCAAGGCGAATGGGCCGAATATTCAACCCACAGGTCGAAGGTTTTTCGCAACTCCCTTGGCCAGCTTTTGTCAGTTAGAAGCCGGCCGGCATGCGAGCCGGGAGTCTCTCGATTCTTTAGGAGTGCACCATGCCCCAAACGATCAACACCAACGTGGTTTCGATGAATGCGCAGCGAAACCTCAACATGTCGCAAAACTCGCTGGCCGTGTCGATGCAACGCCTGTCTTCAGGTGCACGCGTCAACTCTGCCAAGGACGATGCGGCTGGCCTGGCCATCGCCGAGCGGATGAACACCCAGGTGCGTGGCATGAACGTCGCCATCCGAAATGCGAACGACGGCATCTCGCTGGCGCAAACTGCGGAAGGCGCGTTGGGCAAGATCGCCGATAACCTTCAGCGCATGCGTGAACTGGCTGTCCAATCCCGCAATGCCACCAACAGTGCTGGCGACCGCGACAACTTGCAAAAAGAATTCAAGCAGTTGCAGGCGGAAATCGACCGCACCGTGCAAGGTACCAAGTTCAACAACCAGGCCCTGTTTGCGTCGGGTGCATCGACCACGCTGTCCTTCCAGGTGGGCGCCGGCACGGCGTCTACCGACCGCATCGATGTGACCGGTGCGCTGCTGGGTGGTGGGTCGGCGGTTTCCGCGTCCGCGGCTTTGGCATCGACCTCGGCCTCCGCGGTGCAAGATCTGATCTCCACGGTCACCACCAACTGGGACGGCACCAACGGCCTGGCCATTGGCGGGAACATTTCCGGCTCGACCGCTGGCACAGCTGCCAGCGTGACCCAGGTGGACGACGCCATCAACATCATCGACAAGGCCCTGGACACCATCAACGACAAGCGCGCCAGCTTCGGTGCCACGCAAAACCGCTTCGAGGCTGTGATCTCCAACCTGCAGGTCAGCGTGGAAAACCAGGCTGCCGCCCGCGGCCGGATCATGGACGCCGACTTCGCTGCGGAAACCGCCAACCTGTCTCGCTCGCAGATCCTGCAGCAAGCGGGCACCGCGATGGTGGCGCAGGCCAACCAGTTGCCGCAGCAGGTGCTCAGCCTCTTGAAGGGCTGATATCGCCAGAATTTCACGGCCACGGGGCTGACCGGATCAAGTTTCCCCGGCAGAAGTCGATGAGCACGGCGTCCGGGTGGCCAAAACTGGCTTCCCGGGCGCTACCGCATTTGAGAGGAACACACCATGGCCTCGTTGAGCTCACTCGGCGTTGGCAGCGGTCTGGACGCTGAATCGATCGTCACCAAGCTGGTGGCGTTGGAAAAGCAGCCCGCAGACACGCTGACCACCAAGAACACCAAGCTGCAAACCCAGGTTTCGACCTGGGGCAAGATCCAGAGCAACTTCTCCGCGTTGCAAGATGCGGCGTCCAAGCTCATGGACAGCAGCTTCTGGAGCGCGACCACCGCGAAGTCCAGTGACGACACCGCCGTGAGCGTGACCACCAGCAGCGGCGCCGCGGCAGGCAACTATGCCGTCAGCGTGACGCAACTCGCGGCGGCGCAGTCTGTGGCCAGTTCGGCCTTCACCGCCAGCACCACGCCTGTGGGCGAAGGCACCTTGCGCATCGAGCTGGGCAGGTACACCACCGACAACAGCACGACGCCGCCGGCCGTGACCTTCGCTGCCAAGGCGGCAGCCACCGCCGTGGACATCAGCATCGGCCCAGGGGACAACACCCTGGAGAAGATCCGTGACCGCATCAACACGGCCAATGCGGGCGTGAGCGCCTCCATTGTGACCGACGCCTCGGGGGCACGCCTGGTCATGCGCGGGCAGAACGGCGAGGAGAACGCCTTCCGTGTGTCCGTGACCGAAACCGCCACCGCACCCGGCTTGTCCGCCCTCGCCTACAGCGCTGCCACCGGCGCCACCAGTGCCATGTCGCGCACACAGGCGGCACAGAACGCGCAGGCCACCATCAACGGCCTGAGCGTGTCCTCGGCCTCGAACACCATGAGCAACGTGCTCGAGGGCGTGACGCTCAAGCTCAACAAAACCACCACGACCCCGGCCACCGTCAACGTCGACCTGGACACCGCCAGCATCAGCAAAGGCGTGAACGAGTTCGTCACCGCTTACAACAGCGTGGTCAGCACCATCCGAGTGCAGACCCTGTACGACGAAACCTCGAAAACGGGCGGGCCGCTGCAAGGCAACGCCACTGCCCGTGGCCTGTTGGCGCAGATGCGTGGCCTGATCAGCTCCAACACTGGTGCATCCAGCGCCTTCGGTCGCCTGTCGGACATCGGCATCGACATCAACAAGGACGGCACGCTGAGCACCAAGTCGAGCAAGTTCAACGACGCCATGGGCAAGCTGGGCGAACTGCAGAAGTTCTTTGCCGGCAGCAGCGAGACCGACTCGTCGCTGAACGGCATCGGCACGCGGGTCAAGAACCTGACCAAGCAGATCCTGGACACCACGTCGGGCGCCATCGCGAACAGCACCAGCGGCCTCAACAGCACGATCAAGCGCAACAAGGACAAGATCGAGGACATCAACGACCGCGCGGGCTTGATCGAGACACGACTGCGCAAGCAGTACAGCGCGCTGGACACCAGCATGGCCAAACTCAGCGGCCTGTCTACCTACGTGACGGCACAGCTCGCCGCACTCAACAAGTGAGCGCCTGAACAAGTGCCTGGATGGGGGCTTGTTCCAAGGCAGCGGCCTTCAAGCTTTCCCGCCGCAAGTCGATAACACATTCAACACTGATCACCTTGCAGAGCTTGAAGATGTACGCACCTGCCAGCCCCTTCTCCCGCCCCCTGCCCACAGGCGACCGCACGCAGTCCAACCTCTACCGTCAGGTGGGTGTGGAGACCAGCATCAGCGGCGCCTCCCCTCACCAGCTTGTGAAGCTGCTGCTCGACGGCTTCTTCGAAGCCCTGACCGATGGTCGTGGCGCCATGCGCAAGGGCGACATCGAAGCGAAGGCACAGGCCCTGTCGCGTGCTCTGCGCATCGTGGACGAGGGCCTCAAGGCCAGCCTGGACCTGCAGGCCGGCGGCGAGCTGGCGCAGAACCTCCACGGGCTATACACCTACGTCTGCCTGCGACTGACCCAGGCCAATCTGCGCAACGACGAGGCCATCCTCGACGAATGCCAGAACCTGATGCAGCCCATCCGCGACGCTTGGCAGAACATCAAACCCACCCAGACCGAAGTCGTCCGTGGTGGCATGGAGGTGCACGCATGAACGCCCCGGAACTCATCACCGCGCCTGACGAAGAGGCGCTTGCAGGCAACCTGCTGAGCTACTACGAAGCCATCGAGAATGCCAGCCTGGACATGCTGAGCGCTGCCCGCTCGGGCGACTGGGATCGCGTTGTGAAGCTCGAAGGTGCCTGTGCCGTGCTGATTGCGCGCCTCAAGCACGCCGCCTCTGAGCACCCGATGGGTCCGTCCGAACTGGCGCTCAAGTCGCGGATCATGCAGCGCATCCTCGTCAACGACGCCGAGATCCGCAACCTCGCAGAACCCTGGCTCAGCGAGCTTGGCCACATGGTCGGCGAGCCCGGCAAAATGCACTGACGCGGGCCGACACTCCGCCACCCCATGCCCACTTCACGCGCTGCCCAGGAGTCGCTGGACGACTACCGCATCACCTCCAGCGTCGACATCCTCGCGCTGCTGGAGCAAGTCCAGTCGCAGCGTGCGCTGGTCACGCTCTCCAACGCCGATGGCGTCAGCTACACCACGCTGCTTTGCGGCATTGACACACGCCTGGGGGTGATCTCCCTCGGCGCCGACGGCCGCGACGACGCCATGCAAGCGGTGCTGACGTCTGACGAAGTGGTCGCGGTGGTCTTCCTCGACCGCATCAAGGTCCAGTTCGACATCGATGGCCTGGTGCATGTGCGCGGCCCGAGCGAAGCACTCAATGCGCGCCTGCCGCAAGTGGCTTTCCGCTTCCAGCGCCGCTCCGCCTTCCGCGTGCAGCCGCTGTCCTCCCACGGTCCGGTCGCCGAGTTCCGCCATCCCGCGATGCATGACATGCGCCTGTCACTCCGTGTGCTGGACGTCAGCCTCAGCGGCGTGGCCCTGTTCCTGCCAGAAGACGTTCCCGCGATTCCCTCTGGCGTGCGCATCGGTCAATGCACCATCCGCCTGGACGCCGACACAGTGATGGACGTGGGTCTGGTCATCCACCACATCACACCGATCCATCCCGACACACGCGGGGTGCGCTTGGGCTGCGAGCTCACCCACATGCAAGGCCACGACCGCAGCCTTCAGCATTACATCCACCAGACGCAAAAGCGCCGCAGTGCGCTGACAGGCTGAGGTGGCCAGCCAAGTTGCCGCAACGCGGATTGACCCAGAACGTGGCTGTTAGCATCGGCACATGACTGCCGATACGTCCACGACACCGTCCATCCCACGCCCGTGGGTCATCGCCACCCGCGAAAGTCGCCTCGCCTTGTGGCAGGCAGAGCATGTGCGGAACCTGCTCCAACGCCAGTTCGGCCGCGAGGTGAACCTGCTCGGCATGACGACGCAAGGCGATCAGATCCTTGACCGGGCGCTCTCGAAAGTCGGCGGCAAAGGACTGTTCGTCAAGGAGCTCGAAGTGGCACTGGAAGCCGGGCACGCCGACCTGGCCGTGCACTCGCTCAAGGACGTGCCCATGGAGCTGCCAGAGGGCTTTGTGCTGGCCGCCGTCATGGAGCGCGAAGACCCGCGTGACGCACTGGTGTCGCCGCGCCACACCTCGCTGCAGGACCTGCCGCAAGGCGCGGTGGTGGGCACGTCCAGCCTGCGCCGCCTGACACAGCTGCGCGCCTTGCGCCCCGACCTGCGCATCGAACCCCTGCGCGGCAACCTCGACACCCGCCTGCGCAAGCTCGACGAAGGCCTGTACGACGCCATCGTGCTGGCAGCCGCCGGCCTCAAGCGCCTGGGCCTGGGCGAACGCATCCGCCAGTTCATCGACACCGACACCATGCTGCCTGCCGCCGGCCAGGGCGCCCTGGGCCTGGAAGTCCGCCAGCTGCCAAATACCCCATCGAGCGAACTGCAGACCGCGCTGCTCAGCTTGGCGCACCAGCCCACCTGGCTGGCCACGGCCGCCGAGCGGGCCGTCTCGCGCGCCCTGGGCGGCAGCTGCTCCATGCCCCTGGCCGCATTCGGCGACTGGCAGACCTACGCCGGTCAGGACGTGCTGCGCCTGCGCGTCCGCCTGGGTCACCCGGAACAGGCCGGCTTGCTGTCGGCCGAACGCTGTGCCGCGGTGCAGACCCTCGCCGATGCCGAGACACTGGGCCGCGAGGCCGCCGCTGCGCTGCAAGCCCAAGCTCCGCAAGGCTGGCTGAACGCCGTCGCCGCCCCGAACTGAGCGGCACACAGGCCTCGCCCACACCCTGTCCCGCGCCATGCTCACGCTCGTCACCCGGCCCGAGCCCCAAGCCAGCGGCTGGGCCGAAGGCCTGGCTGCACAAGGCGTGGATGCGCGGCCCCTGCCCCTCATCGCCATCGATGCCCCCCCCGATCCTGCGGCGGTGACACGGCTGTGGCACACACTGGCGCACCAACGCCTGTTGATGTTCGTCAGCCCAGCAGCGGCCGAGTGGTTCTTTCGACTGCGGCCACACCGATTGCACGAGGGTGACCCTGCGCCTGCATGGCCAGCCCAGACACTGGCTGCTGCGCCCGGCCCTGGCACGGCGCAAGCCGTACTCGCCTTGGGCGCCGCGGCAGGTTTGGTGCCCGACCGCATGGTCTCGCCACCCGAGCACAGCGCCCAGTTCGACTCCGAAGCCCTCTGGCCACTGCTCGCACCGATGGACTGGCAAGGCCAGCGTGTGACCATCGTCAGTGGCGGCGACACCACTGGCGCCCGTGGCCGCACCTGGTTGACCAAACAATGGCAACGGGCCGGCGCGCACGTAGAGGCCGTGCAGGCCTACCAGCGCGGACCTGGCGTCTGGACGCCCGCGCAACAAGCCCTGGCGCAGCGGGCCCTGGCCGCCCCGCAGGCGCACGTCTGGCTGTTCAGCAGCTCCCAGGCCATCGACCACCTCGTGGCCAACCACCTGCCGCCCCTGGGCCAGGCCTCCCCCGACTGGCGACGCATGCGCGCGCTGTGCACGCACCCCCGCATCGCCGAGCACGCCGCCACCCACGGATTTGGCGAGGTGCGTCAGTGCGCCCCCACGGTGGAGGCAGTGGTGCAGGCACGACGCTCTCAACCCTGATCAGCGCTGCGGTGTGAACTCTGGCGCCGCAGGCAAGCCACGTCGATACAATGAAATCATCGTGAGCGAACTCCCCTCCCCCCTTTCGGCCGCCCCCGTCGCCAACGAGGCGACAGCGCAGCCTTCCGACTCCACGACCGACGTCTTCTGGCAACAGGGCCCCGGTTGGGTGAGGCTTGCCGTGCTCGTGCTGAGCGTTGCCGCTGGTGGCGCCGGCTGGCTGGCTTGGCAAACGCACAAACGCGTACAGGGTCTGGAGCAAGAGCTGGTGCGCCGACAGCAAGACAGCCAGGGCCAAGCCACCGAAGCCCGCGTGGCCGCCAAACAGGCGCAGGAACTGGCCCGAGAAGCCGCCGCACGGGTCACCTTGCTCGACACCCGCTTGAGCGAAGTGGCACTGCAGCGCTCGCAGGTCGAAGACCTCATCAAGACGCTCAACGTCTCGCGCGACGAGAACCTCGTCTATGACCTGGAAGCGGGCCTGCGCGTGGCCAGCCAGCAAGCCGCGCTGACCGGGAGCGCAGAGCCCCTCATCGCCGCACTGCAGTCGGCCGACGAGCGCCTGACCCGCGCCAAGCAACCGCGCCTGGACAACGTCCGCCGAGCCGTCGCGAAAGACCTCGACCGAGTGCGTGCCACCCGCGTGGCCGACATCAACGCCCTGACCATTCGCCTCGACGAGGCCGTGCGGCTGGTCGATGAAATCCCCTTGATCAACCAGCCAGAATCGGTCACAAAGGCAACGCTGCCGACCTCCACAGCAGCCGCGACCCAAGCTGTCGGCGGCGGCAACGCCATCAACAGCAAGGTCAACCGGACGGTCGGCTCAGCAAGTGCCAGCGCCCCCCCGCCCACGAATGGGACCTCACCCGACGACCGCTGGCGCAACACCGTGCTGAACTGGACGCGTGGCGCCGCAGAGTCCGTCTGGAGCGAAACCCGCAGCTTGGTGCGCGTGACACGCATCGCCCAACCCGAAGGCATGTTGATCGCGCCTGACCAGGCTTTCTTCCTGCGTGAAAACGTCAAGTTGCGCCTGCTGAATGCGCGCCTTGCCTTGCTGAGTCGCCAAACACCCCAGGCCACGGCCGATTTGCGCCTGGTCGAGCGCACCGTGCCACGCTACTTCGAGGCGCAATCACGCAAAACACAGCTGTTGCAGTCGATGGTGGCGGATGTGATTGCGCAAAGCCAACAGACCGCCGTGCCGCGCCCCGACGACACCCTGGCCGCCTTGGCCGCGGTGTCGGGTGGACGCTGAAGCCGAGGACGCCCGCGTGCACAGCATCGTCTGGACCCTCCTGCTTGCCGTGGCGGCCGTGGTTGGCGCCACCGCACTCGGTGGCAATGACGGCCTCGTCACCATCTTCTGGATGGGGTGGCGCCTCGACCTGTCGCTCAACCTCTTCTTGCTCGCACTGCTGCTGTTCGTCCTGGCGGTGTACTCGCTGGTGCGCGGTCTCGACAGCCTGCTCGACTTGCCGGAGCGGGCGCGCAAGTGGCGCGTGGCGCAGCGCGACCGCCAAGCCCAGGCAGCCCTGCGCGAGGGCTTGGCGCTGTACATGGCCGGTCGCTACACCCGCGCCCACAAAGCTTGTCAGCGCGCTGTGGCCATCCAAGCCGACACACCTGAGCTTGCGCTGGATGCCGAATTCACGGCGCTCGCCCACATGCTTTCGGCCGGCAGCCTGCACCGCTTGCAAGACCGCACCAAGCGCGATGAGCACCTGCAACGCGCCATCGACCTTGCGCTGCTGACACGCAAACCTCGCCCGACCGAAGAAGGTGCTCGGCTGCTGGCGGCCGAGTGCGCGCTGGAAGATCGAGATGCGCCACGCGCCCTGCGCGCCCTGGAAGAATTGCCCCCTGGCGTGGGCCGCCGCACCCAGGCCCTGCGCCTGAAGTTGCAAGCCAGCCGCCTGGCACGTCAGCCCATGGAGGCCTTGCGCACCGCCCGCCTGCTGGCCAAGCACCAAGGCTTCACAAGCGTGGCTGCGGAAGGTCTGCTGCGCACGCTGGCCACCGAAGCCCTGGCTGCAGCGCGCGACACCGACCAACTCCGCGCCTTGTGGCTGAACCTCGACGCCCACGAACGCCGCGACCCACTCGTGGTCGCGCACGCCGCGCGACGCATGGCCGATCTGGGCGCGCCCGCCGAAGCGCGACAGTGGCTCGCTCCCCTCTGGGATCAGATCCAAGCCACATCCGTCGAAGGCGCCACCGCCCTGGCCCACGCCTTGCGCCATGCCCTCGATGGCCTGGAAGGCGAATGGTTGCCACGGCTCGACGCCACCACTCAGGCCGCACTGCGCAACCCGGCACTCGCCTTGACGCTGGGCCTGGCTTTGGCAGAGCGCCAACTGTGGGGCAAAGCGCGCAGCATGTTGATGTCGGCCGCCAACGACCACGACCTGGACGACGACGGTCGCCGCCAGGCTTGGGCCTGCCTGGGTCGTCTGGCCGAGCGAGAACACCGCGAAGCCGATGCCGCACGGTTTTTCCGCCAAGCCGCCTTGCTCGATCGCGGATGAGGTCAGCGTGGCGGTGTCCACTGTCAACGCCGCTGTGGCAGCGCCACAAAAGTGTCACGACAGGTGGCGAATTTGCAAAAGCATGCTATAGTCTCGTTCTCTCTCGGCGGCTGTAGCTCAGTTGGATAGAGTACTTGGCTACGAACCAAGGGGTCGTGGGTTCGAATCCTGCCAGCCGCACCAGAGAACTTTCAAACGCACACGTTGCAGCAAGCCAGCACCCATTGGCCAGACTTGAACGATGTGACGAGGAATGTGCCTGGCCCGTTGGCTGTGTTGTCTGCGGGCCTTCTCATTTCATGCGGCTGTAGCTCAGTTGGATAGAGTACTTGGCTACGAACCAAGGGGTCGTGGGTTCGAATCCTGCCAGCCGCACCATTTCAAAGCCCACAGGTTCACGCCTGTGGGCTTTTTCTTTGGGCGTGCCGCTGACTGCGCTTCCACCACCAGCAGCCAGCGAGCACCAGCACAACGGCGAGCAACAGCAGCCAGACCGACAACGGCACACTGGGCGACTGCCAGGCAGACAACAGACGGTCCGTGAACAGCGAGATGAGCACCGTGCCGGGCAGCAGGCCCAGCGCTGAGCCGAGCACGAAGTCGCGCAGCTTCACACGCAAGGCCCCTGCCGCCAGGTTGACGACCATGAAAGGCGCGACTGGCATGAACCGCACCAACGCCATGGTGAGCAAACCTCTCCGGTGCAGATGCTGGCTCAACAGGCTCAAGCGACCTTGCGTCAGGCGGTCCATCCCTTGCGCACCGGTGAATCGACCAAACGCAAAGGCCACGGTGGCACCCGCCACCATGCCCACCAGGGAGTACGCCATCCCGGGCCACGGGCCGAACACGGTGGCGCCGACCACGATGAGTGCCAGCACAGGCACGGCCATCAGCACCAGCAAAACATAGCCGCCCACCACGGCGAAGGGCCCCAGGGGCAAAGCCAGCAAGGCCTGGCCCTGCTGGCTGAGCCAGCGCGGATCGAACCAGTGTGCCCAGGTGGGGTCACGCGCCACCATGGTCATGCCCACCAGCGCCAGCACATAAGCAGACAACAAAGCCCAACGCCACCAGGGAGACTGGCGGGTGGAGGGGATGGGCGACGGAACCGGATCGGACACGGGCAAGTACTTCCAGGAACAGGCCAAGGGCCAGCCCTGACATCTTGGGGCAACTTGCCTGCTGTGTCAGTCCGTGACGCCCGCACTCTCGGTGCGCAGCCCGCATTCAGGGGATGCCAACGCGACGGCAGCTTCCGGTGCAGCCGTCACCGCCGGCACCCACAGGATGACCGTGGTGCCCACGCCCAGCTCACTGGTGACCGACACCTGCCCGCCGTGCAGCTCCAGGATTTCCTTGACGATGGTCATGCCCAACCCCGTACCGGGAATGTTGCCCGAGGTGTCGGCACGGAAGAACCGCTCGAACACCTTTTCGCATTGCTCCGGCGTCATGCCCAGTCCCCGGTCGGTGATGCGGATGCCGCATTCGGACCGGTCGTTGCGGTCGCGCCAGACGAGGTCCAAAGCGATTTCGCCCCCTTGCGGTGAATACTTGTAGGCGTTGGACAGCACATTGGTCAGCGCGAGCGACATTTTCTGGCGGTCCACGTCCACCCAGACAGGGGCGGCGGGCAAGGCGCATTCAACCTTGCGCGGGTCGTTGTGCACGAGCAAGCTGCCCACGGTGTTGTCGATCACAGACTGCAGCTCCAAGCGCTCACGCTGGAAATCCTTGCCACGACGCGACTCAATGCGGGCCAAGTCCAACAGCTCGTTGACCAGGTTGATCAGGACCGACGCCTGGCGGTGGATGGTCGAGAGCATGTCCTTGCGTCGCTCCTCGGTGAACGGGCGCTTGAGCAGCAACTCGGTGAAGCCGAAGATGCTGACCATGGGGGTCCTCAACTCATGGGCGGCCATGGCCAGGAATTCGCTCTTCATGCGGTCCACTTCGAGCTCATGGGTGATGTCGCGGAAGTACATCACGGTTTCGTTGTCGTGCCCCCCCTGGCGCACACGACGCACGAGGGTGCGGATGCTGGGCGTGTGCATGTGCAGCAGCTCGCGCGTGGCAGAGGGGCCGACCTCCGCATCGCCCACCCCAGCCATGAGGCCCGCGACCGTTTGCGCGTCCACCTCGCTGGCCTGACAGCGGGCCATCAGTTGCTCCTCGAACGCCGGCAGGGAGTGCCCCACCAGCTCTGCAGCCAACAAGCCCGTCATGCGCTCGAAAGATGGGTTGACGATGCTGACCTCGCCACGCTTGTCAAGCACCACGAAGCCATCGGGGCTGAGCTCGAACACGGCATTCAAGCGCTCGGTGCGCAGCTGCAGCACCTGCTCGGCGGCGATGCGGTCGGTGATGTCGTTGGTCACACCCACATAGTGCGTCAGCACGCCATCGGCATTGAGGACAGGCGAGATGGCCAGGTCGTTGTAGAACAGGCTGCCATCCTTGCGGTAGTTGCGCATCACCACCTGGCAACTGCGCCCTTCTTTGATCGCATCGCGCATCAGGGCGATGCCAGCCTGCTGGGTGTCGCTTTGCTGGAGGATGCGGCAATTGAGCCCAAGCACTTCGTGTGCCTCGTAGCCCGTGATGCCCTCGAACGCACGGTTCACATAGATCATCGGCTGGTTGGGCAGGGTCATCGAGACAATGACCACGCCATCGGCCGACGAGGCCAAAGCACGGTCGCGCAGCGTGAGCTCCTGCTCGGCCCATTTGGCGTCCGTCGTGTCGCGCACGATGAAGGTCTGGATGAACTCGCCATCGACCTCTGTGCGGCTGGCCGACACCGCCACGGGGAAGAGCACGTCCTCGTTGCGACGCCCGGTGGTCTCATGGCCAATGACGCGATTGGAAAAGCCATAGGTCGCGAACCAGGCGTCCAAGGTGTCTTGCCCCAGGCTGGGCAAGACGACCTGGAGGTGCTGGTTGAGCAGGTCCGAACTGGTGCGCCCAAATATGCTGGCCACCGCCTGGTTGCACCACTGAACTTTGCCAAACGCATCGACCATCAGGATGGCGTCAGGAGCGGTGTCCATCACTGCCTGGTTGCGCGACTGGGTGCGTTGCAGCGCGGCGCCCATGTCCCTGGACATCTCGCGCGCACGGCGCCGCGTCGAGATCAGCATGAGGTAGACGTGCAGCGCGGCCAACGTGAACAGCAGGCCTGCGCCAGCGGCAATCCACATGCCGGCACGGCGGGAAATCAGGTCCTGCCAGGTGACGCCTCGTTGCTCGCCCGTCACACGCAACGTGAGGCTGCCGTCTGCCACGCGCAAGGTGGACTGGCGGCGCAGCTCTGACTCACCCTGCCCCGGATGCGTGGAGGCTGCCTCGCTCACCAACGGATCCAGCAACTCTCCCTTGAGGCTCATCGCCGCGTCATCAGGCGGCAATGCCAGCAGTTTGTCAGCCAGGAGAGGCACGGTGACCCACCCAGAGCCCGGCGCCTGCACCCGCTCTGCCAGCAACCAGGAGCGCGGGGAACGCCCTGGCGGTGAGAGGGGGCACAACACCCCGCTCAGCCGCGCTGGCAAACGCGCCAGGCACTGGGCAAGGACCTCTGCCTGGGCCTCATCCACCCCCAGACGCTCAGCCATCGGGACCGCTTGCAAAGACTGCCCAGAGAGGGTTGTGACGCCTGCAGACGACCAGCCGCCAGGGCGCACCGTGGCCAACTGCGCCTGGTCCTTCGCCCAGCTCGCCACTTGGTGAACCATGACACTGCGGTGATCGATGCGGTCCTGGACCAACATCTGGAAGCGGGCGGCCGAGGCATCAAATTCGCGTTGTATGCGCTGGCTTTCAGCCCACCAGACCACGCCCGTCGTCAGCGCCGTGAAGCTCAGACCGACCGCAGCGATCAAGGCCACCGTCGGCGCCACTGGCATGCGGCCCGTGATGCGTTCCAGGCGATGGAGCACCCTGTGCACGCTCTGTGGGAGATCGTCGCTCGTGGCAGATTCAGGCATGCACGCTCCCGCGATGACACTGCCGGAGTGGAGACGGCGGCGTGCGCACCGGCAGCGGCGCGCGCACCCGCGACATTCAGTTGGAGGTGGCCACAGCCGCCATGGCCTCGACACGCTCGATCAACTCCAGCGGGCTGAAGGGCTTGACGAGGTAGGCATCGGCACCGGCCGCCTCGCCCGCGGCCAGGTCAGTGGCCTGCCCACGCGCCGTCAACATCACCACCTGGATGCCACGCAGGGCCGGGTCCTGCTTGATGCGGCTGCACACCTGGTAGCCATCCAACAAGCCAGGCATCATCACGTCCAGCAGCATGACCGTGGGCATGGTGGCGCGGGCCATGTTCAAACCGCTTTCGCCGTCGTGTGCTTCGTGGATCTCGAAATCACCGAACTCCAGCGTCATGCGGATGAGCTTGCAAATGTCTGGCTGGTCTTCGACGATGAGGATGCGATGGGTCATGGAAAACTCCGTTGATCAGGCCTGTGGCTGCACACGCTTGCTCATGCTGCGCGCCATGAGTTGAGACATGTCGCGGGCATAGCGCTGGGCTTGCTCCACCGACAGTTGGGCGTCCTGGGAGGCCGGCGCACCGGCGGGGATCTCCAGCACGAAGTCCACCGACTCGAACTCGTCCTCGATGCGGACCGAGCCGCCGTGCTGCTCCAGGATGCGCTGGCTCAAGGCGAGCCCGATGCCGCGACGGTGATCGACCGGCGTGGCCGAATCGCCCACCCCAAACGGCACGAAGGCGCTGCGCCGCTCGTGGTTGGAGACGAACATGCCGCGGTTGCGGGCGCGCACCATCACCCGCGTGCCAGACGCCTGGATGGACAACTCCACCAAACCGCCCGGCTGAGCGCTGCGTATGGACTGCTCCAGATACTCCGCCACGGCCTTGCTGAGCCAGTGTGCGCTGCCGTACACCGAGGGCAGGCGATCGTCCAACCCTTGAGTGGCCAGCGTGATGTTGCGCGCCTGCGCCTGTGGCAACACCTCGGCGATGGCGCGTCGCATCAACTCAGGCAAGAGGATGCGCTCGTCACGCTGGATGGCGCTCTCACCGAACACATCGACCAGGTCCCGCAGCTTGCCCAGTTTGGTGGACAGTGTCGTGGCTTCCGCCACCAACTCGGCCAGCTCGCCCGTGGCACCTGGCTGCTGGACGAGCTGCGCAATCTGCGGCAACTTCTTGGTCAGCGCCTCAATGGGTTTGGCCATTTCAGCCTCGATGTAGCCGATGAGGTT
>Ga0187843_10001577_pt1 | contig 14256 bp, 12 predicted proteins | sample SpaLakP09_SKY_43_FD_134516 | JGI IMG/M metagenome (GOLD analysis project Ga0187843, IMG submission 134516) | Oligotrophic lake water microbial communities from Sparkling Lake, Wisconsin, USA - SP09_SKY_43 | ecosystem: Environmental > Aquatic > Freshwater > Lake | place: USA: Sparkling Lake... | reverse complement strand
GCAGCCTTGCCCGATGGCAGTTGGCTGGTCACCCAGCGCACGGCCGGCCTGGTGCGCGTGGCGGCCGACTACGCCAGCCGCCAGACCATCAGCGGCGCGCCGGTGGTGGACACCGCCGGCCAGGGCGGCCTGCTCGACGTCGCGCTGGACCCTGACTACGCCACCAACGCGACCGTCTACCTGAGCTACTCCGAGCCGGGCAGCGGTGCCGAGGCCGGCAAGGCCGGCACTGCGGTTGCGCGGGCGCAGCTGGTGGGCAATGCGCTGCAGGGGCTGACGGTCATCTTCCGCCAGGCGCCCAAGGTCAGCGGCGGAGGGCACTACGGGTCGCGGCTGGTGTTCGGGCGCGACAAGACGCTGTTCATCACGCTGGGCGAACGCCAGCTTGGCAGCCCCGCGCAGGACGTGGCGCAGACGCTGGGCAAGGTGGTGCGCATCAACCGCGACGGCAGCCTGCCCGCCGACAACCCGGCCTTCGGTGCCGGTGCGCGGCCGGGCCTGTGGAGCATGGGCCACCGCAACCCGCAGGGCGCGGCCCTGCATCCGACGACGGGTGAGCTCTGGGTCAGCGAGCACGGGGCCCAGGGCGGGGACGAGATCAACATCGCCCGCGCCGGCGCCAACCATGGGTGGCCGCTGGTGAGCTATGGCTGCAACTACGGCGATCCGGTCGGCGCCGCCTGCGCCAACGGCGGCGGCACGCACGCGCCGCGCTTTGTGGAGCCGCTGACCTGGTGGGTGCCCACCTCCATCGCGCCCTCGGGCATCGCCTTCTACAGCGGCGCCATGTTCCCGGAGTGGCAGGGCAACCTCTTCGTCGGCTCGCTGGCCGGTCAGGCGCTGTGGCGGCTGACCCTGGCGGGCGACACGGTCGTCAGCCGCGAGCCACTGTTCGCCGAGCTGGGCGAGCGCATCCGCGCCGTCAAGCCGGCGGCAGACGGTGCGCTGCTGCTGCTGACCGACAGCGGCAAGCTGATCCGCGTCGCGCGCTGAACCTGCGGGCCGAGCGACGGGCCGCCCCAAGCCGGCCCGCGTTGGCGATACATGCGGCTTGACGCCGCATGTATCGCCGTCCCCTCGGGGGCTGAGGCCGGACACGAAGAGTCCTGTGGACTCGACGTGCCTGCCGAAGGGCAGCCGCTCTGCCGGCTGCGCGGCCTGCAAGGCCGGCTGGACTTGCCCGCGTTCAGCGAGGCAAGGCCGGACGAGGGGTCAACAAGGAACGCCGCTGACCTGCCCCTTGCACGACGCCGTGTCCAGCTGCAGCACCAGGCCGTCCGAGGCGCGACCCATGAGGCGCAGCAGCTTGTAGTCGCCCACCGCCAGCGGCAGGATGCCGATGGTGGCGCTCAGGCGCGCGGCCTTGGCGGTGCCGGGCAGTTCCAGGTCCACCAGCTTCACGCTGCAGGCCGAATCCACCATGCAGAGCTGGGCGCGGCTCATGGCGACGTCGGCGTGCGCGAAGGTCCAGGTTGGGCCGTAGTTGACTTTGGTGGCGACGGCCCCCTTGAGGTCGGCAAGTGCCGTTGCTGAGGTGGGCGCCAATGTTGGCCAGGGCTGGCTGCTCATGGCGGCGGTGGCGATGGGCAGCTGGCCGGCCACGGTGATGCTGATGGCGTCGCCGTCGGCGCCGCCCAGCGGCGTGGTGCAGGCGTTGTCGCTGAAGAGTTCGATCTTCAGTGTCCGGCCGGCGCGCGCGAAGTTGCGCGCCGTCGTGTCGCCAGTGGCGCCGGCCGGCACGGGCAGCGTGATGATGTCGGCGCCGCGCGTCGCGCCGCTGGCAGCGTTGAGGCTGGGCGCCGCGATGCTCGTGCTCAGGCTCCACAGGCTCAGGTAGCGGCCGCTGCCATGGGGCTTGAACAAGGCCAGCGGAACGTCGGCGCCGTTCGTGTCCTTCTGGCTGGCTCGGGCGCAGCGCAGGTTGCCGACGGCGGGAATGGCGATGTCCAGGAAACGGGAATAGACGTCGGGCGTCGTCGGCGAATCGACGCGCCGGGCCAGCACCAGGCGGGCCTTGGCGCTGGCCTGCACCGCCAGGCGGTTGCCGAGGAACTTCCAGCCGTCGCTGCGCTTGACGGCGGCCTGCTCGATGCCCAGGGGCCGCTGCAGCAGCCAGAGCGTCTTGTTGGTCGCGTCCGTCGGGTCCTGGATGCTGGCCTGGTAGACGAAGCTCACGCGGCAGACCGGATCGCCAAGCGCGGCGTCGAACACACAGCGGTCCACGTTGGTGGGCAGCAGCTTGCCGCCGAACAGCTTGTCGGTCTCGCCGAACGCGCCCGGCAGCACGCCGGCCAGGCGGAAGCACAACACCTGCGCGGCCAGATCGGGACCACTGGCCACCTGCGTGTCGGTGGAGACGCGCACGTTGGTGTCGAAGAGGGGAGGCAGGCCGGTCGGGCAGCCCGCCTCGGTGGCCATGCCGGCGGCCATGCCGCTGAACAGCGTGTTCAGGCCAGCCAGGTCCATCGACGCGGCGGCGGCATCGACGCTGATGCTGCCTTGCGGCGTCGCGCCTGGCTCAAGGTAAACCACGCCGGCGCCAAAGCGGGAGCCGAGCGTGACGTAGGGCTTGGTGTCGACGCCAAGGCCCAGGGCGATGGCGTCCAGCAGCAAGTCCTGGCCGGTGTGCGAGTTGGGCGTCAGCGCACCGGCCAGCAGATCGAAGTCGCTGGCCAGGCCGGCGTAGGACAGGGCCGGCGCCAACGCGCTGCGCACCAGCGTGTGGGCGGCAGCGATGTCGGCATCGGTCAAGCCCTTGGCGGCCTGGCCCTCCTTCATCAGCGTGCCGGGCGCCACGCCACTGGCCAGTACCGTGATCGCGGTGGTCAGCGGCGTCAGGTTCACCGTGCCGCCCAGATTCGTCGCGGCCCACAGGCACACCGGCTTGTCGCCGACCGTGCCGCAGGCCTCGATGCGGTAGGGAATGACGTTGCCCAGCGGGATGGGGCCGTACGCACCGGTCGTAGGTGCCACGGCCGTGTTCGCGAAGACGAGGGCCTTGCCGGTCGCGTCCAGCACGCGCACCGTGCCGTTGGTCAGCGCCAGGCCGGCTGCGGCGATGCCGGAGACTGCCGCTGCCGGCGGTGGTGGCGGCGGCGGCGCGGGTGGCGGTGGTGGTGGCGTGCCCGGCGTGGGTGCGGGCGCGCCGGGCGTGGGAGCGGAGGCGCCGGGCGCCGGCGCGGGCGTGGGCATGGGCAGCGGGCTGGGCGCGGACACCGGCGGCGGCACCGGTGCGGCGGTCTCGCCCGGCGACGAACTGCTGCCACCGCCGCCACACGCGGCCAGTGCCATGGCCATGGCGCTGGCACAGGCCGAGCGCCAGCGCGGGGACGGCGGGGGTGTCAGCGGGGGCAGGGAAGAGTCGGCAACGTCAGGCATCCGGCCAACCGCTCGGTGGCGGCACAACGGTCAGGGTATGAGCTGACTTTAGGCTGCGAGCCGCATTTGCGAAGCCTGGAACTGCGGGCCTGGCGTGGCGTTCCAGTGCCGATACCCAGCGCTGCGGTGGGCACGGGTTGATGTGGGCGACGTGGGTGATGCCGCCTGCCGGCGTCCGCAGGCCGGGCCTTCCGGAGGTCAGGCGAGCGGTTCGGCAGCGGCGGGCTCGGCGCGGCGCGGCAGGCGCGCCAGCACCAGCGTGCCGCGGCCGGGTGCCGACAGCAACTGCAACGTGCCGCCCAGGCTCTCGATGCGGTAGCGCATGCCCAGCAGGCCGTGGTGGCCGGCGCCCACGGCGTCGGGGTTGAAGCCCTGGCCGTCGTCGCGGATCTGCATCTGCAGCCAGCCATCGGCCTCGGTCAGGGAAACACGCACCTGCGTGGCCTTGGCGTGGCGCAGCACATTGGTCAGCGCCTCCTGCACCAGGCGGTACAGGGCCAGGCGGTCGCCGTCGTCGGTGGGGGTCTCGTTCAGCTCCAGCGTGAGCTTCAGGCCCGAGCGCTGGGCGAACTCCTGCGCCAGGATCTCCAGCGCCGGCGTCAGGCCGAGGTTGGACAGCGCTGATGGCCGCAGGTCTTCGATGATGCGGCGCTTCAGCGCGATGCCCTGGTCGAGCAGGGAACTCATGTGCTTGAGGCGCTCGTCGATGTCGGGTGCGGCCTTGGCCATGCGGCGGATGCGGGCGACGTCCAGCTTGGCGGCCGTCAGCAGCGCGCCGAGTTCATCGTGCAGCTCGCGGGCCAGGTGGGCGCGCTCGTCCTCGCGCACGGTCTGCAGGTGGCGGGCCAGCTCGGTCAGCTCGGCCGTGCGGCGGGCCACTTCGCCGTCCAGCCGGTCGCGCTCCTGCGCCAGCTCCTGCGAGTGCCGGCGGCGCGCCTTGTGCAAGGCCTCGTTGCGGCGCAGGAAGACCGCCAGGCCGAACAGGCTCAGCAGCGTCAGCCCGTGCACGCCGATGCGCCCGTAGGTCAGCGAGCGGTAGACGGCCTCGCGCTCCAGCGCGATCTGGCCCAGCTCGTGGTGGTCGAGCTGCCCGACGGCGTCGCGCACGGCCTGCATCTTCTCGCGGCCGATGTCGGACTCCACCAGCCCCTGCCAGGCCGGCGTGTTGCCGTCGCGGTAGAGCTTGATGACGAGTTGCAGCTCGGACAGCTTCTCGTTGGCGCGCCGGCTGGCGTCGGCCACCAGCGCGGCCCAGTCGGAGCTTTCGTACTGGCCGCGCAGGCGCTGCAGCACGGCGGGCAGTTCGCGCTCCGCCAGTAGGACGGGGGCGAGGTAGTCGTCACGGCCGGTCAGCAGGAAGCCGCGCTGTGCGGTCTCGGCGCTGGTCAGCAGCTCGCGCAGGCGCAGGCTGTCGTCGCGGGCCAGGTGGCGGGCCCGGGATTGGGCAACGGCCTGGTCGGCGCCCCAGAAGGCGGCTTCGCTGACGCCCATGACCGCAGCTGCGGCGAGCGCGGCGCACAGCACCACGATGCTGCGGTTGCGCGACGTGCTTTCCAGCCAGGGGTCGAGGCGGCGCAGCACCGTGCGCCGCTCAGCTGGCTGCGGCAGCGGGTCGCTGATCAGAGACATGTTCGGCCAGTTCGGCGCAGTAGGCGATGAGGTCGTCCAGCTCGCGGCTTTTGTCGAACACGCGCTCGGCGCCGAGGCTGGCGCAGCGGCGGCGCATTTCCTCGGTGGCGTAGTTGGTCAGCACCACGCGCCGGGCGCGCAGGCCCAGCTTCTGCGCGGCCTGCAGCACGCCCAGGCCGGTGCCCGAGCGCAGAAAGATGTCAACGATGAAAAGGTCGGCGTTGGCATCGGCGTCGCTGCTCATCCAGCGCACGGCGCCCGCCTCGTCGCCAACGGAGCCGACCACCTCGACCTGGGCGAGCTCCTCCAGCGTGGCAACGAGGTTCTCCAGGATGACCGGGCTGTCCTCGACGATGAAGGCTTTGAGTGCGGGCATGGCCGACGGCAGCGTTAGGGCGTGTTGAGGGGCGAGTATGAACTGCTTGGGCGATGTGCTCGCGGCTCGAAGCCGCAGGCATCGCCGTCCCCACGGGGGCGTCAGGGTCTGACGGCGATGTCGTTGCGCACCGCCACCACGCCCGAGGTCTCCCGCGCCAGCCGCTCGGCGACCGTGCGCTCCTCGTTGTTCTTGGCAAAGCCCGACAGCTGCACGGTGCCCTTTAGCGTCTCGACGCTGATGGACATGGCGCTGACGGTCGGGTCGGCGGCGAACTTGCCCTTCACGCGCGTTGTCAGGGCGGCATCGTCGACGTAGGCGCCGACGGTTTCCTGGTTGCGGGCCACGGCACAGCCGCTGGTGGCGCCCAGCGTGGTGACGAGGGCGGCGGCGAGGGCCAGGGTCAGGACGGGTTTGTTCAGCATTTGGGGCTCCTTGAGTGGCTGGGTCGCGGCCTTGGGGGCCGTGTTGCCACTATCTGGCCAGCAGGCCTGCGCCGGGATAGTCCCGTGGCGGGGCGGCTTGTAGGACTGGGCTGTCATCGTTGTAGGACGCCCGCCGCTGCCGCGCGGCCGGGCCGACTGCTACGCTGGCCCTTCACCCCCAACGACAGGCCCCACATGATCCGCATCGGCATCGTCGACGACCACGCCATCGTCCGCACCGGCCTGCGCCAGTTCCTGTCCGACCACGTCGACCTGCGCGTCACTGGCGAAGGCGCCACCGGCCACGAGGCGCTCGAAATGGCCCGACGCGGCGATGTCGACGTGCTGCTGCTGGACATCTCCATGCCTGACCAGAGCGGTGTGGACGCACTGGCCGCCATCAAGGCGCGCTTCCCCGAGCTGCCCGTGCTCATCCTCAGCGGCTTTCCGGAGGCGCACTACGCCACCACGCTGCTGCGCCAGGGCGCCAGCGGCTACCTGAACAAGGAATGCGATCCGGAAGAGATCGCCAACGCCATCCGTCTGGTGTCACGCGGGCGGCGCTACATCAGCCCGGCCGTGGCCGAGCAACTGGCCGACAGCGTCATGGGCGGCGGGGCCGGCGGCAGTGGCGTGGACAAGCTGCCGCACGAGGCGCTGTCGGAGCGCGAGTTCCAGGTCTTCCTGCGCCTGGCCCAGGGCGAGACCGTGGGCCATATCGCCGAGGCGCTGTTCCTCAGCGTCAAGACCGTCAGCACCTACCGCACCCGTGTGCTGGAGAAGCTCAAGCTGGCCACCAACAGCGACCTGACCTACTACGCGCTGAAGAACGGGTTGATCCAGTAAGCCATGAGGCCGCCTCGCGGGCGGCCTCATGCTGCAAGGGCGCCGCCGCTCAGCAGCGCACGTCTGTGCGTTCGCTGGCGGCTTCGCCAAGCGCCCAGGGGTGGGCCGACTCATAGCCAAGCATCGCCTCGGCGTCCATCGTCAACGGTGTCGGTGACCACCCGTGGGCCGGCGTCGGCTGCAGCGGGCTGCTGGACGTTGCAGTGGCCGTTGGCTCGATGGGTGCGCTGAGGTCGGCCATGTCGGGCTCCGGTTTGAAATGGTTCGCGACCAAGCATCGTGTCGACAAGCCCCATGCCCCATCGGCAAGCGGCGCCATCACGTGTCGGAGAAGGCTGACAGCGGCACGCTGGCGACGGTGGCGGTGACAATGCTTTGTGCCCGCCTTCCGTCTCCTGCGACTCCTTGTCGCTGCGTTCGCGCTCCATCACCTGCCGCCCGCTGCGGCCTGCGAGTTGCGCGTGCGCTGGAACCCCGATCCGCCCTACAGCATGCGCAATGCGGCGGGTTCCGTTGTCGGGCTCCATGTCGAGCTGGTGGCGTTGACGCTGGAGCGCATCGGTTGCCGGCCGATCTGGGTCGAGCTGCCCTGGGCGCGCGCGCTGGTCGAGTTGCAGGCGGGCAGGTTGGACATACTGCCCGGCGCGTTGCGGCGGCCCGAGCGGGAGAGCTATGCCTTCTGGGTCGAGCAGCATGTCACCGTGCCCAACCGGCTTTACGTGGCGGCCGCACGGCAGCCCGGCCTGAGCAGCGTTCGGCGGCTGCGCGACCTGCCCGCGATGCGCCTTGGCGTGCAGCTTGGCGTCGTCTACGGTCCCGAGTACGCCGAGCGGCTGGGTGATGCCGCGTTCCGCGCGTCGCTGACCCAGACCAGTTCAAGGCAGAGCCTGTGGCAGATGCTGGATCGTGGTCGCGTCGATGGTGTGTTGGCCAGCGAGGCCAGCGCGCGCTGGGAGCTGGCTGAGCTGGGCCTGGCGGATCGCATCCTGCCGACCGGCGTGGTGCTGTCCAGCGAAGCGGCACAGGTGATGTTCAGCCGGCGCTCCGTGGACGTGGCGCTGGTGCAGCGCTATCGAGAAGCGGCCGAGCAGTTGGAGGCCAACGGCACGCTGGCGCGCATCGCGGTCCGGTACCTGGGCCGATGACAGGCCGGTGACTCACCGCTCAGTCAGCGATGCCAGGTTCGGCCATCAATTGGCCGCCGCCGGCGCGGCGCGCCTCGTAGAGCGCCGTTTCGCCGCGCCGCTGCAGGTCGGGCAGGCCGCGGTCGCCGGGGCGCAGCCTGGCCCAGCCGGCGCTGAAGGACAAGGCCATGCCCAGCTCGGCCGGCGCCCGCTCGGCCAAGGCCTGGCGCAGCCGGGCATCCAGCGCCTGCGGGCCTTCGGGCAGGCAGCGCGCCATCAGCACGCCGAACTGCTCGCCCGCCAGGCGGCCGGCCAGGTCGCCCAGGCGCATCTGGGCCTGCACGCAGCTGGCGAACAAGGCCAGCGCGCGGTCGGCAAAGTCCACGCCGCGTTCGGACTGCAGCGTGGCGAAGTCGTCCAGGTGCAGCACCACCAGTGCCAGCGGTTCGTCGAAGCGGCGTGCCATGGAGATCATGTCGACCGAGCGGGTGGTGAACGCGGCGCGGTCGGTGAGGCCGGTCAAGCCGTCGGTTTGTGCCAGTTGAGCCAGCTCCGCCTCGATCTGGCCGCGCCAGGCCAGCAGCAGCATGGGCAGGGCCAGCAGCAGCGCGAGCTGGCCGGCCAGGGCCAGCACGAGGTCGGGCCACGACGCCGTGTCGCCCGCCAGCGTGGCGGCGGCGCGGCCCAGCAGGGCGGCCAGCAGCGGCAGCGCGGCGGCCAGGCCCAGCAGGCGCCAGCGCCGGCTGTTCAGGCCTTGCAGCACGGCGGTGCGGCCGGGCAGCGTCAGCGCCACGCCGAGCCAGATGAGCTGGGCGCCGAGCACGAGGTCGGTCAAGGTCTGTGCCGCATCGCGGTTGGCCCACAGCAGCGCGTGGCCGAGGGTCAACGCTGCCGGTGCCGCTGCCATGGCCCAGCGACCCGGGCGCGGCGACAGCCACAGGCCCAGCGCCCACCACAGTGCCGACAGGCCCAGGCTGGTGAGGCCCACGCCCGCGCTGCGCACGCCATGCGGCACCGCGAAGTGGTAGCCCAGTGCGGGGCTGGACAGCGCCAGCCCCAGGCCCAGCGCCACCATGCCCACCTGGGCCCAGCGCCCGCCCGCGTTGGCGTCGCGCCAGCCAACAAGGGTGATGAGCACCAGCGCCGCGGCCAGCGCCTGCATGGGCATCAGCGCGAACAGGGCGTCAGTAAAGTTCATGCCTGCGGGTCCTGATTTTTGGGCCGAGCGCCGGGCCGCTCCCAAGCCGGCCCACGTTGGCGATGTGCTTGGCGGTCGATCCGGCAAGCATCGCCGTCCCCGCGGGGGACCGGCCAAGGTACACCTTGGACGAGGGGCTTCATCTCTTGATGGGGATGGGCGTCTCGCGGCCGACCGGCACGGCCGTGACGCTGTTCTTGGGCGAACCGTCGATGAGGCGGTCGGAGTAGGTCAGGTAGACCAGCGTGTTGCGCTGCACATCCACCATGCGCACGATGCGCAGCTTCTTGAACACCAGCGAGATGCGCTCGTTGAAGACCTCTTCCTGCTGCGGCAGCGGCTGCTTGATCTGCAGCAGGCCCACTTGCCGGCAAGCGATGGAGGCCTCGGCCTTGTCCTCGGCCAGGCCGATGGCGCCGCTGATGCCGCCCGTCTTGGCGCGCGACACATAGCAGGCCACGCCTGCCACCTTGGGGTCGTCGTAGGCATCGACGACGATCTTGTGATCGGGGCCGATGAGCTTGAAGGCGGTGTCGACCGAGCCGATAGGCTCGGCGTGCGCCGCCGTGGCGAGCAGGAGAACAAGGGCGGTGGCGTGCTTCATCGGCCCAGTCTAGAGCGAACAGGCTCCCGCCGGGCTGGGCACGGCCGTCTGCCTGCCCGTGAAGCGCGGCGCCTCCGGGCGGCTCAGGTCGAAGTGGCTCAGCTGGTCGCTGCGCTGGTTGCACACGTAGAGGTGGCTGCCAGCGATGCAGGCGCTGCGTGGGTAGCTTCCCTGCACCCAGTGATGGCCGAGCACGCGGGGCTTGTGCGGCCTGTCGATCGCGATGACGGCGATGCTGTCGTGCAGACGGTTCAGTGCATAGAGGTGCTGGCCGCCGGGCGCGACAAGCAGGTCGGACGCGTAGCTGGTGCCCGCGAAACCGCCGGGCAGCACGCTGGTCTCGTCAACGAGGCGCGGGCCGTCGGGCGTCAGATCGATGGTCGTCAGCGTGGACGACTCCTCCTGCAGCACGTAGACGAGTTCTCCCACGACAACGAAGTGGCGCGGGCCCGAGCCCGGGCTGAGGGCCAGTTCGTGCGCGGGTGCGCCCGGCGTGGCGGCGGTGAGCGGCCAGACGAGCAGGCGGTCGCGGCCCAGGTCGGTGCCCAGCAGCCAGCGGCCGTCGGGGCTGGCCTGGATCATGTGGGCGTGCGGTGCGTCGTGGCCGCTGTGGGCCTGGCTGCCGGGCGGCGCCTTGGCGGCGCGCTGCGGGCCGGGGCGGCAGTCGGTGGTGCAGCTGGGCCAACTCACGGCGGCGTCGACGCGGCCATCGGCGCGCAGCGGCAGCGCGGCGAAACGCGCGTCGCCGTAGTGGGCCACCCAGACGCGGCCGGCGCCCAGTGACAGATGCACCGGCCCGTGGCCGCCGCTGGGTTGGCGCTGCAGCAGGCTCAGGTGGCCGGCGTCGTCCTGCGCGTAGACGGCGACATGGTGGGCGCCTTCCTCGGCGGCGTAGACGCGCTGGCCGTCGGTGGCCAGCCAGCTCGGGCTGCCGGCGTTGGGCGTCAGGCCCAGGGCGTTCAGCGTGCCGTCGGCCGTGATGGCGAAGCTGTAGAGCCCCTGGCCCAGCGGGTCGTAGGTACCCACGTGCAGGAAGCGGGGTGAAGGCATGGCGGCGAGGGCGGGCATCAGCGTGGCGGCGGGCAGCAGGATCAGGTGGCGGCGGTTCATCATCACAGGCGCAACCTCAGCCCGGCGCGCAGCGCGAACTTGAGCAGCACCAGCACCCAGGCGAGGTAGACGAGGCCGCGCGCGATGCCGGCCCAGCCCGCGCTGAGCTCGGCCGGCCAGTTCCACGCGACCAGCGCGGTGGCGGCGCCCAGCACGTAGGGGATCAGATAGGCCAGCAGCGGGTGGCGTGCGGCGTCGCCCAGCACCACCATCGCCGCGCGGCCAGCGGCGCCGTCGGCGAGCGGTCGAAGCGCAAGGTAGAGCAGCAGCGTTGCTCCCGCGCACACCAGGCCCCAGCTGGGCGTGGCGTGGATCTTGGACAGCGGCCAGTGCGGTCGCAGGCTGAAGCCGGCGGCCAGCAGCAGGAAGCCAAGCAGCAGCGCGAATCGGGTGGCGCGGGCCGGCGCGTCGCGGCCGTGCAGCAGCAGCGCCGAGGCCATGCCGGCCAGCACCAGCAGCGCATGCGTGGCGTGCCCGCCGCCGCCGACATGCGGTGCAACGACAGCGAACCACGCGACACACGCCGGCAGCGCGGCCAGCGCCAGTGCGAGTCGGGCGGCGGGCGGCGCGGCGATGTAGTGCAGCGCCGCCAGCCCGTAGGCCCAGCCGATCAGCCCCAGGATGCCCCACCAGTGCAGGCCCATGCCACCGGGGTAGACGGCAGGCAGCGCGATCAGCAAGACGGCACCCGCCGCGCGCCACGGCCAGGCCAGCAGCGGCCCGCCGGTCAGGCTGCCCCAGATCAGGAAGATGCCTAAGAAGGCGCCCAGCAGCCACGCCGAGGCGGCAAACCCGACCGGCGCCATCTCGGCATTGACCATGAAGAGGCCCGCCACCAGAAGCGCCGCGCAGCGCTCGGCCGCGTGCGTGAGCGCAGCCATGCGGCCACCCTTGTCCAGGCGAGCCTGCAGCGCGAACGGCAGCGACATGCCGACGATGAACAGGAAGGCCGGGAAGACCATGTCGACGAAGCTCATCGCGTCGACATCGGCCGGCATGTGCTTCATCCACGCGGGCAGGCCGCTCACGCCGGCCCATTGGTTGACGAGGATCATCACTGCCACGGTGAGGCCGCGCAGCAGGTCGATGCCGGGCTGGCGGGGTGCGGTAGCGGCTGTAGTCATGGACGCGGATTGCACAACAGAATGGGCGACCCATGCGGGCCGCGCTGCATCAAGTGAACCGTGTCGTGATCGCGTCGACGACGCGGTCGCCGTCGTCCACGACCGCCATCCACGCCCACTTGTCGAAGGTCGTGCACGGGTGCGACGGGCCCAGCGCCACCCGTTCGCCCACGGCCGGGCCATTGCACTCGGCCGGGTCCCAGCGCAGGTAGGCGTGCTGGTCGTTCAGCCCCGTCACTCGCCAACCCACCGGCGCCGCCCGCTGGCCGCCGCTGAGATGCCAGACCGCCACCGGCCAGCCCTGGTCGAACGACACATCGCGCCGGCCCGCGTTTAGCAGCGCCAGGCCCGGCTCGGGGCAGGACAGCACCTGCGTCCACACTTCCAGCGCCGGCTGCAGGCTGGGCGCACCGAGGGGCGTGCCCATGCGCTCGTCCATGGGCCGCATGTAGCGACCGTAGTGCGCGTGGTCGTGGCAGATGTAGCAGCCGGAGCGCAGCAGGCCGATGCGACGTGTCTGGTCTGGCCTGCCCGCCAGCACCGGCGCAACCAGGTCGAACAGCGCCGAGCCGCCACCGCTCAGCCACAGTGGCTGCACGGCTATGAGCCCTTCGGCCTCGATGCCCGCCAGCAGCGCCTCGACACGCGCCTGCCAATGCTGCATCAGTGCGCGGTCGGGTTCTGTTTCGCCCACGACCTGCAAGCCCTCGTAGAAGCCGATGCCGCGCAGCCGCAAGGCCGGATGAGTCTTGAGCGCCCGCGCCAGGGCCAGTGCGGGGCCGTGCTCGCGCAGGCCGCAGCGGGAGGTGCCCAGCTCGATCAGCACATCCACGCGCTCTTCGCCCGCGCCGAGCAGCGCCCAGTGCGTGGCTAGCAGGTCCAGCTGCGCCTGCGAGTCGACAAAGAAGGCCAGCTCCACGCCGGGGTGGCGGCGTCGCAGGTCCAGCAACTCGGCCAGGTCGGCCGCGCTGACGAGCTGATTGGCGACCAACGCCCGCCGTGCGCCGGCTGCCAGGCCCAGGCGCAGCTGATGCACGTTGGCAAACGTCAGCCCCCAGGCGCCGGCATCGAGCTGGCGGCGGAACAGCTGCGGGCTCATCGTCGTCTTGCCATGCGGCGCCAGCTGCACGCCGCGCTCGGCCGCGAAGCGCTGCATCCAGTCGATGTTGTGTGCCAGCGCGGCCTGGCGCACGACGGCCAGCGGCGTGGGCAGTTGTTCGATCGTCCAGCCGCGCTGCGCCACATCGGCCAGCGGCAGCGGCGGCTGCAGCGCGGGGAAGCCCTTCAGCCAGGGGCCCAGCCAGCCGGGGCGCGGGGTGTCGTCTTGCTCCATGCCCTCATCATCGGGCCATCAAAAGGGCGCCCGCGACATCGGTGCCTTCAACCCTGACCACACGGGTTGCTACCCGCGTGGCAGCCCGGCGCGCTTGGCGTGCGAGTCGTGGTTCACGATTCCGGCGAAGCTTGAGATGGATGTGTTGATGTGCCGGCCGGTGGGAGAGGACGGATCAACGACGGCGCTGCCATCAAGCCCGACAGGCCCCTAGCGCCAATGTTGCCGACCGAGCGCGGGAGCCATCTCCTTTTGCATCGTCCGCCAAACCCGTTCGAGCCCGGCACACATCCAGGGCTTTCCATCCCTGAAGACGCGCCACTGCCTGACGTCCCTCGGGTTGGGCTCGAAGTGCAACTGCCACGAAACGCTGCCGCAAGCGAAAGTCCAATCAAACGGCTGGCGGTGATCTTCTCGAACCCCTGGAAGCTGGACATCCCCATCTTCAGCGGCCCCGGCCAGCCGCCGCTCCACGCGTGCGTCGCGTTCAGCGCTGGTGGCGGGGCGGTACGTTCGCATGCTCAAATGTTAGGCAGAAGTCGTTAACGATCCACCTACAACACGTTAGGCATCGTAGAAACAATGGTCGCCATGCACCGTCAGCTTGAATACCGAAATGCCCAACCAGAGGACGTAGCCGAGTGCATCAAGATTCGTGCCGTGACCCGAGAGAACGCAATCTCTGCTGAGCACTTGGCTTCAATGGGAATTACGAATGAATCGTGGAGTGAATCCGTACGGAACGGCTCACTGCCAGGCGTTGTCTGCATATCTGAAGGCAGAATCGCCGGCTATTGCTTTGGTGAGCGAGCCTCTGGAGAGATCTCAGTTCTAGCTTTGCTACCAGAACACGAAGGCAAGGGCATCGGTCGGAAGCTATTAAGCAAAGTATCAAGCGTTCTAATGCGGCAAGGCCATCAGAGGTTGTTTCTTGGTTGCTCGTCAGACCCAACAAGCCGGTCGTTTGGCTTCTATCGCCATCTTGGTTGGCAATCAACAAACAAATACGACACCAACGGAGATGAAGTTCTTGAAATCTATCCAACAGCAAGCGGCGATGCCTAACCATTCGATCAACCGGACATTTTGTGGCATGCGGCGGTTGGGCG
>Ga0187843_10001576_pt1 | contig 14264 bp, 16 predicted proteins | sample SpaLakP09_SKY_43_FD_134516 | JGI IMG/M metagenome (GOLD analysis project Ga0187843, IMG submission 134516) | Oligotrophic lake water microbial communities from Sparkling Lake, Wisconsin, USA - SP09_SKY_43 | ecosystem: Environmental > Aquatic > Freshwater > Lake | place: USA: Sparkling Lake... | reverse complement strand
GGCCCAGCTGGGCCATCTGCAAAGCGTGGTCGGCCTGATCTGGCGCTCGGTGGTCTTGTGGATGCTGCTGCTGGCCTTGCTGACCCTGGCCAATTTGGTCGGCTGACAGGCGCCTGCCGTAGTTCTGGCGCGGGTTTGGCGGGTGTTTCGGGCTTGATTTCGGCGATTGCCTAGTCGGCACTGCGAGATGATTGGGCAAGACCTCCGCTCACGCATTAAAGTGGAAATATTCAAGTTGCGTGAAGGATTGGTCGAAATCCAATCCATGTACTGGTCGGCCAGTGGTTTTGCGGTGTGATGCCGCCCCCGCTGTTTGTGGGCCAGCCCTGCAAAGTCTCTCTCGTGGAGGTTTGCCATGATCAACAACGTCGCCAGTCACAACGAAGCCGCCAGCGCCTCCATCGTCGCGCCGGTTCGTTTCAGTGCCAACACCAGCAGCAGCGCCGAGGTGCAGCCGCGCAAGGCCGTGCCGGTCAAGCAGGCACCGCTGCCTGCCGAGCCTGAATCGGCCGTGGTAGAGATTTCCAGCGAGGGTGCGCGCCGCGCCCAATCGGCGCCCGTGCGGCCCGAGCCGGCCCCAGGCCCGCTGCCGCCGAGCACATCCGGTGGTGACCCCACGGGCCGCAAGCAGCGGCCTGTGGAAGCAACGACCGATCGCAACGACGCGCCCATCAGCCTGCCGCCCGATTCGCCAGCACCGGCGGCTCAATCTGCCACCCGCAGCGCCCCGGCCGCCGTGCAGATCAGCAGCAACGCGCCAACCGACCAAGGTTTGAGCAGCTCCCAGTTCGAAGATGCCGATGCCAACCGGGACGGCACCATCGATGTGATGGAGCGCAAGATTTACGATTTCGCTTACCCGACCCTGGACGGCAAGGCCGCCAGCACGGCCGAGAGCAGCAGCGAGGCCAGCCGGCGTCAGAACCTCGCCGAGTTGCGCGCCTACGAGGCGGTGGCCCGCAGCGGGCGCAACGTCTGAAGCTGTTGCCCCCATGAAAAAGGCCCGCAGCTGCGGGCCTTTGCTTTTTGAGGGGCGCTCTGACTTATGCGGTCGCCTGGATGCCGGCAATCGCCCATTCGCGGCTTTCGTCCAGCGGGCGCACCAGATGCCAGACCTCGTCGAAGTTCTCGGCCGCGGCCTCGCTCTGCTCACGGATCAGGCCCCAGAAACGCACGCTGACGATTTGCTGGCCGTTTTCCTGGGTGCGTTCGATCACACGGGCGTCCAGCTGCAGCACATCGGTGCGTTGGGTCGCGCCCTTGCGGTCCAGCAGCTCTTGCTGCACGGCGCCGTACATCTCGGGCGTGGTGAAGCGGCGCAGATCGGCCTGGTCACCGGCATCGTTGGCCGCTTGCAGGCGGATGAACACGCGTTTGGCGATTTGCTCGAAGGCGGCGTCTTCAGCGCTCGGGCCGGCCGCGACCGGCGCCGCACTGGCGGCTGCGGCTTGTGCCGGCTGGAAGGCCTGCGGCTGCAGCGCCGGGGCGGGCTGGGCCGGTTGTGCGGCTGGGGAGTTAGCCGGGTAAGACGCCGGGCCGGCCGAGGCGTATTGCAGGCCGCCAGCCTGGGCGTTCTTGTTGCCAGCGAAGCGGCGCATCAGGAAGGTGATCAGGAGCAGCGCAGCGCCGCCGATCAGCACCATGGTCATGATGTTGGCCAGCGCTCCACCCATGCCGAAATGGCTGGCCAGGGCGGCGATGCCCAGGCCGGCGGCCAGGCCGGCAATCGGGCCCATCCAGCTGCGCTTGGGCGCTGCTGCAGCGGCGGCCGGTTGCACGGCAGGGGCGGCCGGCGCGGCTTGCTGGGGTGAGGGCGTGGCCTGCTGGCCTTGGGCCGGTGCGCCGGGGGCGCTCTTGGCCGCATCATGGTTTTGCTGGGGCACGGCCCGTTTCATGCCTGCCGATCCACCGCCACCGAGGCGCTTGGCCTCGGCGTCGAAGGAGGCCAGGCTCAGAACCGAGACGGCGCTCAGGGCAATCAGGGCAGACAAGACAGCACGTTTCACAAAAACTCCTTGACGGTCAGACGTGACCAGAGTGGCAGATGGGGGAGGCGCGGGGGATTTCAAGACTCACGAACGTCGGCCAGCACGCTGTTGCCGAAACCTGCGGAGGCCAGGAAGCGCAGCACCTTGCCCGCCGCTTCGGCCGGGCTCATCAGCTGGCCGCCGCTCTTGAAATCGGCAAAGACCTGGCGGTTTGGAAACTTGGCCGGGTCGGCGCTGCGCAGTTGCAGCTGCATCTCGGTGTCGATGATGCCGGGAGCCAGCGAGACGATGGCGGCGCCCTGACCGGCGGGCTTGGCCTCTTCATCCAAGGCCATGGCTCGGGAGAGGTTGTCCATGCCGGCCTTGGCAGCGCAGTAGGGCGCGCTGCCGGCCATGGCGCGGCGACCCAGGCCGGAGGAGATGTTGAGGATGCGCCTCTTGGACCCCAGCGCGGCCGTGCCGCTCAGAAAGGCGCTGCTCAGCAGCAGACAGGACTCCAGGCCCACACGCAAGGCCATGGAGAGCTCGGCCAGTGGCACGCCGTCCACGGGGCCGGGCGTGCTGACGACACCGGCGTTGTTGATCAGGGTGGCGCGGCGGAATCGGCTCAGGTCTTGCTGCGCCAGCCAGGCTGCGAGGCGCTCGGCGGCCGCCAGGGGCTCGGCCAGATCGGCCTGCCATTGCTCCAGCGCCAGGCCGCGCGTGTCGGCTTCATGCTGCAAGGCTTCGCTGCGGCCTCGCGAGATGCCGATCACCTGATGCTCGGGCGCCAGCAGTTGCTGAGCGATGGCTTCGCCCATGCCGCGCGAGGCGCCGGTGATGATGAAAAGTTCGTGAGTGGCACTCATGGGTTCTCCTGCGCAAATCGTGGGTCAGGGCTGGCGTTCCCACACCAGCAGCAGATTGTTGGCTGGCAGGCTCAGGCGCTGGCGCAGCCGCAGGCCGGCCTCCTGCGCGCAGGCCTGCACCGCATCCAGGTTGCGCAGGCCCCAGGCGGGGTTGCGGCTGCGCAGATCGGCGTCGAAGGCCAGATTGCTGGGTGCTGTCGGCTCGTCCGGCACGACAAAAGGGCCGTAAACCGTCAGCAGGCCGGTCTCGGCCAGATGCCGGGACGCGCCCTGGAACAGCGCCGCGCTGCTGGCCCAGGGCGAGATGTGCAGCATGTTCGCGCAGTGGATCAGGTCCAGCGGCAGATGCCCGGCCGGAAGGTTCCAGTCGATGTTTTGTACATCCAGCGCCAGGGCCGCGGGACCTTGCGGCCACCAGGTGGCAATGGAGGCGCGGGCCTCAGGCGAGGGGTCGGAGGCCAGCCAATGCCAGCCGGGCAGGCCGGCCGCGAAATGGGCAATGTGTTGGCCGCTGCCACTGGCGATCTCCAGCGCCCGGCCGTGGGTCGGCAGCAGGGCTTGCAAGGCCTCCAGGATGGGCTGCTTGTTGCGCTCGGCGGCGGGAGAGTGCAGGGCGCTGGGTGAATCAGGCACAGATGACGTGGTCAAGTCAAAACTCCGGCGGGCAATCGAAACGCCAGCCGCGTTCCGGCAGGCTCAGGTGGCAGGCGTGCAGCAGCAGGCGAGGTGCGGGGTCTTCGGGTGCGTACAAGGCATCGCCCACGATGGGGTGGCCCAGGGCCAGCATGTGCAGGCGCAATTGGTGGGTGCGGCCGGTGATGGGTTCCAGCTCGACGCGAGTGCAGGCCTGGCCCTCGTGCAGCTCATGGCCGAGCACGCGGTAGCGGGTCTGCGAGGGCTTGCCTTGTTCGAAGCAGACCTTCTGGCGCGGGCGGTTCGGCCAGTCGGTGATCAGGGGCAGGTCGATCCGCTCCCAGTCCGCTCCCGCCGCCAGGCTGCCGCGCACGACCGCGATGTAGCGCTTGTGCACGCGGCGCTCGGCAAAGTCCAGGCTCAGGCTGCGTTGCCACTCGGGGCCCCGGGCCAGCAGCAGCAGGCCCGAGGTGGCCATGTCCAGGCGGTGGACGATCAGGGCCTCGGGAAAGCGGGCTTGGGCGCGGTGGATGGCGCAGTCCTGCTTGTCTTCGCCGCGGCCGGGCACGGACAGCAGGCCGCTGGGCTTGTTCAGCAGCAGGATCTCCTCGCGCTCAGCCAGCAGGTTCAGGGCGGGCAGGGGCTCCACGTTCAGAACTGGTCCACCCAGCCCGACTGCAGGGCCGATTGCGGGTTGGAACCGGCCGCGCGCACGGCGGCCAGGGCTGCCTCGCGCGGCAGGCCTAGGCTTTTCAGCACACAGGCGGCCACGGTGCCGGTGCGGCCGATGCCGGCGGCGCAGTGCAGCAGCACCTGCTCGCCCAGGACCAGGCTGTGAGCGATCTGCTCCACGCCCTGGCGGAAGGCCAGCGGGTCGGCACCGAGGCCGAAGTCGCGCATGGGCAGGTGCTGCCATCGGAAGGGCAGCCGGCCCTCGGCGATCGCCTTGTGATAGCCGGGCGAGAGCTGGGCCACCTCTTCGAGCGGGTTCAGGCAGACCACCAGATGCAGCTGGCGCAATCGCGCTTCGTCGAGGAAGGCAGGCCAGGATTCGAGGCGGCCGGGCATGGATTGCAGCCACAGGCGACCCGAGGAATGTGGATCCAGCGCAGGCAGGGAAACAGGGCGAAACGGCATGTTGTCAGGGCTTCAGGGAAGTCGGGCGGACGCGGAGTCCAGCCAGGGGCCTTCGAGGATATCGCGGGTTTCTTGCACAGCGATGGTCCAGAGTCGATCCATCACTTCGGGCGGCTGCTGGAAGTGGCCGCCGTAGCAGCCATCGCCGAGGTAGGCGCGCTTGGCGACCGGGTCCATCAAGGCCATGCGGGCGTAATCGACCAGGGGCTTGGGTGCATCGGGCAGGGCGACGCCGGGCAGGCGGGTCAGGCCTTCAAAGTTCTCCATCCAGCTGGCGTGCGAGGCCTGCGGGTCTTGCTCGCGCACAAAAGCCATGGTGCGCGGCGCGGCCCACCAGTTGTGCCATTTGAGCTGGATGCCCGGCAGCTCGGCGCCTAGTGCCTGCAGCAGCGCTGAGGCGCCGTTGTTGCCGCCATGGCCGTTGACGATGACGATGCGGCGAAAGCCATGCTGGTGCAGCGAGCCGATCAGGTCACGCAAGACCTGCAGCAGAGTCTCCAGGCGCAAGCTCATGGTGCCTGGGTAGGCCATGTAAGTGGGTGTGACGCCGTAGGCCTGGGCCGGAAAAACGGGGACCCCCAGCGGTTCGGCAGCGGCCACCGCCACCTCTTCGGCCAGGATGGCATCCACGGCCAGGGACAGAAACGCGTGCTGCTCGACGCTGCCCAGGGGCAGCACGGCGCGGTCGTCCTGGCGCAGGTAGCGCTCGATCATGGACCAGTTGCAGTCTTTGATGCGCATGAGCTGAGAAGAGGAGGGGAGCGGAAGGTGGTGAAGGGCAGGGCGAAAGGCGTGGCGATTGTGCCCTGCAAGCGACGCTTCGCGCGCCCGAGCTGCCATGATGGCGGCCGCCTTCTTGCTTCGAGCCCTTGCCTTCTTGTTTCCACGTTTCTGAATGAGCCCACCTGCCGCTGCGCCTGCCATCCGCCACCCCCGCTGGGTGCTGCTGGCCATCTGCGCCTTGTCCCTGATGAGCACGTTGGGCATGGCCTTGCCCTATCCCATCCTGGCGCCGATCTTTGTCGGCGGGCCGGTCGATGACTTCACCCATTTCGCCGGCCTGGACCCGCGCCTGCTGATGGGGCTGGCGCTGGCGGCCAATCCGCTCGGCATCCTGATCGGCAATCTCTTCATCGGCCCGCTGTCCGATCGCCATGGCCGGCGCCGTGTGCTGGCCGTGACCATCTCCGCGACCTTGCTCAGCTACGGGCTCACGGCGTTTGCCCTCGGCCAGCGCTGGTACCTGCTGTTTGTGCTGGCGCGCTTCATCACCGGCCTGACCGAGGGCAATGTGGCGGTGGCGCGCGCCCTGCTGGCCGATATGCATGAGCAGATCGACCGCACCCAGGCTTTTGCCTGGCTCAATGCCTGCCTCTACATGGGCTGGCTGCTGGGCCCCCTCGTCGGTGGCCTGACCCTGCCGCTGGGCGAGAGCGTGCCATTTTTGCTGGCCGGCCTGGCCATGCTGCCCTGCCTGCTGGTGCTGACGCTCTGGGTGCCCGATTGGCGGCCGACTCCAGCTGCCAGCGGCGCCCCCCAGCCGGGTTTCTGGCGCCAGTTGCGCGAGCAGCAGGTGCTGGGCCTGCTGCGGGCCGACCCGGTGCTGGCGGCCTTGTTTGCGCTGCAGCTGATGTACTGCTTGGGCGTCAACGCGCTGTACGAGTTCGCGCCGCTGTGGATGCTGGAGAACATGGGCCTGGGCAGCGCCGGCATCGCCTGGGTGACGGCGGCGCAATGTGCGGCCATGACCACGGCCAGTGTGGTGGCCGGCCGCCTGCCGGCCAGCCGGCGACCGCTGCGGCGTGCGGCCTTGCTGGCGTTGTGCGCGGCCCTGGGCCTGAGCAGCCTGGTGCTGCTGCCCGGGCCGCTGGGCTTGGCAGCCATTGTGTGTTTGGGCTTGCCTCTGGCGCTCTACAACGCGGTGCTGCCGGCCTGGATGTCCGAGCGTTTTGCCGGTCACGGCCAGGGCCGGGTGATGGGCCTGCTGTCCACGGTGTTCTGCCTGTCAAATGTCTTGATGGCGGTGATCGGCGGTGGCCTGGCCCTGCTGTCCACACGCTGGATCATGGGCCTGGGCGGCGTCTGCTGCGTGGCTGCGTCCTTGCTGCTGCTGCGCCTGGCGCGGCGCGAAGCAGCCCGGCCTGAGCCGGTTCAGGACACGATGTAGGCGCCGGCGCCGCAGCTGATCAGGCGGCCTTCAGCATCGAAGAACTCCATGCGGGTGGAGGCCACCCGGCTGCCCAGGCGCAGCACCTGGGCGGTTGCGCGAAAGGCGGGCCCGTTGCCCGGGCGCAGGTAGTCGATGCGCAGGTCGATGGTGCCCAGCTTGCCGAAGCGCTGCAGGCGCGCCTCGGCGCTTTCGTCCAGATGCCGCGCGCCGATGGCTGCCATCACCGCCAAGCCGCCCATGGCATCGAGCGTGGCACTGATGACGCCGCCGTGCAGGCGCTGGTGCGTGAAATGGCCGATCAGCTCGGGCCGCATCTGCAGGCGGGCGCTGGCGGCATCGGCGGTCAGCGATTCGATCTGCAGGCCCAGCACCTGGTTGAAGCAGATCTGGCGCTCGAACATCTCGCACAGGCGCTCGGTGAACTCGGGGTCGAAGATGCTGTTCACTGGGGCGTGGTTCATGGGAGGCATGTCGCAGGAGAGAAGAGCAGCGGGCTCAGACCACCAGCAGTTTGTGGATCAGATCGGGCGTGGAGGCGGCGCCGTACTTCTTCATCAGCCGCGCGCGGTAGACGTCCACCGTGCGCGGGCTGATGGACAGGCGGCGCCCGATCAGCTTGCTGGTCAGGCCCTCGATCAGCAGGGCGGCGATCTCGCGCTCGCGCGGTGTCAGCTCGGCCTTGAGGCGGCGGTGCGGCGAGAGGTCGACAAAGCTCCAGATGCCTTCCGCATGAGGATCGCTGGGCTTGAGCGCGCGGCCCGAGACATGGCACCAGAACAGCTGGCCGTTGCCGAGGCGGCGCATCAGGCGGTCATCGGCGTAGCAGCCCTGGGCATCGAGGCTGGCGGTGATGCGCTCGCCGGTGCGCTCGAACTCGACCACGCTGGGGTAGAGGATCTCCAGGCTCTGGCCGACCAGGTCGTCGCGCCGCGCCTGGAACATGGCCAGCAGCTGCTGGTTGCAGTCCTGAATCAGGCGCTGCGCCGACAGCACCAAGCCCATGGGCGCAAGGTCGAAGGCGGTGCGGTAGTCGAGCGGCATGGGGGCGGGGAAGGCGGACGGGCAGGTGGGCAGACAGGTGGGGCGCGATTGTGGCTCAGGGCAGGCCGACCGGTGGCATGTAGACGACTTTCAGCGTGGGGTCCAGGCCGCTGCTGTCCATGAAGGCCAGGGCATTGGGCGTGCTCAGCAGCCAGGCGCGCAAGGCGGCAGGCTGGGCAAACTCGCGCGGCGCCCGGCCGCGGCCGCTGAAGGTCATGCGCGACCAGATGGCCTTGACCTGGGCCGCGTCTTTCTCCAGCACCCATTTGTAAAACTCATGCTTGAGCTCGCCGCCCTGGCTGCCCAGGGCCGGCCGGCCGCCGCCCGGCAGCTCCAGGGCCTCGCCCAGGAACAAGGCCGCCACCTGCTGCTGGCTCAGCAGCTTGACGGGGCTCTGCGCTGCCATCACCAGCACCGGCTGGGGCGGGCTGTAGTTCTTGATGATCTGCTCGATGCGGCCGCTGGCCTGCAAGCGCTCCAGGGCGGCCAGCAGCAGCTGCGCATCGACCCGGCCATTGCGCGGCACGGCGCAGCGGAACTCGGTGCGCGACAGCGGCAGGCGCCAGTTGGCGAACAGGTGGCCGGGGTTGTTGCGCAGATGCCAGTCGATCTCACGCGTGTCGGACACGATGTAGGGCGAGCGGATCAGCTTGAGCTTTTGCAGATTGCGGTCCACCGCGAAGGTGTCGTCGCGCCGCAGGCGCCCGTCATTGAAACGATCTTCCAGTGCAGGGTAGACAAAACCCAGCACGGTGCCGATGGTCTGGCCGCGATGCAGCTGATCCAGGCCGGTGATGGGCACGGCCGATTCGTGGCCGGTCAGCACCGTGGCCAGCTCGAACATCGGCGGGCCCCAGTGGTAGGCCTCGGGGTTGCGCACCCAGTCACGGCTCAGATGGCAGCGCAGATCCACGTCGCCGGCCAGCACGGCGGCATCGACCCGGGTGCGCGGCAGCACCAGGGTTTGCACGCTCATGCCCAGTTGCTCGGCCAGCGTCTGGACGATGTCGTGGTTGATGCCGGCCACCAAGGTGCCGTCGCGATAGAAGGCATAGGGCGCCGACCAGGACTGCACGGCCGAGACACGCAGCACTTTGCTCGGGTCCGGCCGGGCACCCGCTGGGGCTTGCGCCTCGGCTGGCACCATCGCCGCCAGGGTCAGGCCCGCCAGCAGCAGGCCGCGCAGGGCGCCGCGCCATGCGCCGGTGCGCGCGGCGTGCAGCAGGGGCATGGGGTTGGCGGCGTCGTGGGCGTTCATCGCGTCAGCGCCTCAGAACACAAAGTCCAGGTTCAGGCTCAGCACCCGCAGCTGGCCATCCCAGGCCGGGCCTCGGTAGTTGCCGATAGGGGGCGTCGCTGGGTAGCTGACGCTGCCGATCTGGCCCAAGCGGATCTCCTGGGTGTTGCGCAACCACTCGATGTGGAACTTGAGCGCCAGGTTCTCCGCGCAGTCCCAGCGCAGGCCTGCCTGCCAGCTGCGCCGGCCGTTGGCGCTTTGCAAAAAGCGATCGAACGCGGCGTTGGCCGCCTGCGCCGCCGGCGGCGCCCCGGCCACGGTCTGGAAGCCCAGCGGTGCTTCCACAAAGCGCGTCTGGCCAATGCCTACAAAGGGGGTGAAGGAGCCCAGCCGGCGTGAGAGCTGGGCATACCAGGCATCGGCATCGGCCACCAGGATGGAGTCGGAGCGGCGTTGCATCCATTCGCCGCTCAAGGTCCAGGCGCCGCGCTCGTAGTTCAGGCCCAGGGTGTTGATGGCTGCGCGCACCTGGCTTGGCGCGCGCGCTTTCAGCACTGCCGCGCAATTGCTGCAAGCGGTCGCCCCCGAGGCCAGCGTTTGCAGCTGGGCCAGGGTGCCTGGCAGCTGTGCGTCGAGCTGGTAGTCCGAGCGGCCCAGGCGCAGGGTCCAACGGCCTTGCTGCCACTGCGCCGCCAGGGCGGTGATGGCGCTGGCCTTGACCCGGCCGGTGGTCAGGTCCACTTGGGCGCGGCCGTGCACGGCGTCCAGGCTGAGCTCGCCGGGGCCCATGGCTTGGCGCCAGATGGCGCCCAGGCCATCGACCTTGCTGATGGGGTTGAGGTGGTAGAGCGAGCTGTAGGGCCGCACATTGGTCTGCGCATAGGCCACATTGCGGGTTTCCGACAGCAGAAAGACCGGCAGTGCCAGCCGCCCGGCGCGCAGGCTCAGCGGCGGCGTGGGCTCCCAAGCGAGGTAGAGCCACTCGGTGCGCGGCCGGAAGCGCAGCACGATGTCGTCCTTGGCCAGCACCTGCCAGACCAGGCGCAGCGGTCCGTTGGGGTTGAGCGTCAGCTGCGCCGAGAGCTGGCTGTCGCCGTCGAAGCGCCAGTCGCGCAGCGAGGCATTGGCATTGCGCGCATCGGGCCGCATGCTGGCCACGGCGTCGTTGGAGCGGTAGGCGCCCAGGGTGCCAAAACCATCAAGCTTGAGCCAGTCGGCCAGCTCACCGGGTTCCGGCGCCGGCTCGGTGCGCGCACTGGTGGCTCCTGCAGCGAGCAAGAGCAGCGGCAGCAGCAGCATCGATCGTCGCCAGTCGTGGCGTGCTGCATCCTTCATAGCAGGGCGTAAGTGGTGGTGGCCTGGGCGGCCAGGCGTTCATCGGGATTGAGGATGTCGATGCTGCCAAAGGCCAAGTTTTTGCCGCTTCGCAACACCCGGGCGCGGATCAGGCAGAAGGGCCCTGACACCGGGCGCAGAAAACTGGTCTGCAGCTGCACCGTGGTCATGGGCTTGAATTCGCCCAGCTCGGTCATCATGGCCAGCACCATGGCCGTGTCGGCCGCGGCCATGGCCACCTGGCCACACATCACCCCGCCGACATGGACGAAGGCCGGCTTCACCGGCAGGCGCAGGCTCACCTCACCGGGCGCGCAGCCCAGCACCTCCAGGCCCATCTCCGCAATCCAGGGCGCGAAGATGCGGGGCAGGGCGGCTTGCAGATCGGCGGCTTGCAGCGGTGGCGCAGAGGGCATGGCGTGCTTTCTTGGGTCAGGGCAGGTAGACGATGCGCAAGGTGTTGTCGACCAGGGCCAGGGGCAGGTAGCCGATGGCCTCAGTATGGCGCTGAAGAAAACTCTTGGTGGCTTCCGGGCTGCTCAGCTCGGTGGGGGCGCGCCGCCGCCCGCCGAACTGCTGCGCCGCCCAGGACGCACGGTACTGCGCCGGCTCACGCTGGAGGATGGCGGCAAAGAACTGCTGGCGCTCCGGGCCAGCACTCATCACAGGCAGGGCCGGCACCTCGTCCAGCAGGCTCAGGCGTTGCCCCAGGAAGAGCTCGGCCAGGGCCCTGCGGCTGACCTCGCGCAACGGGCTGCGCACCGACACCACCACCGCCAGCGCCGGCGCAGTGCGGGCGGCCACGATCTGCTCGATGCGGCCGCTGCTGAGCAGCTGATCGAGGCTGGCCAGCACCTGCCTGGCCTCAAAGCGCCCGCGAGGCGACACGGTGCAGCGGTAGGGGCGAGAGCCCAGCGGCAGGCGCCAGGAGGCCAGGCGCTCCTCCCCGCCAGGCGTGCTGACCCCGGCCTGCAGGCTGATGAACCAGCTCAAGGTCTGGCGGCTGCTGACGCCGTAGGGGTGACGATCCTTGGCGAGCTTGCGCAGCATGCGCTCTTCATCGAGCGCATCGTCGCGCTTGACTCGTCCCTGCTGGAACAGCGCTTCGAGCGCCGGGTAGGCCTGGGCTTGCAGGGTGCCGATCACAGCGCCCTGGGGCAGTTGATCCAGGGTGTCCACGCCGGCCGCGCTTGGGTGGGCGCTGAGCATGTCCTGCAGCTCGAACAGGGGCGGGCTCTGGGGCAGGCCATCGGGGCGAGAGTTTTGCAGCGGGCTCAGATTGCAGGCCATGTCGGCCTCGCCGCTGAGCAAGGCACTCTCGATCCGCAGCCGCGGCAAGGCCAGCCACTCGATGCGGGTTTTCAGCGCGACTGCCAGTTCTTGCGCAATCTCCACATCAATACCGGCGCTGGCCTGCTGATCGCGCCAGACGACGAAAGGAGGGCTGATGGAACGGGAGACCGCGACCCGCAGGGCGGGCGGCTCCTCTGCGCAGCGGGCGGGCAGGGGCAGGCCACTGCACAGGACCAAGGCCGAGCACAGGGCCCACCCGCCCGCGAGCCACTTGCCAGGCCTGCGGCGCATGGGGTGCTCGGTGTCTTGGGAGAGGCGCATGTTCGCGGCCGGTTCAGAACACAAAGTCTGCGCTGACCGTGAGCAGGTTCAAACGCCCATCCCAGGGGGCGCTCTGGGGCAGTAAACGGATTTCGCCATCGCGCGGCGTGCTGCGGTCGCGCGTGGCGGTCCAGCGTTCGAGCTGCAGCTTGAGGGCCAGCTTCTCGAAACAGTCCCAGCGCAGGCCCAGCAGTTCGATGCGGCGGTCCCAGGGGCGTTGCAGGCTGAGGTCCAGGTCGGCCAGGCTCTGTGCGCTCGCTTCGGGGCTGCCGGGTGCCGCTTGCAAGCCCAGCGGCGCTTCGGTGTGGGCGGAACGACCGATCGCGGCATAGGGCGTCCAGCGTCCGAAGCGGTGCGACAGCAGGGCGTACCAGGCATGGACCTTGGCGTTGAACGCCGAGTTGCCGCCGCGCCGCATGGCCTCGGTGGTCAGCGTCCAGTCCTCATGCTCCCAGACCAGGGCGAGGTTGATCACATGGCCCTCGACGCCCCGGGTGCGCGCGCGCTGCGGCAGGACCTCGCTGCAGTTGAGGCAGAGCTGCGGCGAGTTGCTCAGCGCTTGCAACTGCGCCTCCAGGCCGGGCGAGATCAAATCGAAGCGAAACGCGGCGGCGCCCAGGCGCAAGGCCAGGCCCTCGCGCTGCCAGCGCAGGGCGCTGGCCAGCAGGGCCTGGGTGTCCACCCGTCCGCGTGGCACGGTCAGGCGGTTGCGCCCGGCGCCCAGGTCCCAGCTGAGGTTGCCGCCCAGCGCCGCGCCGCTCCAGCTGGCGTTGACGCCGTCGACCGGCTCGCTGCTGTTCAGTCCGTACACCGCCGACATGGGGCGAACGGGCGTGTGGGCAAAGCCCACGCGGCTGCTCTCCGAGCTCAGAAAGATCGGCAGTGGCTGGCGCCCGACACGCAAGGACCAATCTGGCGCGAACTGCCAGCCCAGATAGGCCCATTCGGTGTTCGGTCGATAGCTGCGGGACAGATCGTCCCGGGCTTGCACCTGCCAGACCCACTCCACCGTGTCGCTGCTGGACCAGCGCAGTTGCAGGCCCAGCACGGTGTCGCCGTCGGCGCGCCACTGCCCCGCTTGCGAGGCCAGCCGCACCCGCTCGCCGGGCCGGGCCGCCACCACGGCATCGTCATTGCGGTAGGCCGACAGGGTGCCGAAGCCTTCCAGCTGCAGGCCCTGCGCGCTGGGAGCGCCCTGAGCGAGCGCAAGGCTGGACAGGCCGCCGAGCAGGCACCCGAGCCCCATCAGCCGCGCGACCCAGGCGGGTCGAGGCGTTTGCCATCCCTTCATGCGGTTCTCCTGGAGTGAGCGCGTGTGCGCATTCCGACCGTCGAGTGTTAGGCGATTCTACGTAATGCCTACGTAATGTCTTAGGTAGTACGCTCTGCGGCTTCCGGTGGATTGATGGAGAAGCATCGATGAACAAGGTTTTTGCGAGCGCGGCTGAGGCGCTGTCCGGCCTGGTCCGAGACGGCCAGCTGCTGGCCGTGGGCGGCTTCGGCCTCTGCGGCATCCCCGAGGCTTTGATTGCCGCGCTGCGCGACAGCGCCGTCAAGGACTTGACGGTCATTTCCAACAACGCCGGCGTCGACGGCTTCGGCCTCGGCCAACTGCTGGAAACGCGCCAGATCAAGAAGATGATCTCCAGCTATGTGGGCGAGAACAAGGAGTTCGAGCGCCAGTACCTGGCCGGCGAGCTGCAGCTGGAGTTCACCCCGCAAGGCACGCTGGCCGAGAAGCTGCGCGCTGGTGGCGCCGGCATCCCGGCCTTCTACACCCGCACCGGCGTCGGCACCATCGTGGCCGAAGGCAAGGAGCTGCGCGAGTTCGACGGCCAGACCTATGTGCTGGAGCATGCACTGACGCCCGATGTGGCCCTGGTCAAGGCCTGGAAAGCCGACAAGAGCGGCAATCTGGTCTTCCGCCGCACGGCGCGCAACTTCAACCCGGCCGTGGCCATGGCCGGCAAGATCACGGTGGTCGAAGTGGAGCAGTTGGTCGAGGTCGGCGAGATCGACCCCGACGCCGTGCACCTGCCCGGCATCTATGTCCAGCGCATCGTGGTCAATGCCACGCCCGAGAAGCGCATTGAAAAACGCACCCTGACTGTGAAGGAAGCCTGATCATGGCCTGGACCCAAGACCAAATGGCCGCCCGCGCGGCCCAGGAACTGCAAGACGGTTTCTACGTCAACCTCGGCATCGGCATCCCCACCCTGGTGGCCAATTTCGTGCCCAAGGACATCGAGGTCTGGCTGCAG
>Ga0187843_10001575_pt1 | contig 14275 bp, 10 predicted proteins | sample SpaLakP09_SKY_43_FD_134516 | JGI IMG/M metagenome (GOLD analysis project Ga0187843, IMG submission 134516) | Oligotrophic lake water microbial communities from Sparkling Lake, Wisconsin, USA - SP09_SKY_43 | ecosystem: Environmental > Aquatic > Freshwater > Lake | place: USA: Sparkling Lake... | reverse complement strand
GCCCTCGATCGACCTGATCGCACCCGATATCTACATGCCGGAGTCGGTGAAGTATTCGGCGGTCCTCGGCCACTATGACCGGCCGGGCAATGCGCTGTTCGTCGCCGAGACCGGCAATGCCATCCCCTATGCCCGCTATGTGTATGACACCCTGGGCCGCCAGGGCATCGGCTTTTCGCCGTTCGGCATGGACCTGACCGGCTATGCCAACTATCCGCTCGGCGCCTCCAAGGTGAACGCCGATATGCTCGAGGCCTTCGCCGCAAACTATCGCCTGCTGGCCCCCATGGCCCGGGACTGGGCCAGGATCTCGTTCGAGAAGCCCGTCTGGGGCGGTTCCGAGCCTGATGACCGCTCGCCGCAGTCGACCACCCTGGGCGACTGGACCGTGCATCTGCGCTACGGCAAGTGGCAGTTCGGCGCTTCGGACTGGACCTGGCTGAAGGATCGACCGAACGATCCGGCCGGCCCGAACGGCGGTGCCGTCGTCGCCCAGCTTTCAGCGGACGAGTTCCTGGTCACCGGCCGCAACGTCCGGGTCGAGTTCGGGCGCGCTGCGAAAGACGGCAAGCCCTACATGCTGGCCCGGGTCGAAGAGGGCCATTTCGACAACGGCCAGTGGGTGTTTGACCGCATCTGGAACAGCGACCAGATCGACTACGGCCTCAACTTCACCGATGGCTCGCAGGTGCTGCGGGTCAAGCTGGCCACCTACTAGAACCCAGATCAAGACCAAGCCCAATCCAACAGGGAACCCCTGCGATGCGCGCCTTTCGACTGACACCCACCGTTCTGGGCCTGGCTTTGGCCCTGACCGCCTCGACCTCCGCCCTGGCGCTGGAAGCGGGCTTTGAGAAGACCGCCGACGGCGTCGTGGTGACGCCCGGCTCCGGCCCGGCCAAGAAGATCCGCCTGCAGGTGATGAGCGACCGGGCGTTCCACGTCACGGCGACGCCGACGGACAGCCTCGACACGCCGGCCAGCCTGATGGTGGTCGCCCAGCCCAAAACCTCGGGTTTCACGGTCGAACAGTCCGGCGGCAAGGTCGTGCTGAAGGCCGGCAAGGCGACGGCCGAGGTCGTGCTGGCGACCGGCGCGGTGTCCTTCAAGGACGCCTCCGGCAAGACCGTCCTGTCCGAGCAGGCACGGCAGGCCTTCAAGCCCGTGTCCATCGACGGCAAGGGCTTCTACGGCATCAGTCAGCAGTTCAATCCGAATACGGATGAAGCCTTTTACGGCCTCGGCCAGCATCAGAACGGCCAGATGAACTATAATGGCCAGGACGTTGAACTGGCCCAGTACAATCGCGACATCACCATCCCGTTCCTGCTCTCCAGCCGGAACTACGGCGTGTTGTGGGACAATAACGGCATCAGCCGGTTTGGCGATCCGACGCCCTATGACGTCGCATCACGCGACCTGAAGATCTACGACGCTGACGGCAAGGCCGGTGGCTTCACCGCGCGCTACTACGTCAAGGGCGAGCTGAAGCTGACCCGGACGGAAAAGGACGTCGACTACCGGTTCCTCAAGGACCTGCCGAACTGGCCGGCCGAGCTGACCGGCCCTGACAAGAAGCCGGTCCGCGGTTCGACCGTGGTCTGGGAAGGCTCGGTGGAGCCGTCAGTCTCGGGCGTCCAGAAGTTCAAGCTCTATTCGTCCAGCTACGCCAAGGTTTATGTCGACGGCCAGCTCAAGATCGATCGCTGGCGGCAGAACTGGAACCCCTGGTTCCATAACTTTACGGCCACGATGAAGGCCGGGACGCGGCACAAGGTCCGCGTCGAGTGGGATCCCAACGACGGCTATATCGGCCTGCTGCACAACAACCCGCTTCCGGCGGCGCAGCAGAAGGCCCTGACCCTGACCTCAGAGGACGCCCATGCGGTCGACTACTACTTTGTGGCCGGCGAAAACCTCGATCAGGTGGTCGGCGGCTATCGTGAGCTGACCGGCAAGGCCCTGGCCATGCCGAGCTGGGTCTATGGCTTCTGGCAGTCGCGTCAGCGCTATGAAACCCAGGACCAGATTGTCGGCGTTCTGAAGGAATACCGCAGGCGCGGCCTGCCGCTCGACAACGTGGTGATGGACTGGCGGTACTGGAAAGACGACAGCTGGGGCAGCCACGTCTTCGACGATACCCGTTTCTCCGATCCCAAGAAGATGCTGTCCGACATCCACGAGATGAACGGCCACTTCATGATCTCGATCTGGCCGAAGTTCTACCCCACGACCGACAACTACAAGGAGCTCGATGCCAAGGGCTATATGTACAAGCGCAATGTCGAACAGGGCGCGCTGGACTGGGTCGGCCCGGGCTATCTGAACTCGTTCTATGACCCCTATTCGAAGGGGGCTCGCGACATCTACTGGCGTCAGGTCAAGGACAAGCTGGGCGGTATCGGGGTGGATGCCTGGTGGATGGATTCCGACGAACCGGACATGCATTCCAACCTCGACATTCCCGAGCGCACCCTGCGCATGGGCCCCACGGCCATGGGCCCGGGCGCGGAGTTCTTCAACTCCTACCCCTTGCTCCATACCCAGAGTGTCTTTGACGGCGAGCGCGAGCAGCATCCCGACAAGCGATCGTTCATCTTCTCGCGCTCGGCCTTCGGCGGCATCCAGCGCCAGGGCGTGGGTGTCTGGTCCGGCGACGTTGTGGCCCGCTGGGACGATTTCCGGGACCAGATCTCGGCCGGTGTGAACCTGTCGATGTCGGGCCTGCCCAACTGGACCACCGACATCGGCGGCTTCTCGGTCGAAGACCGCTATACGAACAAGGACCCCGCCCACTGGGCCGAATGGCAGGAGCTGAACCTGCGCTGGTTCCAGTTCGGGGCCTTCAGCCCCGTGTTCCGGAGCCACGGCGAGTTCCCCTATCGCGAGATCTACAACCTCGCCGGCGAGGGAACTGACATCTACAAGTCCCTGGCCTGGTACAACGAGCTTCGCTACCGGCTGATGCCCTACACCCTGACCCTGGCGGGTGATGTCTATCACCGTGACGGCAGCATCATGCGCGGCCTGGTCATGGACTTCCCGTCCGACCTCAAGGCCCGCAACATCGACGACCAGTACCTTTATGGATCGGCCTTCATGGTTGCGCCGGTGACCACCTTCAAGGCGCGGTCGCGGTCGGTCTATCTGCCGGCGGGCACCACCTGGTACGACTTCCAGACCGGCAAGGCCCTGGCGGGCGGGCAGACCATCAAGGCGGATGCTCCCCTCAACCGTATGCCTTTGTATGTGAAGGCCGGCTCGATCGTTCCGACCACGGTCGTGCAGCAGTACATCGGCGAGAAGCCCGACGCGCCTGTCACCCTGGTGATCTATACGGGCAAGGACGGCAAGTTTGAGCTCTATGAGGACGATGGCCTGAGCTACGGCTATCAGCGCGGGGCCTACAGCCGCATTCCCGTTGCCTATGATGACGCCAGCGGCCGCGTGACGATCGGTGCCCGTTCGGGGTCGTTCAAGGGCATGATCGAAATGCGGGTCTTCAAGGTTCGCTTCATCGGGGGCGGTGCCCGGCCTACGGACTTCGATGCAGTCGATGCGACAGTGGACTATGCCGGTCAGCCGGTCGTGATCACCCGCAAGAAATAGGCAGGACTGCCCGGAGGGCTGACTTCAGGCCCCGGCATCGCCAGATGCCGGGGCCTTTGCTTGTTCGGGGGTGTTCATGGCGGTGGCAGAGTTTTCCGGCGGATCTATTGCTGAAATATTTGCCTAAGGCATGGATTGAATTTGCATTATTGAAATATAGATCAACAATATCGACGTATTGTAAAATATAGATCGTTCTTTGCGCTTCGTTCATCGTTAACAAATCGAACCTGATTGTTAACTGTGGTTTCGATTGCTTTAAACGAAATGGAAATAGCGCTGCTGCAGACTACCGGGCGGGTAAAAAGCCCGCCGGCAGTCAAAATGACGCCGGAGACCTCGAAATGGAGTCGTCTTCGTGGCGCTAAACAGCATCAACACAAACAGCGGCGCTATGATCGCGCTGCAGAACCTCAACTCGACCAATATGGAAACAGCGGCTGTCCAGCAGCGCATCAGTACCGGCCAAAAGGTCGGTAGCGCCAAGGACAACGGCGCGATCTGGGCCACCGCCAAGAACCAGTCGGCGCAGGCCAGTTCCCTGAACTCGGTGAAGGACTCGCTGCAACGCGGCCAGTCGACCATCGACGTCGCTCTGGCTGCCGGTGACACCATCACCGACCTGCTCGGCAAGATGAAGGAAAAGGCCCTGGCCGCTTCCGACACCTCGCTGAACACCGCCTCGTTCAATGCCCTGAAGGCCGACTTTGAGTCCCTGCGCGATCAGGTCACCAAGGCCGCCTCCAACGCCAAGTTCAACGGCGTCAGCATTGCCGACGGCAAGACCACCAAGCTGACCTTCCTGGCCAACAACGACGGCTCGGGCTTTACGGTCAACGCCCAGACCCTGACCCTGGCCGGCATCGGCCTGACCGCCTCGTCGACCTTCACGACGGCGGCTGCGGCCAAGACGATGATCACCACGGTCAATACGGCTCTGCAGACAGCGGCCAACAAGCTGGCCTCGCTGGGCACCAACTCGACCGGCCTCGACACCCACCTGACCTTCGTCGGCAAGCTGCAGGACAGCCTCGACGCCGGCGTGGGCAATCTGGTGGATGCTGACCTCGCCAAGGAAAGCGCCAAGCTGCAGTCTCTGCAAACCAAGCAGCAGCTGGGCATCCAGGCCCTGTCGATCGCCAACTCGTCGAGCTCGTCGATCCTGAGCCTGTTCCGATAAGCCACCAGACCGCCGGGTAGACGGATGGCCTTGGCCTCCCCCCGCCCGACGGCTTTCGACTTCAGAGGGCGGACGGCATGTCCGCCCCTTTTTCTGTCGGGGGTCAGCTCTTGCGGAAGTAGCCGTGGATGCGCTCGGCCAGGGCCTGGCTGACACCTTCGACCTTGAGCAGGTCCTCGACCCCGGCGCGGGCGACGCCCTTGGCGGAACCGAACGCGTGCAGCAGGGCCTTCTTGCGGCCGGGGCCCACGCCTTCGATCTCGTCCAGCGGATTCTTTTTCAGATCCATGCTGCGGCGGGTGCGGTGGGCTCCGATGGCAAAGCGGTGGGCTTCGTCCCGCAGGCGTTGCAGGTAGTAGAGCACCGGTGATTTGGGCTCGAGCATGAACGGCGTCTTGTCGGGCATGAAGAACCGCTCCAGCCCGGCGTCGCGGTCCGGGCCCTTGGCGACCCCGACCACCGGAATGTCGTCGACGCCCAGCTCCGTCATGATCTCCAGCGCCGCGTCCAACTGACCCTTGCCGCCGTCGACCAGCACAAGGCCCGGCCGGTTGTCGCTGTCACCCTCGTCCTCTTCCTTGACCAGGCGGGCGAAGCGGCGGCGCAGCACCTCTTTCATCATGCCGTAGTCGTCACCGGGCGTGAGCTCGGTGCTCTTGATGTTAAACTTGCGGTACTGGCCCTTCATGAAGCCGTCCGGACCGGCCACGATCATGCCGCCGACGGCGTTGGTGCCCTGGATGTGGCTGTTGTCATAGACCTCGATCCGCTCAGGCGGGGTGTCCAGGCCGAAGGCTTCGGCCACTCCGGCCAGCAGCTTGGTCTGGGCCGAGCCCTCGGCCATCTTGCGACCCAGCGCCTCGCGGGCGTTGGTCAGGGCGTGCTGCACCAGATCGGCCTTCTCGCCGCGTTTGGGCACGCTGATCTCGACCTTGCGGCCGCTCTTCAGGGCAAAGGCCTCGGCCAGCAGGGTCGCCTCGGCGGGCTCGATATTGGCCAGGATCAGCCGCGGGATCGGTTTGTCGTCATAGAACTGTCCGAGGAAGGCGGTCATGGCCTGGGCTTCCTCGCTGACGCCTTCCTCCTCGGCCGCACCCGTGATGCGGGGGAAGTAGGCGCGGTTCCCCCAGTTCTGGCCGGCCCGGAAGAAGAACACCTGCACGCAGGCCTGGCCGCCCTCGACATGCAGGGCCACCACATCGGCCTCTTCCACGGTCTCGGGGTTGATCTGGCTTTCCTGTGCCACGGCCGAGAGGGCGCGGATGCGGTCGCGCAGCTTGGCGGCGCGCTCGAACTCCAGATCCTCGGCGGCGGCCTCCATCGCTTCGGCCATCTGCGTCATGACCGCCCGCGACTTGCCGCGCAGGAAGGCCTCAGCCTGGTCGACCAGGGTCTGATAGTCGGTCAGGCTGACCAGACCCGTGCAGGGCGCCGCGCAGCGCTTGATCTGGTACAGCATGCAGGGCCGGTCGCGGCCCTCGTAGACACTGTCCGTGCAGGAGCGCAGCAGGAAGGCCTTCTGCAGGGTGTTCAGTGTGCGGTTCACGGCCCAGGCACTGGCGAAGGGACCGAAATAGTCGCCCTTGGTGGTGTGGGCTCCACGATGCTTGCGCAACTGCGGCGCGGCGTGGTCGCGCCGGATCATGATCTCGGGAAAGCTCTTGTCGTCGCGCAGCAGCACGTTGAAGCGCGGCTTCAGCGACTTGATAAGGTTGATTTCCAGCAGCAGGGCGTCGGCCTCTGTGCGGGTGGTGACGAACACCATGGCTCGGGTGGCATCCACCATGTGGGCGATGCGGTTGGTGTGGAACCGGCCCTGGGCGTACTGGATGACCCGCTTCTTCAGGCTTTTGGCCTTGCCGACATAGAGGACCTCCTCATTGTCGCCGATCATGCGGTAGACGCCGGGGGCGTCGGGCAGACGCGTGACCTCGTCCTTGATCAGGGCCGCGCCGCGCAGGGCATTTTCGGACGGAGGAGGGCTGGTATCGTCGTTCACGTCGGACATATAGGCGAGTCTGGACGGTTCAGCGATCTTCGAGGCCGTGATGGATACGTGCGATGATCACGCTGCTGACGGAAACGCGGTAGGTGATGACGTAGCTCCAGGTCCGGAAGGGCACGACAAGCTCCCGCAAGGCTCCCGAGCCAGCGGGTCGGCCGCGCTCGGAGAAGTCTCGCAGGCCGATCATTGCATCTCGAAGAGCGATGCCGAGGTCTGCCGCATAAGGGGCACCGTTCTTGATCAGCCAGTCTTCAAGCCGGTCAATATCTGCCCAGGCGCTTCGCGAGACCTCGATGCGCCACACGGATCAGCGCTTTTGTCCAAAGTTCGAGAGTCGCGCCTCGACGTCTTCCCAGGGGACCCCGCCCTTACGCTCGGTCTGATCGCAGATGCCCTGCATCTCGTCCCAATAGCTCTGGTCATGCTTGCGGGGATCAAGACCCGTATAGGCGTCGAGCAACTGGCGCGCGTACTCGTCCACGGTCTTGCCGAGGCCGTCCGAGACGATTTTCAGCCGCCGGGCCAGCGCCGCGTCTATCGTCAGGGTGAGGTCGCCGTCGGCCATGGAGCGATGATCCTCCCGGGTCCGTTTGTCGTCAACCGCGCAGGGGCGTATGAGGTCTGCATGACCACACGCAACCTCTTCGCCACCCCGCTCTATCAGGCCAGCCTTGCCGCCGAGAAGGGCTTCGATGACTTCATCGACGAACTGCACGATGCCTGCATCGCCGTCGCCGAAGAAGACGAGGCCGGCCAGGCCTGGGCGGAACAGAAGGGCTATCGCGGCTACACCTCGTACGCCTCGCTGGATGACCTCGCCCAGCGTGACAGCCTGTTCGATGACCTCAAGCGCAAGCTCGACAAGCATGCGGCGGCCTTTGCCCGCGAGCTCTGTTTCGATCTGGCCGGCGGCAAGCTGGTCATGGATAGCTTCTGGATCAACATCCTGGATCCGGGCGGTCAGCATACCGGCCACATCCATCCGCACAGCGTGATCTCCGGGACCGTCTATGTGACGATCCCGACCGGTGCCTCGGCCCTGCAGTTCGAGGATCCGCGACTGCCGATGATGATGGCCGCCCCCAACCGCCAGGCCGATGCACCCGAGGCGCTGCAGCCCTTCGTCTATGTGCAGCCGGAGCCCGGCACGATCCTGCTGTGGGAGAGCTGGCTGCGCCACGAGGTCACGCCGAACCAGGCCGACGAGCAGCGGATCAGCATCAGCTTCAACTACGCCTGGCGCTGAGCCCCGGTCCCTGGATCTTCAGGACCGGCGTAAAGGCCGGCCGTCGCTCGGGGAGCTGGATCGTCAGTCCGGAGGCATCCCGCGTGAAGGGCAGGGGTTCACGGCTGCCCAGCAGTTCAACGCGTGCCACCTCACCGGCCGAGGTTGGGCCCTGTGAGCCCAGGCTCGTGATGGACATTTTGCCCTCGGGCCAGGCCATGGCCAGGGCATAGAGATCGCCGGCCTTCTGGGTGAAGCGGATGTCGCTGGCCTCGAAGGGCTTGGCAGCACCCTCGTTCTGCATGCCTTCCACGAAGCGGGTCGGGCCCTCGCCATAGATCCGCCAGGGGCGGGTCGAATAGATCGCTTCACCGTTCACGGCGATCCAGCCGGCCATGTCGGCCAGGACCTGCTCTTCCTGGTCGTCGATGGAGCCGTCGCCGCGCTGGGGGATCGACAGCAGCAGGCAGCCGTTCTTGCTGACCACGTCGATCAGCCGCTGGATGACGTCGCGCCCGCTCTTGTAACCGCCGCGCTCATAGAGGGGACGGTCGTAGTGCCAGCTGCCGATGCAGGTGTCGGTCTGCCAGGGCTCATCGCGCAGCCGGTCCGAGAAGCCGCGCTCCACGTCCTCGACGATCGCCTGGCGCTGGAAGGCCGAGAGTTTCTTGCCGGTGACCACCACATCGGCCGACCCATGCCGGGCGACCGCGCCATTGTAGTAATGGGCGGTGGCGTCGAGTCCGGCCTGGCCCAGCGGCAGGGTGTAGTTGTCGAAATAGACCATGTCGGGTCGGTAGCGGTCGACCAGGTCGTTCTGGCGCAGCAACCAGTTGCGGGTGAAGGCGGGGTTGTTGGGGGGCGGGGTCTCGACCCATTCGCCATCGTGCCTGTCATGCCAGGCATTGGCGGCGGCGATGCTGTCGATCCCGTCGGGAATGACCATGTTGCGGCCGGTATAGAGGGCTTGCGGGTCCAGGCCTTGCCACCACTTGCCCTTGCCGTCGGCCTTGGTCAGTCGGAAGGCGTCATAGCGCTGACCCTTGCGGGGCCCCTCGGCGTCATAGCCGTAGGCGGTCTGCCACCAGTGCCAGGCATGGGCCCCGTGGTTGGACACACCGAAGCGCAGACCATGGGCGCGGGCGACCTTTTCCCACGTCCCGACAATGTCACGCCGGGGGCCGACCCGCGTCGTGTTCCAGGCATGGTGGCGGCTGTCGAACATGTCGAGATTGTCGTGATGGTTGGCCATCGACATGAAGTATTTCGCGCCCGCCGCCACATAGAGCTTCATCAGGGCGTCGGGGTCCCAGCGGTCGGCTTTCCAGCGCGGAATGAACTCCATGAATCCGAAGTCGGCGGGGTGGCCGTAGGTCTTCAGGTGGTGCTCGTAGACATAGTTGCCCTGCTGGTACATCTGCCGGCCGTACCAGTCGCCGAACTCCGGCACGCATTGCGGACCCCAGTGCGACCAGATGCCGAGCTTGGCATCGCGGAACCAGTCGGGTGTCCTGTAGCCACCGGCCAGCGAGTCCCAGCTGCCCTGGAAGGGCCCTCTGGGTCGGGCCAGGGCAGGTGTCGCGGCCAGGCTGGCACCGGCAGCGAGGGCCGCCCGTCGGGTCAAGGTCATCGGGCGGGGCTCAGATGGATGACGCCGCCGCCGGACGGGGCCAGTTTCAGGGGCAGGCTGTCCTTGGCCGTAACCGCGCGACTGGACTGGACGAGCGCCGTCGGCTCTGTCCCGTCCTGGCGGATGTCGGCGGTAAAGGCCCCGGCCGGCAGGAAGTCGAGCGGTACTTTGACCGTGCGGCCGGTCTCGTTGCTCATCGCTCCGACATACCAGTCGCTGCCCTTGCGACGGGCGATGACGATGGACTGGCCGATCTCGCCCGACAGCACGCGGGTTTCGTCCCAGCTGGTCGGGACGGCGCTGATGAAGTCCAGACCGGCCGGCGAGGCGGCATAGGTCACAGGACTGTCGGACACCATCGACAGGGGGCTGTCGAAGACGACGTACATGGCCAGGGCCTGACCGCGCGTAGTCTGAACGAGCGGCAGGCTGTTCTGGGGTTTGAAGGCTGCCGGCGTCACATTGCGGAAGCCGCCGGGTGTATAGTCCATCGGGCCCAGCAACATGCGGGTGAAGGGCAGGGTGACATTGTGGGTCGCCGTGATCCGGCGGCTCCACTTGTTGTACTCCGCTCCCAGAACACCTTCCTGGGTCATGTAGTGCGGATAGGTCCGGATCAGGCCGGTCGGGCGATAGGCCCCATGCAGGTCGACCATCAGCCTGTGTTGGCCCGCCTTGGTCAGCAGGCGGTGGTAGTAGTCGACGATCTGCTGGTCATCGCGGTCCATGAAGTCGACCTTGATGCCCTTGATGCCCAGCTCCTCGTAGGCCGCCAGGCCCTCGTCCATCTGGTCGTCCAGCGCCTTCCAGTGCACCCAGACCATGATGCCGACGCCCCTCTGCGCGCCATAGGCGATCAGGCCGGGCAGGTCGATCTCGGGGATCGGGCGGGTAATGTCGGTGCCGGGCAGCACGGCCGGAGCCTGGCCCGAACCGACGTACCAGCCGTCGTCGATCAGCATGTACTCAAGCTTGTTGGCCGCCGCAAAATCGATGAAAGCCTTCATCGTGGCGGTGTTCATGCCGGGCCGGTCGACCCCGGCCACGACCGAGCCGTTCCACCAGTCCCAGGCGGACTTGCCGGGCTTGATCCAGCCGGTGTCGGCCAGGGCCGTGGGCGGATTGAGGCTGGTGATCAGGTTGGAGGCGACCAGATCGCCGGGTGTGTCGCCGACCATCAGGACGCGCCAGGAGGTGGCCGTATCCGTACCGATCCGGGAATGAATAGCCGATTTCGGATCGTCCAGTCGCGGCGAGAGCTTGCCCTGCAGGCCAGGCCGCCGTCGGCGCGTCCGGTGAGGTAGAGTCCCCCCGAGTTTTTCAGGTCAGCCTCGGCAATGGCGAAGGTGGTTCCCGCGTCGGTCTGACAGACGACCGGCAGTTCGAGCAGGTTATGTTCGCGGAAGCTGGAGGCCTTGACCGGGTCGTATTCGCCCTCGTGCGACGTGCCGAACTTGCCCAGATTCAGCGCCCAGCAGCGATGGTCGGCGGCAAAGTCGAAGCGGGTTTCCTCGTTGCGGATCGAGACCCCGGCCAGGGCGGGCTGGTCCGGCAGGACATAACGGAACGCGAGCCCATCGTCATAGGCCCGGAACACCATGTTCAGCTTGCGGCCGGCGGTGCCGCCTTCAACGAATTGCACCGTCAGTTCGTTGAAGTGGTCGCGGGCGGTACGGGTCTTGCCGACCACCAGGTCATAGGTCTGGTCAACGCTGCGCGTCGTCGCGGTCATCAGGGTGACGTCGTAGGACAGCCGCCCGCCCATATCGAGCGTCAGGCCCAGGCCTGACGGCTGAATGACCGGCGTCCCGCGCCGGGACACCGCATAGCGGGCCTGGCCGCCGGTATCGGAAACCGTCACCACCAGGGAACCGTCCGGCGAGGCCAGACTGCGCTCGGCGGCCTGACCGGCCCCGCAGGTCAGTGCGGCAAGGATTGAGCCTGCGAGCAAGGTCCGCTTTAAAGACTGCATGAATCCTCCCTTGGATGGCACTTTTTGCGTATTTATAGCATAATTAGACTGTGCATGGATTTCCGTCCAGCGGTAGGATAGCGGTACCACTCCGGAGCCGCCCCATTCATTCGGGCGCAGACGAGATGAAGAGAAGAGCGGGGAGCATGAACACCAGGACCCTTTCGGTCGCCTTGCTGGCGACGACCCTCCTGACCAGCGTGGCAGGATCGACCCTGGCGGCTGAGCCTGTCCTCGCGCCGACCGGCAAGGCGACGGCGCATCCGGCGGCCTGGCCCGTGGCCAAGAGCCAGGGGCTCGTCGATGCCGAGACGGAAGCCTTCGTCGATGCGCTGCTGGCCAAGCTGACCCTCGAGGAGAAGGTCGGCCAGATGATCCAGGCCGATACCGGCGCGATCAAGCCTGAGGACCTCAAGACCTATCCGCTCGGCTCGATCCTCGCCGGCGGCAGCTCGCCGCCGCTCGGCGCGCCGGACCGTTCGCCGATCGGGCCGTGGGTCGACACCGTTCGGGCCTTCCGCGCCGCCGGCGAAGCCCGCCAGGGCGGCACGCACATCCCGCTGATGTTCGGAATCGATGCGGTACACGGCAATGGCAACATCGTCGGCGCGACCCTGTTCCCGCACAACAGCGCCCTGGGTGCGACGCGGGATCCTGAACTCATCCGCCGGATCGGCATTGCTACGGCCCAAGAGACAGCGGTGTCAGGATTTGACTGGGCCTTCGGACCCACCCTGACCGTGCCTCGCGACGATCGCTGGGGCCGCACCTATGAAGGCTATTCGGAGGATCCGGAGATCGTTCGCCAGTACGCGGGCGAAATGATCCTGGGTCTGCAGGGCGCAGTCAGCCAGGGGCAGGTTCTGCAGCACGGCCATGTGGCGGCCAGCGCCAAACACTTCCTCGGCGACGGCGGCACCCATGAGGGCCACGACCAGGGTGACACCCGCGTGTCGGAAGCCGATCTCGTTCGGCTGCATGCCCCGGGCTACGTCCCGGCGATCAATGCCGGCACCATGACCATCATGGCCTCGTTCAACAGCTGGAACGGCGTCAAGATGCACGGCAACAAGACGCTGCTGACCGACGTCCTGAAGGACCGGATGGGCTTCGACGGCTTTGTGATCGGCGACTGGAACGGCCACGGCCAGGTTGCCGGCTGCACCCCGACCAACTGCCCGCAGGCCGCCAATGCCGGCCTCGACATGTACATGGCCCCGGACAGCTGAAGGGCCTGTTCGACAACATGGTCGCCCAGGTGAAGTCGGGCGAGATCTCCCAGGCGCGGGTCGATGACGCCGTGCGACGCATCCTGCGGGTCAAGGTCAAGCTGGGCCTGTTCAAGTCTGCCCGGCCCTGGGAAGGCCGCGCGGACGTCGCCGGTAACGCGCAGCACCGGGCCCTGGCCCGCGAGGCCGTCCGCAAGTCGCTGGTCCTGCTGAAGAACAACGGCGTGCTGCCGATCAAGTCCAGCGCCAACGTGCTGGTAGCGGGCTCCGGGGCCGATGACATCGGTCGTCAGTCCGGCGGCTGGACCCTGTCGTGGCAGGGTACCGACAACAAGAACAGCGACTTCCCCAATGCCCAGTCGATCTGGTCGGGTCTGAAGGAAGCGGTCGAGGCCGGTGGCGGCAAGGCCACGCTCAATGTAGACGGCAAGTTCGACAGCAAGCCCGACGTCGCCGTCGTGGTCTTCGGCGAGACTCCCTATGCCGAGGGCGTGGGCGATCTCAAGACCCTCGAATACCAGCCCGGTGACAAGGCGGATCTGGCGCTGCTCAAGCGTCTGAAGGCTGCCGGCGTGCCTGTGGTCGCCGTATTCCTGACCGGGCGGCCGCTCTGGGTGAACCCCGAGCTCAATGCGTCTGACGCTTTCGTCAACGCCTGGCTCCCGGGATCTGAAGGGGGCGGCATCGCCGACGTGATCGTCGGCGACAAAACCGGCAAGCCGCGCAACGACTTCAAGGGCAAGCTGTCCTTCAGTTGGCCCAAGAGCGCAGCCCAGACGTCCCTGAACCGGGGTGACCGCGGCTATGATCCGCTGTTCGCTTATGGCTACGGCCTGAACTATCGCGACAGGGTGCGTCTGCCCAAGCTGTCTGAAGTCTCCGGCGTGACGGTCGTTGCCGAAAACAGCAGCAACTACTTCGTCGCCGGCAAAACGCCGGCGCCGTTCAGCTTCCGCCTGTTGCCCACCACGTCCGTCCAGATCCGCCCGGTGGACGCCGGTGGCGTGCAGGAGGCCGGTCGTCAGATCACCTTCTCGGGTGCCGGTGCGGCCTCCGCCGCTCTGGTCGGCGACAAGCCGATGGATCTGACGTTCCAGACCAATGCCGAGATGGCCCTGCTGGTCGACTATCGGGTCGACGTCCGTCCGACCGCCCCTGTGACCCTGTCGATCGGCTGGGGCAAGCTGGATGTGGCTCCGGTTCTCGCCTCTGCCCCGATCGGGGAGTGGAAGAGCCTGAAGGTGCCGCTGAAATGCTTCGCAGCGGCCGGGACGGACGTCACCAAGGTCGCCGAGCCCTTCCTTCTGGAAACCGCCGGAGCGCTGACCGTCTCGCTGCAGGGCGTCAAGCTGACCACCGATCCGGCCGGCGCGGTCTGTCCGGCCAAGGCCCAGTAGCCAGCTTCCCCGCCGCCCCGCCGCCCCG
>Ga0187843_10001574_pt1 | contig 14280 bp, 11 predicted proteins | sample SpaLakP09_SKY_43_FD_134516 | JGI IMG/M metagenome (GOLD analysis project Ga0187843, IMG submission 134516) | Oligotrophic lake water microbial communities from Sparkling Lake, Wisconsin, USA - SP09_SKY_43 | ecosystem: Environmental > Aquatic > Freshwater > Lake | place: USA: Sparkling Lake... | reverse complement strand
GCCCTGTGCCGCACTGTATTCAGCACGCTCCAGCCAGTCCATGACACTGGCCGCCTGCCGAGCAGTGACCGGATTGTCCGCTTCGCCACGAATGGCCGCCGCCAGTTGGCGATAATATGCGCGATAGTCACCGGGCAGATTGGGCAGGCTTTCCGTCTGAGTCCCGTTTGCTGCCGACAGGAAAAGCTGGCCCGGCAAGGGGTCTACACCCCAGCCGGCCCCACCTGCCGCTTTGCCCAGCTTGAGGTCAGCCTCCTGTGTATCGAGCCCGTACTTGGTGTAACTGGCCAGATCACCGTGCACGGCAAAGCGGGGAATACCGCCACTGACCAGGCAGGAGCCATGCAAGACCACATGCATTTCCGCATAACGCAGCTGCACATGGAAATAATCAGTCGCTTGCGCTGCTGGTCGCTGCTGGGCCAGATAGGCAGATACAGCCAGCGGTTGACCAAACAGCTGCAAGGCCTGGTCCAGCACATGCGGCCCCAGGTCATACCACAAACCACTGCCGGCTCCACCCTGTTCGCGCCAGCGCTGACGTACTTCTGGCCGATAGCGGTCAAAGTGCGAGACAAACTGGCTGATCGTCCCCAGCCGGCCACTTGCCAGCAAGCCTTGTACAGTGAGGAAGTCGGCATCCCAGCGCCGGTTATGGAATACCGACAGCAACAGTCCCAGCCGGTCGGCTAGCTCATCCAGCTGCCGGGCTTGTTTCAGGGTAAGGGTAAAGGGTTTGTCCACCACCACATGCTTGCCTGCCAGCAAAGCTGCTTCGGCTTGGGAAAAATGCAGATCATTCGGAGTGGCGATCACCACCAGATCGACCGCCCCATCTTGCAGGGCCTGTTGCAGTGTCGACCACTGCCGTAGCGCTGGCCAATCTGCGCTGAGCACGTCCGCCTTGCTGCTGACCACGCCGTAAAGCTGCAAATCCGGGCAGGCGGCAATCAACGGGGCATGAAAGGTTTTACCGGCATAACCATAGCCGACCAGCACGACATTCAAAGGAGTGGGCATGCATCATCCTGGCTGTGCTATCTGCAGAAAAGCGGATAACTGCGATTGATAGGAAGGGAAGAAACGGTGATGTTAGCGCTATCATACCGAATTGCAGCCATAAAAAAACCCACCGCGAAGGGTGGGTTTTACGGGTCATGCCAGGCTTACAGGCCGTAAGGATGACGCAATACGATGGTTTCTTCGCGATCCGGACCGGTGGACACGATATCGATCGGGGCCCCGCAGACTTCCTCGATACGCTTCAGGTAAGCCTGAGCGTTAGCCGGCAAGTCTTCCCAGCGCTTGGCACCAACAGTGGAGTCGGTCCAGCCCGGCATGGTTTCATATACCGGTTCGCACTTGGTCACTGCATCGGAACCAAACGGCAGGATGTCGACCTCCTTGCCATCCAGCTTGTAGCCCACGCACAGTTTGATCTCTTCCAGGCCATCCATGACGTCCAGCTTCATCACACACAGACCGGACACGCCGTTGATCTGGATGGAACGCTTGAGCGCGGCGGCATCGAACCAGCCACAGCGACGCGGACGACCGGTAACCGAACCGAATTCGTTACCACGCTTGGCCAGGAAGGCGCCAATCTCGTTTTCCTGCTCACTCGGGAAGGGGCCGGAACCGACGCGGGTGCAGTAGCCCTTCACGATACCCAGTACATAGCTGAGCATTTGCGGCGGAACACCGGCACCCGGCGCAGCAGCGCCAGCCACACAGTTGGACGAAGTCACAAAGGGGTAAGTACCGTGGTCGATATCCAGCAGGGTGCCTTGGGCTCCTTCAAACAGGATGGGGATACCGGCCTTGTCCATGTCGTACAGGGTGCGCGACACGTCGGCCACCATCGGCTTGATGCGCTCGGCCAGCTTCATGGTATCCGCCAGGATAGCTTCGTAGCTTACCGGTTCGGCCTTCAGCAGATTGGTCAGCAGGAAATTGTAGTAATCAACATTTTCCTTCAGCTTACTGGCAAAGCGTTCCGGATTGAACAGGTCAATCACCTTCAGTGCGCGACGCGCTACCTTGTCTTCATAGCAAGGGCCGATGCCGCGACCGGTAGTACCGATCTTGCCAGCGCCCAAAGAGGCCTCGCGTGCCTGGTCCAGAGCAACGTGATAAGGCAGGATCAGCGGGCAGCCTTCGGCAATTTTCAGGCGGGCCGAAGCATTCACACCGGCGGCTTCCAGTTCGTCGATTTCCTTGAACAGGGCCTCCGGAGACAGCACCACGCCGTTACCGATAAAGCACTCGACACCTTCGCGCAGGATGCCGGACGGAATCAGGCGCAATACGGTTTTCTTGCCATTCACCACCAGGGTATGGCCCGCATTGTGACCACCCTGGAAACGCACCACAGCACGTGCGTGGTCGGTCAGCCAGTCAACGATCTTGCCCTTGCCTTCATCACCCCATTGGGTACCGATCACGACAACATTCTTGGACATTGGAAAAACCTCTTCTTCAGTCAAACTAAAAATCAGTTAAAGGGGACGATCTGCCAGCCGTCAGCGGCCGGAATCAGTTCACGGTTGCAGCCGATGGCCTCGGCTGATTCCCCCAGATAATCAATAATCACTACCTCGCCTGCAGCGCGCAGGCGCTCGACCTCGCCCTGGGCCGCCGGCAGGTGGCGATTGGCAACACGTACACCCATGGCGCTGCCACGTTCCGGCAGGATCTGGATCAGATCGCGCAGATCCAGGCTGAAGCCGGTCGCCGGACGGGCACGGCCAAAACGACGGCCAACATTGTCATAGCGACCACCACGGGCCAGCTCCACGGCCCAGCCAGGCGCATAGGCGGCAAAGATCAGGCCGGTGTGATAGTGCGTACCACGCAGCTCGGACAGGTCAAAACTAATTGCGACTCGTCCTTCGAAGGCACGGGCGATGGCTGTCAATTGCATCAGAGCCAGCTCGACTTCCGGCAGCGAGGGCAGGCGGGTGCGGGCTTTTTCCAGCACCGATGCCGGGCCGTACAGCTCGGGCAGGGCCAAGAAGGCACTGCGGTAAGGCTCGGCCAGACCGGCTACCTGTTCGGCAATGCTGGCGGCGTCCTTGTTTTGCAGCACGGCAAACAGTTCACGCGTGGCCTGTGGCGACAGCCCGGCCGCCGTAGCCAGTCCACGGAAGATGGCGGTATGGCCAACGTCCAGTCGCAACTGCGGCACCTTGACCTGATCCAGCGTGGACAGCATCAGTTCGATGATTTCGATATCGGCTTCGATACCGGCATAGCCGTACAACTCGGCGCCAACCTGCATCGGCTGGCGCGAGCTCATCAAGCCATTGGGGCGGGTATGCACCACACTGCCGGCATAGCACAGACGGGTCACGCCGGTACGATGGCCAAGCAGGTGAGCATCGATACGTGCTACCTGCGGGGTGATATCGGCACGCAGACCCAGTTGGTGACCAGACAGCTGGTCGTCCAGCTTGAAGGTTTTCAGGTCCAGCGCGGTATCACCTTCGGCGATAAGCGAATCGACGTATTCGATCAGCGGCGGCAGGACCAGTTCATAGCCTGCACAGCGGAATTGTTCCAGCATCGCTGCCTTGGCAGACTCCACCTGGCGGGCGGTAGCCGGCAGGATGTCTGCAATGTATTCGGGTAACAGCCAGTTACGCATATTCCGGTTTCGACAAATAAAAGGCGGGATTCATCACCCCGCCCTGTTTACGGCAAACTGGCCGGGGTGTCCGGCCAGTCATGAAAACTGATTGTAATTGCCAGGCAGTGCTTACCTGCCCTTGCTGGCCGCCGCTTGCGGGTTCTTGAAATACTTGAAGAACTCGCTGTTGGGGTCCAGCACCATCACGTCGCTCTTGTTCTTGAACGACTCTTTGTAGGCATCCATGCTGCGCCAGAAGGCATAGAACTCCGGACTGCGGCCATAAGCTTCCGCGTAAATTGCGGCGGCCTTGGCATCGCCCTCGCCCTTCCGTTGCTGCGCCTTGTTATAGGCATCAGCCAACAGCACATCGCGCTGCTTCTCCGCTTCGGCACGGATGCGCTCGGCATCGGCAGCACCTTCGCTACGCAACTGGCTGGCGACGGTACGGCGTTCCGACTGCATGCGGTCATAGACGGAGCTGCTTATTTTATCCGGAAAATCGACACGTTTTAAGCGTACGTCGAGAATTTCCACGCCTATTTTACGCGCATCTGCGTCTGCGCGCTTGCGAACCGTCTCCATCACCTGGTCGCGTTTGCCGGAAATGACATCAGCCACGGTCTTCTGACCGAACTCGGCGCGCAATCCATCGTTGATGGTCTGCTTGAGACGAGCGACGGCGGCATTCTCGGATCCCACGCTCTTGTAGAACTGTTCGACATCGACAATACGCCATTTTACATAGCTATCCACCAGCACGTTTTTCTTCTCGCGCGTATTGAACAGCTCCGGTGCTTCGGCATCGATGGTCAGAACCCGGCTATCGAAATAGCGCACATTCTGCAGCAGTGGAATCTTGAACTGGATACCCGGCTGTTTGATCACCCGCTCGACTTCGCCAAACTGGAAGACCATGGCGTATTGGCGCTGGTCAACGGTAAACAGCGACAGGCTGGCGACAAACAGAATGCCCAGCACCGCGAGCAGGATTGGCATGATTTTTTGCATTTCAGTGCTCCCCACCCAGAATGTCGCGGCTACGGCCGAAATCCCGGCCACTCTTGTTGCTCCGAGCCGGTGGCGTTACCGGAGCAGCAGCGGGAGCAGGTGCAGTGGCTGCCGGTGCTGCGCTGGCAGGCGTAGCAGCACTTGCCGCCTGGGTCAGCTTGTCCAGCGGCAGGTATAGCAGGCTGTTGCCGTTTTTCTGGTCGACAATGACCTTGCTGGTGGCACTCATTACTTGTTGCATCATGTCCAGGTAGAGGCGGTCACGCATGACCTTGGGAGCCTTGTTGTATTCAGACAACACTTGCTTGAAACGGGAGGCATCCCCTTCCGCTTGCGACACCACTTTTTGCTGATAGGCTTCTGACTCCTGCTCAAGACGCGCGGCCATGCCCTTGGCCTTGGGCACCACATCGTTGGCATAAGCCAGGCCCTCGTTGCGCAGCTTGTCCTTGTCCTGCCCCGCCTTTACGGCGTCGTCGAAGGCAGCCAGGACCTGCTCGGGCGGCTGCACGGCATTGATATTGACCTTGGCAATGCGCACACCCAGTGCGTAACGGTCCAGAATGTCCTGAATGACTTTTTGCGACTCGGCGGCGATCTGCGCGCGGCCTTCATTGAGGACGAAATCTACCTTGTTGCGGCCAACCACTTCACGGATGGCGGTTTCGGTTGCCTGCTTCACGATGTCGTTGGCATTGCGATCGGCTGCGGCATTATTGAACAGGAAGGCCTTGGGGTCCTTCACGTCGTACTGCACCGACAATTGCACATCGATGATGTTCTGATCGGCAGTCAGCATCAGCGATTCTTCCGGCACCTTGTTCTTGGCATTGCTGCGATAGCCCACTTCCACGCTACGCAGCTCGGTCAGGTTGACGATTTCCACCTTTTCAAAAGGGTAAGGTGCATGCCACTGCAAGCCGGGATCGGTCACGCGGCTGAAACTGCCCATGCGTAACACCACGCCCTGCTCCTTGGCGTCCACCACATAAAAACCGCTGCCCAGCCATAGTGCGGCCAACACGCCGACAACGGCGATGGCGCCACCCTTGAAGGCGGCGCGTGGTTCGGGGCTGGGCTGTTCGCCCGATGGCTTGGCACCCAGCAGACGGGCCAGGCGCTGATTGAGATTACGGAAAATTTCGTCAAGGTCCGGCGGACCGTCACTGCCCTGACGTCCCCGATTTGGATCATTCTGCGACATATTCGTCTTGTTCTTCGTGTTGGTTATCAGGTGACTGCAAACGTTCGGCAAGTACTGTCCGCAAGAGTTCCAGCCCTTCACCGGTGAGCGCGGAGAGGCGAACCGCCTGTGCGAGCTGCTCCTGGTCACGCTCGATGCTTGCCGGGAGCTGCCGCAAATCGGTCTTGTTCCATACGATCAGTTGCGGCACACCATCGGCGCCGATTTCTGCCAGCACCTTGTTGACTTCATCTATCTGGACATCGCGTAGCGGATTGGAGGAGTCCACCACATGCAATAGCAAATCGGCCTGAATGGTTTCTTCGAGTGTGGCACGGAAAGCAGCCACCAAGGTATGCGGCAAATCGCGAATGAAACCGACAGTGTCTGAAACGATGATCGAGGTTTCAGTATTGAGAAACAACTTGCGACTGGTGGTATCCAGTGTGGCGAACAGCTGGTCGGCCGCATAACTGCGGGCCTTGGTCAGTGCGTTAAACAGCGTTGACTTGCCGGCATTGGTATAGCCGACAATCGATACCGATGCGATACCGGTGCGCTGGCGGCCGCGGCGCTGGGTATTGCGCTGTTTTTGTACCTGGGCCAGCCGCTCTTTGAGTGCCTTGACCCGATTACCCAGCAGTCGGCGGTCGGTTTCCAACTGGCTTTCACCAGGGCCACGCAGGCCGATACCACCCTTTTGCCGCTCAAGGTGCGTCCAGCCACGCACCAAGCGGGTGGCGATATGCGACAGCTGCGCCAGTTCTACCTGCAATTTGCCTTCGTGACTGCGGGCGCGCTGGGCAAAGATGTCCAGAATCAGGCTGGTGCGATCGATCACCCGGCATTGCAAGGCACGTTCCAGATTACGTTCCTGCCCTGGCGACAGCTGGTGATTGAAGATCACCACATTGGCACCGGTTGCCCGCACCATCAGGCCGACTTCTTCCACCTTGCCCTTGCCGGCAAACAAGGCAGCGTCGGGTCGCTGACGCTTGCCCTGAACAATGCCGGTGACAGTCACGTTGGCGGAACCAACCAGTTCGACACACTCGGCCACATTTTCCTGATGGTCGGGATCACCAAAATCCAGACAGACCAGCACTGCCTGGTCTCCAATATCGGGACGATCAAACACTGTATAGACAACCGTAGATGAGGATTCCGTCGTCATGGCAGCTGCAAGCATACGCGACAGAATCATGCATGAAAAAAGGCCGACAAGCCGTGTCAGCAAGACACAGCCTGGCGGCCCGCGAGGATGCAGCGATCAGCCTGATCAGGCGTCTTGCTGATCCTGCTTCTGACCCGGATGTTCGTGCGGGATGTTAACCGGACGGGCCGGAACAACGGTAGAGATGGCATGCTTGTACACCATCTGGGTAACCGTGTTCTTCAACAGCACTACGTATTGGTCAAAAGACTCAACCTGACCCTGCAGCTTGATACCGTTCACCAGATAAATGGATACCGGCACATGTTCCTTACGCAGAATATTCAGGAACGGGTCTTGTAACATTTGCCCTTTAGAGCTCATTCGTTTTCTCCGAATCGTTGATTGTTGTATTAAATAATCTTTAAAGCCCGGCTGGTATGCTTATTTTTAGCAGAAAAAAACCCAGCCTACTATTTTTTACCACTCTTGCCCCAGCGTACTTCCTTCTCGCGTCCACGCAGCTTGGACATCGGCTTCGGTTTGGCCCGGGACTTTTCCTTGGATTCTTCAGTATCGAAGGGGTTTTCCGAGGTTTTGTACTGCACACGCAGCGGCGTGCCCTGCAGTTTGAACACCTTGCGGAAGGTATGTTCCAGATAACGCGTGTAACTGGCCGGGATCGCATCCAGCGCATTGCCATGAATCACGATGATAGGTGGATTCATGCCGCCCTGGTGAGCATAACGCATCTTGGGGCGCATCAGACCCGAGCGCGGCGGTGCCTGACGTTCCACTGCAACATTCAGTACCCGCGTCAGCTTGGGCGTAGCCAGCTTGACCATGGCTGCCTGATAGGCTTCATCGATGGATTTGAACAGGTCGGTCACACCACGGCCTTCGATGGCCGAGATGTAATGGAACTTGGCAAAATCGAGGAAGCTGATCTTGCGGGCGATTTCCCGCTTCACGGTTTCCTTTTTCTCGAAGTCCAGGTTGTCCCACTTGTTCACCGCCACCACCAAGGCGCGACCTGCTTCCAGCGCGAAACCGGCGATGGTGGCATCCTGCTCGGAGATGTCCAGCTGCGCATCCAGTACCAGCACCGCCACGTTGGCATCTTCGATGGCCTTCATGGTCTTGATGATGGAAAACTTTTCGATGGCTTCGCTGACCTTGCCACGACGCCGCACACCGGCGGTATCGATGATGGTATAGGTATGGTCATCCCGCTCGAAATCAATATAGATGCTGTCACGCGTGGTACCGGCCTGGTCAAAGGCGATGACGCGCTCTTCACCGAGAATGGCATTGACCAGCGTCGACTTGCCGACATTGGGGCGGCCGATCACGGCGAATTTGGGATGGTAACGGGCTTCTTCTTCCACTTCGTCGGGGAAGTCTTCCAGCACCATTTCCATCAGCTCGCGCACACCATCTCCATGCGCAGCGGAAATCACCAGCGGCTGGCCCAGGGCCAGTTCGTGGAATTCCGCGCTGGCGATAGCGTGACTGATGCCTTCGGCCTTGTTGACCACCAGGAAGACCGGACGGTCGATCTGGCGCAGGCGATTGGCAATGATCTTGTCCTGGGGCGTGATGCCGGTACGGCCATCCACCAGGAATACCACGGCATCGGCTTCATCCACGGCCTGCAGGGTCTGCTTGGCCATTTCGAACAGAATGCCTTCATCCACTACCGGCTCAAAGCCGCCGGTGTCGACCACCAGATACGGTTTGCCTCCCACTCGACCATGGCCGTAATGGCGGTCGCGGGTCAGGCCAGGCTGGTCGGCGACCAGGGCGTCACGGCTGCGGGTCAGCCGGTTGAAAAGGGTCGACTTGCCCACATTGGGGCGGCCGACCAGCGCTACGGTAGGTTTCATGGTTACAGCTTTTACTCAATAGACAGCAGCGACAGGCGACCATTTTGCCCCTGCACCAGGGCAGATGCACCCAGGGAGATGGGCTGGGCGGTTGCGCCTTCGCTGCCAAGTTTCACACGGCCCACCAGACTGCCGCTCTCATTGGACAGCAGGTGGCCATAGCCTTCACCATCGATCACCAGGACAAAACGTCCGAGCATGGCGGGGCCGGATACATTGCGGAATTTCAGGGCATCGGTCTTCCACAGGCTGCGACCGGTACTGCGGTCATAGGCCCAGACCGAGCCGTCTTCCGCAGTCACATACAATTTGCTGGCATCCAGCGCCACACCGCGGCTGGAGGACTGTTCGCGTGCCCACATCAGGCTGCCGCTCTTGGCATCGAAGCAGGCGACGCGCCCCTGATAGGCGACGCTGCAGACTTGCCCGCCGTCGTAGACCGGACGGCTGGTGATGTCGGTGATGCGTTCCAGTTCGGTGGCACCACGCGGGTTGGCGACCACCCCTTCCCACAGCGTGTTGCCGTTGGCCGGGCTGATGATGTCCAGCTTGCCACCTGGCAGACCCACCATGACGGCTTCGTTGCCTACTGCCTGCATCGAGCCGGTATTGCGTACCAGCAGTTGCGGCAGGGCATGGGCAATCGACCATTGCTGCTTGCCATCGGCCAGGCTGAAGCCGGTCAGGCGGCCATCATTGCTGCGCACCACCACCATGCCCGCAGCGATTTGCGGTGCTTCCAGCATCACGCTGGTGAGCGATTGTTCCCACAGCGTCTTGCCGCTGCTGCGATCCACGGCCAGCAGCGTGCCGCTTTGCGTTCCCAGCACAACGGTATCGCCGGCTACAGCCACGCCGGATGACAGCTCGCGCTTGAGCGCGACATCGGCGCTGACGCGGCCGGACAGTGCATCAACGGTGCGAAGATGCCCGGAGGGATCAGCCGACACGACGTTGCCATTGGCGTAAACCGGGGTAAAACCGCTGTCGGAGGCTGCTTGCGACAGCGTCCATTTCACATTCAAGGCCTGGATGGGCTTGATGGCCGCCAGCGGTGTGGGTTTAGCAGCGGAAGAACTTTCAAACCAGCTGGCGCAGCCGGCCAGCAAGAACGAGGAAAGAACAGCAGTAACCAGCAGTTGGCGGCGCATCAATTAACCTCCCAGTGCGTCGAGTTTGGTCTGTATGAACTGGCGGTTGGGCGATTCGCCTACCAGCTTGGCCAGGGCGGCCTTATAAGCATCACGTGCCGCGGCCTTGTCGCCCTTGGCTGCATGCACATCACCCTTTTGATCCAGGAACAGCGCATCAAATGCGCTGGGATGCGCCTGGCCCAGTTCGGCAATCGCTGCATCATAACGCTTTTGGTCCAGCTCGATGGTAGCCAGACGCAAATGAGCGACGGCCACCATGGATTCGTCCTTCACGTTTTGCACTACCCAGGACAGCTGTGCCTGGGCAGTGGCCAGATCATTCTTTTCGAACGCCACCTTGGCAGCCAGCAAGGCAGCATCTGCAGCGTAGGCTGTGGAAGAATAATCCGACTGCAGCAAGCCGGCCGAGCTTTTCACCTTGGCCAGATCCTGGCTCTGGGCTGCCTGCTCGACATCAGCAAACACCACGGCGGCCTTGCTGGCTTGTGCGTTCTGGTAATAGCCGAAAGCCTTGTAACCCAGATAAGCCACACTGATGGCCACTACTGCACCGCTGATGAGCTTGCCCCACTGTTGCCAGAAGGCCTTCATGGAGTCGATCTGTTCCTGTTCCTGCAAGTCGTACGCCATGGCGCACCCCCCTTATATCAAGCCTTGATTGCGGCAATGGTCGAAGCTACCTGGTCCAGCGCCACCGTCTGCTGTGCTGCATCGGCACGCATCGGTTTGACGACGGCCTGACCGGCAGCCATTTCGTTTTCACCGATGATGACGGCAAACTCCGCACCGCTGCCATCGGCCTTTTTCATTTGCGACTTGAAACTGCCCTCACCCAGATGCTGGATGACCGACAGGCCGGCCGTGCGCAGTTGCTGCGCCAGCTTCATGGCATACATGGCCGCGCCTGCGCCCTGCTGCACGATGTAGACATCGACGCTGCGGGCGGCCGGCAACAGGCCCTTGTCCTGCAACAGCAGCAGTACACGTTCCAGGCCCATGCCAAAACCGATGCCGGGTGCCGGCTTGCCACCCAGTTGCTCGATCAGGCCATCGTAGCGGCCGCCGGCACACACCGTGCCCTGCGCACCCAGTTCGGTGGTGACCCACTCGAATACCGACTGGTTGTAATAATCCAGCCCGCGTACCAGTCGCGGATTTTCCACGAAGTCTATGCCCAGACTGGCGATCATGGTCTTCCAGCCTTCATAGTGGGCACGCGACTGCTCGCCCAGATAATCCGACAGGCGCGGTGCCTGGTCTGCCATCTCTTGCAAGGCCGGGTTCTTGGTATCCAGCACGCGCAGCGGATTGGTGTACAGCCGGCGCTTGCCGTCTTCGTCCAGAATGTCGACAAAGCCTTCCAGGTAAGCAATCAGCGCCTCACGATGGGCTGCGCGCTCTTCGGCATTGCCCAGCGAGTTGATTTCCAGACGCACATACTGGCTCAGACCCAGGCGCTGCCACAGGTCGGCGGTCATGGCGATGATTTCGGCGTCGATATCCGGGCCGGCAAAGCCCAGTGCCTCGATACCCATCTGGTGGAACTGGCGGTAGCGGCCTTTTTGCGGCTTTTCGTGGCGGAACATCGGGCCCATGTACCACAGCTTTTGCGTGGTGTTGTACAGCAGGGTGTGTTCAACCACCGCGCGCAGGGTGCCGGCGGTGCCTTCCGGACGCAGCGTCAGGCTGTCGCCGTTGAGGCTGTCGATGAAGGTATACATTTCCTTCTCGACCACGTCGGTCACTTCGCCGATGGCGCGCACAAACAGCGGGGTAGTTTCCACGATGGGGGTGCGGATGTTCTGATAGCCATAGTCGGCCAGCAGCTTGCGCAGCACACCTTCAAAATATTCCCATTGGTAGGATTCGGCGGGCAGCACATCATTCATGCCCTTGATTGCCTGCAATTTTTGCGCCATTTATTCAGTTCTTTTTGCTATTCGATTGATCTTGTCACCGGAGCCAGCCGGTCCGCTCAGCGTTGCGGCTGAATCGGAATGATGCGGCTGCTGCTTTCACGGCGCTTGCTGCCACCTTCGCCGTAGCGAGTCTGCACATAATCGTCGACCAGCGCCTTGAATTCGCCTGCGATATTGTCGCCCTTCAGCGTTACGCCCTTCTGGCCATCCACATACACCGGTGCCACCGGCACTTCACCGGTGCCAGGCAGGGAGATGCCGATATCGGCCAGCTTGCTTTCGCCCGGGCCATTGACCACGCAGCCCATCACCGCCACTTTCATGTCTTCCACACCGGGGTACTGCAAGCGCCAGATCGGCATCTGCTCGCGCAGATAGCTCTGGATCTGGTCGGCCAGTTCCTGGAAGAAGGTGCTGGTGGTGCGCCCACAGCCGGGACAGGCCGTCACCAGCGGGGTAAAGCTGCGCAAACCCATGGTTTGCAGCAGTTCCTGCGCCACGATGACTTCACGGGTGCGCGCTTCGCCCGGTTGCGGGGTCAGCGAAATGCGGATGGTGTCGCCAATGCCTTCTTGCAGCAGGATGGCCAGGGCGGCAGACGAAGCCACAATGCCCTTGCTGCCCATGCCGGCCTCGGTCAGGCCCAGATGCAGCGGGAAATCGCAACGGCTGCCCAGATCGCGGTAAACGGTGATCAGGTCCTGCACATTGCTGACCTTGCACGACAGCAGGATGTTGTCAGCGGGCAGGCCCAGTTCCATCGCCTTGTCTGCGGACTCCAGCGCCGAGACGATCAGCGCCTCGCGCATCACCAGTTCCAACGGCAAGGGCTGCGGCTTGCTGTTGTTGGCGTCCAGCATGCGCGCCAACAGTACCTGATCCAGGCTGCCCCAGTTGACGCCAATGCGTACCGGCTTGTCCAGTTCGGCCGCGGTGCGGATCATGAAGGCAAACTTGTCGTCGCCCTTGGCTCCCTTGCCGACATTGCCCGGGTTGATCCGGTATTTGGCCAGTGCGCGGGCGCAGTCCGGATAGTCTTTCAGCAGGCGCTCGCCATTGAAGTGGAAGTCGCCCACCAGAGGCACATTGCAACCCATGTCATCCAGCCGTTGGCGGATTTCCGCCACCCGTGCCGCAGCTTCCGGCGAGTTCACGGTAATGCGTACCAGCTCGGAGCCGGCCTGGGACAACTGGTAAACCTGTTCAACAGTGGCGATGGCATCTGCCGTGTCGGTATTGGTCATGGACTGCACCACAACCGGCGCATCCGACCCCACCATGACATGTCCCACCCTGACCTGGCGGGTGGGACGTCGCGCGATATTCACGCTATTCATGCAAAAATCCGCATCTACTTGAGTTCAATTTTGGCGGTAGTGCCACGGATCTTGTCCGTCAGGGCGACGGGCTGTCCGTTAAAGCTGAGCTGTACCTGGGCGGCATTGCCGATTTTCAGCTGGAAAGGCGGCGTGCCGGTCAATTCCTTGCTGCTGCCTGCCTCCAGTGTGCCGTACTGCAGTTTCTTGCCGGTGCCATCAATCACCGAAACCCAAGCAGCCTGTTGTGCATTCAGCTGAATATGCCCGGTGGCGCCATCGGCGGCCGCCGCACTGGCAGGCGCTTTGCTGGCGCCCAGAGCCGCGGCTGCACTGGCCGTCACGGCCGGAGAGACTTTGGCAGCCGGCTGAGCAGAGGGCTGACTGGCCACCGCCGGTGTGGTGGCCGGTTCAGCCACCACTGCAGCCGAGGCCGCGGCCGGAGCCAGTACCGATGCCGGTGCTGATGCGGCAGGTGCTGAGGCGGCCTGCTGTGTCAGCATCGGTTGCAATGTCTGGGCGGGGGCCGGCGCAGAACCATCCTGCCGGCCAGCGAGCCATAATGCTCCGCCAGCGACCGCCGCCACCAGCAACAGCAGTAGCAACCATTTGCCGGCCTTGCCGGTACCACCCGCCGGGGACGACACACGGGCCAGGGTTTCCGCCATGCTGGCCGGCTCGCTGGACGGGTCATGCTTCACCAGATTGACCACGTCATTGACGGCAGAAGGGAAATGCTCTTCCAGCTGCGCCATCAAGGGTTCGGCATCCACCTTGAGAAAACGGGCATAGTTTCTGACAAAACCACGTACGAACGTTGCACCCGGCAATTGCTGGAAATCATCTTTTTCGATGGCATCCAGTTGCCGGACAGACAGTTTCAGCCGTTCGGCCACTTCACCCAGACTCATGCCGGCTTGTTCGCGCGCTGCTTTCAGCGCTGCGCCAACACCCAGTCTGGTCGACTGGCCATTCGCTTCCTGTTCCATCTTCAGCTTCCGCTCAACAACAGTTGTGTTTCCTTGGAGTC
>Ga0187843_10001571_pt1 | contig 14287 bp, 5 predicted proteins | sample SpaLakP09_SKY_43_FD_134516 | JGI IMG/M metagenome (GOLD analysis project Ga0187843, IMG submission 134516) | Oligotrophic lake water microbial communities from Sparkling Lake, Wisconsin, USA - SP09_SKY_43 | ecosystem: Environmental > Aquatic > Freshwater > Lake | place: USA: Sparkling Lake... | reverse complement strand
TGATCTCCTACCAGTTTACACAGAGCCTACTTGGAGTTGGTTTTGGCGTAGGGTTGACACTTGCAGTTATGCTGAAAAGCACTTTGGAGAGATCGGTAGCCGCGCTCGTGAGCTTGGTGTTCGTCTGTCTTTTCATCCAGGGCAATTTACAGTTCTGGCCAGCGATAATGAAGACATTGTTAACCGAAGTATAGAGGAGTTTGAATATCATGCACAGTTGGCCACTTGGTTGGGGTTTGGCAGACATTTCCAGGACCTCAAAATTAACGTCCACATATCGGGTAGAGCCGGTCCGGAAGGTATCCGCCGTGCCCACAGCCGTCTCAGCCCCCAAGCGAGAAATTGTATCACTATCGAAAACGAGGAAATAAGTCATGGATTGGACACTTGTCTATCAATTAGTGATCTCGTGCCTATTGTTCTTGATATCCATCATCACTGGATTCGCGAAGGTGAGTACATCTCGCCTGGAGATGATCGTGTTAAGAGGGTTATCGATAGTTGGCGCGGGGTTCGCCCTACTTGTCATTATAGCGTCAGTCGTGAAGATTTACTGGTAAATCACGACACTACTGTCATGCCCAACCATAGCCAACTACTAGCAGAGGGCTATAAAAAGCAAAAACTTAGAGCCCACAGTGACTTCTACTGGAATCGTGCAGTAAATGATTGGGCCCTAAGCTTTTGGGACAACTTCGATATCATGTGCGAGAGTAAGGGCAAGAACATTTCCAGTTTCGCCCTTTACGAACAAGCAAAATTAAGCCTGTGACTTAGGCTTACGTGGTGCTTTTGGTTTAGGAGCCTCTACTTTAGTAGGGGCTTTTTTTGTGGCTGTAGTTTTAGCTGGTTGCTCAACTGGCTTCTTTGCTCTAGGCTTTTTGGCTGCTGGTTGAACTTCTGGCTTGGCCACAGGCTTTGGTCTGGGCTTTCTCACAGGCTTTTTAACTTCAGCCGCAGGTGCAACAACTTCTGGTACCACTTCTACCTTATATGGTGCTTCTTCCTTTTTAGGAACTTCAAATAATGCTTTTAACCATTTTAACATAAGTATATCCTTATAATTATATATGTATATATCTAAATTGATCCAACCCAAACTATACGAACAGTTAGTTTATCGATAAATATCATTATGATAACAATCAGCGAATCTGCCAAAAATAAAATCACAGAGTTATTTTTAGAAGAAAATAACCCCAATATCAAACTACGAACCTTTGTTCAAGGTGGAGGCTGTAGCGGTTTTAGCTACGGCTTTACCTTTGATGAAGAACAAAACGAAGACGATTTTGAATTTCCCTTGGGTGATTACAAAGTCTTAGTTGACTCTATGAGTATGCAATATTTAGAGGGAGCAGAGATTGATTTTAAAGATGATCTAAACGGTTCCTCATTCAGTATTAAAAATCCCAACGCAGTAACTACTTGCGGATGCGGTTCCAGTTTCGGGGTATAATATGTCAAGACAAATAGTTGATATTGGTGTACAAGGTAATGACGGAACTGGGGATAGTATTCGTGAATCATTCAGAAAAGTAAACGAAAACTTTCAAGAACTATATAGCGTATTCCTTGAAGAGGGAAAATTTACCTTTCAAGATTTATCAAATGTTCCAGATACATTAGAACCAAATCGAATCATCACAACCGACAATAGTGGCAAAAACATATTAGCAAGAGAATTAGTCAACGGCGGCGGCATAGAAATCAATATAGATGATCCGGCTAAGATTACACTCAAGTCTACCGGTGCAAGTATTACTTCAGATGAAAAACCCACCCTAAGTAGACCTCTTAATGCCAGCGGATTTACCATTGGAAGACTTGCCGTTCCAAATAGTGAATCACTTAAAGTATTTAATGACATACATAATACAAATATCACTGTTGATGAACTGGCCATTCCTAAAGGATACGCTGATCGTAGATATTTAAGAAGAAGTGGCGGTAATGCCAGTGGTCAAATTAGAGTAAGACAAGAACCAACCACAGCAAATGAATATACATTAACCATTGGTTCTTACATTAATAATAATATTTACATAGCTAATCATGGTTATGATAGTGGCATTGATGGCAGTGCCTTTGTCTACAGTACTACTGGAACTGATGCTACAGGATTTAAATCTATATTGACAGCCAATACTAATTTGACTGTGGGATCAAGCTATCAAATTGTATCTTTGGGCACTAGTAATTTTACTCAAGCTGGTGCAGCACGTAACCAAGTTGGAGAAGTATTTAAGGCTACCACAACCGGTCTTGGTACTGGCACTGTTAAACCTATATATTTTTTAAAATACGCTAATAAAGATCAACTTAGTGCTCATTTAACTTTTGAAGATGCTCAGACAGGAGCAGACAAAGTTTTATTAAGTGGTGGTACTGGAGTTCAAACTCTAGTAGATGCTTATTATCAAGCTGGTCTATCAGGTAATTGGGTCAGTAATGAAGTATTGCCTAGAGTATCTGTGGTGAGAAGACAGGGCGATACTATGACCGGCGCCCTATATCTTTCAGATCATCCAGTACCATTAGCCGGATCCGGCACACCAGTTGGACCAGACGACTTACAGGCAGCCACGAAATTTTATGTAGATTCCAGTAGCTTTGCCAGTACAGTAAATCTTTATGTAAGTACAGTCGGTGATGACGTACAATTAAATGCACCACCTGGCAAAGAAGGTCGTGCTTGGGCATACGCATTTAAAACCATTGGTAAGGCCTGTGAAAAGGCAGAATATATAATTAAAAATGCTCCTTATGAAACAGGCCCATATAGACAGTTAATTACCTATAATAATAGCGCATCAAAATCTGTTGTACTGGGAACTACACCAGGTGTTAATGGCACACTAGAAATAACCTTTACTAACCAAAGTGGAACTAAGCCAGTAGATCAAGGTGCAACTAATAACATTGATATTACTCCTGGTAAACTACTAAAAGGTCGTACATCTGGTGCATATGGATTTATCTACAGTTATAACGGACCCAATAACACCAGTACTGGAGACAGTATAAATTTACAAAATGTCACAGGTACTTTTTTAGAAGGTGAAAACTTAGAATTTGGTGATTCTGTAAAAACCATTAATATTACCATATATGTGGAAAGTGGTATTTACGAAGAAGATTACCCAATCAAAGTGCCGGCCAATACTTCTGTTGTGGGAGATGAATTTAGAAGAACCATAGTTAGACCAAAAGATCGAGTAAGTCAAAGCCCTTGGGCGGATACATGGTTCTTTAGAAACGTTGAATTTGATGGAATTAACAATGTAGCTGTTGGTGGGAGACTTGATACTAATCTAGGTGGGTGGTATGGGTATCATTACTTAAAGGATCCATCAAAATTACCTAATTTAGGCATAAACTATAATAACATTGGCGGGTATAGTACTGCTGCCGCAACTATTAAAGCAGCAAAACAAACTATTGCCAACAGCGTTGTTGTGTACATTAACTCTATTAGAGCTCTTGATAATTTAACTGATCTAGACCCCACAGATGTAATAAAAAGCAAACGTGATACAAAAATTATTGTTGAAGCAATTGCCACAGATTTAGTTAATGGTGGTCAAGAAGAAATATTAAAACTTCAAAGTATATTTTCAGAGGACACTTTAGACACATATTATCGACAGGGTATAAACTATATTTCCAGTTCTATTAATACCGATATTATTGCCAGTCAATCAAGCACAGTTAAAACACTTGTGACCAATATGATCACAAAATTAATGTTTGCTTTTGACGCCAATTATAATGCACCAAAAAGTAATCGAGATATGGATGTGTTCTTGATGAATGATGCCACAATCATAAGACAAATAACTTGCCAAGGTCATGGCGGCTTTATGATGGTGTTAGATCCAGAAGGACAAATTTTAACCAAGAGCCCATATTGTCAACAAAGTGCATCATTTAGCGCAAGCATAAACAAACAGGCTTTTAGAGGTGGACAATATATCGACGGATTTGCAGGCAATATCCCAGCAAGTGTTGAGAGAATTACTGCATCAAATGCATTAAATTTAATTGCTACTGGTTTCCCTAAAGAAATTCTTACCCCGACTAGTTTTTTTATTAGTGGTAATAGGTATAAAATCAACAGTTGGGTGCCTGCAAACGATGGCAAACCTGATGCCAGTAATTTGATAAGACAAAATAAAAACTCTTTACAGGCCCAAACATTAGTTTATTTGAATACTTTAGGTACAAAATATGCTTTTGGCAATATGGAAAGAATTATTGATCAAATTATTAATGGGTTAGTCTTCGATCTAAATGTTGGAAGTAATATTAGAACATTATCAGCAACTAGAAGATTATTTAATTTAAGTAATATGAACTTGCGCGATACCAATAATAAAACTCTTATTTTGGCAGCTATCGATAAAATTAACTCATTGGCCATTGCTGTCATGGAGAATCCCAGCAATAATCCAGCCATAGATGTTAGTTCTAAAACATTTACCAATACTCGTTTACAGGAAATAAAGAATGCAGTAAATGGTCTTGGCTTTGCAAATACTGTTAACCCTAAGTTTAAACTAGTTTTAGATCAAACAACACCTTTAGATAGTAATTTTATACCAACAGGATCTGCTAACATAACCATAATAACTGGTGGTAATAATTCCATGTTGAGCAACGACTATACACAGGTCAACGATTTAGGCTATGGTATTGTGACCAATAACAACGGCCTAGCAGAAGCTGTTAGCTTGTTTACTTACTATTGCTGGACCAGTTATTTCAGTAATAACGGTGGTCAAATTCGTTCATTAAATGGCAGTACTGCCAATGGTCAATATGGATTAGTGGCAGCGGGATCAGATCCAGTAGAGGTGCCAGATTTAGTTGATCTATCCGACGATATGGTACAGGTGGCCAGAGTATATAAGGCTGGAGATTTTGCTAATTATAGCAATGAAAAATCATTAAGCATTTATATTAAAGATCATCAATATACACCCTATAATGTTAGTACTGTGGAAATAAACCACGGAGCAGTAAAAGGCATTGTTAGATATGAAATGTCTAATTGTAAGTTGGTTGTAGACAGTGCAAACCCAAGTGTTGGACCTATACTACAATTAAACTTCAATACTGCTGGCAATAATGACACTAGCACTAGTGGACTAATTGCAGACTTAGTCAATAACCAATTAATCACTATTAGAGGCAGCCAAAATTTTAAATTTAATAATGTTGTAGATACTAATCCAACAAGACCTAGCACAGCACTAACATTCTTAGGTGATGCTGCTGATGATGCTAATGCCCCTGTTTATAGAGTAATTGCATATAATACAAAAAGTTCATTAGGTACCAATTTAAGTGCAAATCAATCTATTTTAACTTTTGACTCTACCTATAATTATATTCAAGTATCTGTCAAAAAAGATAGAGTCAATACTGCTGACACTGCCAATGTAGGAAAAACATTAGGCTATACTGCTGGTGACATTCGTATTGCCATTGATAAAATTGAAAGTGCTAAAGATAGTACTAGACTTAAAACTGGTCAAATGTTATTTGCTTGGGATGGCAAAATACATAGAGTTGTAACTTATACAAATCCTGGCGCTAGTTTTGACTATGCTATTCTTACTATCAGTGATGTAAGCCCAACTGGTCAAGCTTTAACCGATCTTAATATCAGCCCTAGACTAGGTCTAAATTCTTCACTTCACCCCACAACCAATAATACATTAAATACTGATCAAACTGTAATACTTAAACCTGGATTGGCCAAAACTGAAGAAGCCAATGTTGTAATTAAAATCAGTACCATGCGCGCCACTGGTCATGACTTTTTAGACGTAGGCACTGGTGGTTATAATGACTCTAACTATCCAAATAGAATCTATGGCGCACCATTAAATACAAAAAGTCAAAGTAATGAAGTACAAGAAAGAACCAGAGGTCGCGTATTCTATGTTAGTACGGATCAAGATGGATTCTTTAGAGTTGGAAGATTCTTCACTGTTGACCAAGGCACTGGCACTGTAAAATTTGCTGCCAGTATTGCTCTAAGTAATCTAGATGGTCTTGGTTTTAAACGTGGTGTAGCCATTAGTGAATTCAGTACTGATGATGTGTTCCTAAATCCAGCCACTGATGTGGTGCCAGTTCAACAGGCCATTTACAATTACCTTAATAAAAGATTAGGCATGAATGACAAAGGAGCCAATATAGATTCAATTGGTCCTGGTTTCATAGATAGACAAGGTATTAATGGTCCTAAAAATGACATAGATTGGAAAGGCTATAATATTGTTGGACTGAATACTATTGATGATCTCAGTTCTGCCACAGCAGCCGCTAATAAAACTTATGTTGATATTTCAACTGGCAAGTTTAATGAATTAAACAAATTAAAAAATGTTGTATTAAAAAATCCAAAACGAGCTGATATATTAACTTTTATAGGTTCATTAAACGGGTCTGTCAATGCAGAAGTTACAGGCGACTTATCTGCCACATTGACCAGTCCTGCAACAACTAAATTAAAAGTTAATACTGGCATTTTGTCGACTTTCCCAACTGGTCTTAAAAATCCAGATAACACAGACATTCTTAGCCAATCATTAATTGTAGAAGATGCTAGCGAATTCAATCTTGATGCCAGTGAAATAGGGTTTGTGCAAATTGGCAATGAGGTATTTCAATATAATGGACGAACTAGTAGATCCAATCCATTACTTCCGCCTGGATCTACTGGTACTGAAAAATTAGATGGTGTGGTTAGGTTAAGTTTATTAACATCATCTACTATTGCTAAATTTAATTATAATGTTACACCAGTAAATCATCCTGTAGATGCAGTAGTTATAGGTTTAAGAAAATCACAAATTAATTTACAAATAAACCCAGATACCATAATTAATGCTGATGTAAACAGCAATGCCGACATAGCACAAAGTAAATTAAAATTAAATCTAGCTCAAGTAAATTTAGCAGCACCAACTGGCACTGCCGCAGCCAAACAGGCAGCCAATGGTCTAAGCAGCTTTAATTCAGACAATTTTACAGCAACAGATGGGTGGGTCAGTGTTAAAACTGGCGGTATCTTTAAAAGTAATATTGAAAGCCTAGCACCTGATACAATACTAGGCAATTTAGCAGCTACCTCATCTAGTCCAGCAGAGATAACACCCTCAAATTTATATAAAAGATCTCTTTGGGATTTATTTGGCACAAGTGACTTAAACACTAATTTTGCTTTAACATTTGTTACTAAATCTACCGAAGCAACAAGTTTATATACCACTACAGAAATAAGCAATCCTGTAACCAATAATTCCATTGTAAAAAGATCCTCCAATGGCAGCATTAAAATTAGTAACATAGATACTAATGGCGGCGTCACAATAATTAGTGCATCAGGAACAGATGATTATACCACCCCGGTAATTTACAAAGGTCAATGGAGTCCAGGAGCTAATGCCAGTTTTATTACTACTGGCCTAAGCGGCGGGGTAATTGGGTCTGTACCCTATCAAAGCAATACCGATATAACCAGCTTTGTTACTCCAAATGCCACTACCAACAAGAGAATATTTACTCAGGTCGGTGATGGTACTATTTCCCAAAAACCAAGCTGGGCTAAGATACAAGTTAGTGTGCCAATAAACAGAATTGCACAAGCATTAAATATAACAAATTATACAAACAGCACTGTGTTGATGGATGTATATTTGTTTACAACAAGTGTACAAGTTACTGGGCATGACGGTAGCATAATTGATCTAACATTACTTAATGACACAGCCCTAGAGATTTTACTACATAATGGCTCAACTAAATTTACAGTTAATTCAGTATCCAATAATTTTAGTATAGCAACAAGATTAGGTGGCTCAGTCAATGTATCAATATTATAAGGAATAAAAAATGGCCGCAAAATATCCATTAGTCTTAAGCGGGACAAACATACAAGAACTTCAAAGTGGTGATGATTTAGCCACAACTTCAATTACCACAGGCGGTAGTAGTACTGCTGGCACAATAACTGGCAATTGGAGTTTAACTGCCAGTAGTAAATTGCAAGCAACATATGCTGACTTAGCAGAATATTATGCCGCAGATAAAGAATATGCCGTAGGCACTGTGTTAGTATTTGGTGGTGATGCCGAAGTTACTACTACTACCATATTTGGTGATACTAGATTAGCCGGTGTGGTCAGTGAAAATCCAGCGTACACAATGAATAGTGCATTAAGTGGCACAAGAGCAAACATAGCATTGCAGGGGCGTGTACTATGTAAAGTAGTTGGTCGAGTACAAAAAGGTGATTTATTAACCACTGCTGGTGTTGCAGGACATGCTGCCAAAGCTATTGAACCCAAAGTAGGTGCTATCGTAGGCAAAGCATTGGCAAATAAAGACACAGTTGAAGCAGGGCTCGTTGAAGTATCAGTAGGGCGTACATAATGACTAAAAAAGTTATCAATGTTGGGCGGGCAGATAAAGGAGATGGTGATCCTATCAGAGTATCCTTTGTCAAAGTCAATGAAAATTTTAATGAATTGTATACGATAGTGGGACAATTTAATAACTTAATTTTAAACATAAAATTGGATGGCGGAGCTGCTAGTACAATTTATGATACTAATGGGTTAAATATTGATGGTGGCATTTCAAATTCAACTTTTTGAATACTGGGGCATAAAAGATGGCAAATAAGATACAATTAAGAAGAGACACGGCAGCAGCTTGGTACGATGCAAATCCTAGGCTAAGCCAAGGTGAACCAGGAGTTGAAATTGACACTGGCAAACTTAAAATAGGTAACGGGGTTGCTTTATGGCGCGCATTGGCCTATGTCAATTCTACAGATTTACCATCCAGTGCTCAAGGCTATTTGGCCAATGATGGCAATGGAAATTTAAGTTGGGTATCAATTCAAAATATACAAGGTATACAAGGTATTACCGGTCGTCAAGGTGTACAGGGTGTGCAAGGTAATCAGGGTATACAAGGTGTACAAGGTACAACAGGTAGCCAAGGAACTCAAGGTACACAAGGTCAGCAGGGTATACAGGGTACACAAGGCGTTGGAGTAAATTTTGGTGCGGTTAATCAAGATATTCTTCCTACTACAGATATTACCTATGATATTGGATCACCTACAAAAAGATTTAGAGACCTTTATTTAAGCACCAGTACATTGTATTTAGGAAATAATTTTTTAAGCGTTGATAATTCAGGTCAATTAACAGTATCTGAAAAATTTGAAGGCGGAGAAGGTGTTGGTGGAATTGCTTGGGTTTATTGGAACTTAGGTAATGAATTGAGCAGCAGAGTCGAGAATACTGGAGAATTTGTAGCCAAATATGATTCTGTAAAAGTCGGTGATAAATTTACCATAGTAACATATCAAGGTCTCACACCTGTAACCACGGTACTTACTGTAACTGGCACAGTACAGAAAACACCAACGCCAAGTTATCCGACCATTGACTTTGTAATTCCAGTAGATTTATCTCCCTCATCATCAAATGTCTTAGTCGACAGCTTTATTTTAACAAGGGGACCTACAAAAGGCGATAACGGAGTACAAGGAACATCAGGTGCTCAAGGCGTTCAAGGCGTTCAAGGCGTACAGGGCACGCAAAGTACGCAAGGTATACAAGGCACGCAAGGTACACAAGGTACTAAAGGTGATACTGGGTTAGCATTTACTATTGCCAAAACTTATTCATCAGTAGCTGCATTAACAGCAGACACAAGCCCAACCGGCATCGTATCTGGTCAATTTGGCATAGTCGAAACTGGCAATGCCAACAACGTAGAAAATTCAAGACTGTATTTATGGAATGGAAGTACTTGGATCTATATGACTGATCTTAGTGGCTCTGCAGGAATACAAGGTGTTCAAGGTACTCAAGGTACTCAAGGTACTCAGGGACAACAGGGTACACAGGGTACTCAAGGTACGCAGGGTACACAGGGTGTAACTGGTAACCAAGGTATACAAGGTACTCAATCTAGTCAAGGTACACAAGGCGTTCAAGGGCCAAAAGGAGATCCTGGTGAAAAAGGTGACAAAGGCGATAAGGGTGACCCAGGTAACGGTGGTTCTAGTCTTATCAACGAGTCAAAGACTGTTAGCCTTGGCTCTGATGGTAATCTAACATTTGCTGATCCGGGTGAAACATTTTTTGGCAATGGTTATTTGCAATCAGGAACCGAAGACACGAATATAGGTATAAAATCTTGGGACGGTAGACAAAAGGTATTTGTAAACGAAACCAATGTTACTATACAGACTGTTGATAATTCAAGTCAGGCATACGATTGGACTTTTGGTAAAGATGGTAGTATTACATTCCCAGATAATAAAATTTCACAAGTCTCAGATTCTAATTTAGGTATTCAAACAAGTAAAACTTTAACTACTGACAATATCATAAGGAATGGTTCTGGGTTTGAGTTTACAACTAACGAAACTGTTATTGGATTCGGTGTTATCCCTGGATGGAGTCAACGTAATAGTCAGCAAATCGAAGTTAATCTGTTTGTGGCTCCTGCTCCTGTATATGCTTTATTAACTAGTCTAGCTTTGGGAAGAACAGTTATTGTTACCTATTCAACTGCCTCTGGTAATCAAACATTTAATAGTGTATTAAGTCAACTGTTTACAGCGTCAGGACAATATGACCAATTTTCTAAACAACGCTATAGTGGTAGAATAGATGGAACCATACCAGTAGACCAAACAGGCATTATTAGTATTAACTTCCCTGCACTTTCGACACAAAATAACATTTGGACATTTGGCAACGATAGCACATTAACATTCCCTGGTGGTTATCTTAAGGTAGTACCGAATGGTGCGAATCCTTATATCGGCAATAATACTTTCACTGACCTTGGTAATGGATCTGCAAGTTCAACAGTTTCTGCTATTCAGATAAGTCAGTCAGTTGCAGATAACGCCGGCATCACTATTGATACCTCAGTTACTAATATTCTAGACGGCGACCCTTCATTGAGCAGTGGTAGTAGCTTTAACGTTAATGGCAGTAAGATTGTTCTTGGGCCGTATACTGTTAATAGCTTAGGTGGGGATGGTCCTAATCTATTTACTCAAAATAAAATTGAAATCAATAACAACGCGACTCTCATTGGACAATATGTATCCAACACCGCGGAAGGAAACACCATAACGTCATTTACTGGTTGGACCTTTGAGCCCTTCACCCCGAGCGGCCCTAAGTTAACATTGCCACAAGGTAGTACTATAGATGAAACATCTACCACCACAGTTATCGCACCACCAGGAGCACTTGCTGGACAGAGTTTGGTAATTCGTCCAACAGGAGTTCAAGGAATTACTTCAGATCATCCCGGTGGATTTACTGACGGTGATACTATAACTATAACTGTAACTCCTGATTATGGCGGTGCCGCAGTTACTGGAACAGTAAATTATACATTTACTGGATGTACTCAACTACAATTAGGTAGAGCGTTAACAGGTACATTGACATTTAATAATGAAGGTGCCAAAACAATAACTTGGACTATACCAGTTTCAAGTACTATGACAACTTTCACTATCACCCTTAGCAATGCATCAGGGTTTAGCCTTGGTGGATTGATATCACCACTTACACTAACAACAACTGGTAGTAGTGAAGATCATCATATTCACTTAGTAGCAGGCGATCCTGTAACAACTGACATATACCTTGGTGATGATGATCAGTATGTTAAGATTGAAAAAGATGGTGGCGATGTTGTTATTGGCACTAGCACAAATACCAACCATTGGACCTTTGGCACAGATGGTAGTTTGACACTGCCAAACAGCGGCGAACTACGCCCAAGCACTGCGGCCTATGACTCAGCATTGGCTGGATGGGAATTTATTCGTGGTGGCTATATAACAGCCACAATTAACAACGGTCTTGTACCGCCTGGCGGTTGGCCAATGGTCAACTGGTATCCAACTGGCACCACTGCTCAAGGCTATATTGACTTCTTGCTGAATGCTAGGACCTTACAAAGTACTCCTGGTGCAACATTGATTATTCAGCCACCAATGTCCACAGAATTCTATAATGAGATGAGAGCCTCACTCATTGCCATCCGTGACAGTTATAACGCCAGTACCGCAGCAGTTTCACTATCTTCTGCATATGGTCAGTCTTGGAACTTTGGAACTACTGGTAGTTTGTCATTGCCCGCACCAGCACCTATAACATTTACAGCAAATCTAGTGCCTGTTTATCACGCAGGTGGCGGAGGCAATGCTTGGTATTATACAGTGATATTCCAACCTAACACAAACGGTGATGTTGAAACAATGATCAGTGGTGGCAGCAGAGTATGGGATCACAATCCAGGTTATCAATCAGGCGATTCTTGGAACTTTACCGAAGCTGATCACGGTATTCCAGGATATACATTTACCTTGACACTTGGCATTGTGAACGACCTTGGCGGGGGTCAGTGGTCCGCTGCTGGATTTACTGTAAGCCAAGGTCCAGAATATCCATCAACTGTTAAATCTCCCGCAACTATCAACCTATCAGCTGATACCAAAAATTGGAAGTTTGGCACAGATGGTAGTTTAACATTACCACAAGGCAGTGCCATAGACGAAACTACTGGAGTTAGTACCAATATCAAAGTCAATGGTAAGGCATGGGCGTTTGGCACAGATGGTAACCTAACATTACCTGCGGGCGGCGATATACTAAACAGCAGTGGTCAAAGTGTATTACAAGGAATTCAAGGTGTACAAGGTATTGCTGGTGGATCACAAGGTACCCAAGGTATTCAAGGATTTGATGGCAATCAAGGTGTACAAGGCATAACAGGCAATCAAGGTATACAAGGTGTAGGATTCACTTATAAAGGCACATATGTTTCTGGTGATTTTTATACTACAAATGACGTAGTAGTGTATGAAGGATCAACTTATATTGCAACAGCTCAAAGCTATCAACCACCTGTTACACCGCCTAATGCTGGTTACTGGGACTTATTAGCAGCACAGGGCGCTCAAGGCACTAGTAGCGGCGACGGCGGCGGTAGTCAAGGTATTCAAGGTATAACTGGGCCACAAGGGCCTGGTATCTACGAAAGTGATACTCCTCCCTCCGATACTGATTTATTATGGTATGATACTGTTAATGGTAGACTGTATCTCTACTATGATTCAAGTTGGGTTGATGCTAGCCCCAAAGGTGGTAGCCAAGGCATACAAGGTACACAAGGTACACAAGCTGCTCAAGGTATACAGGGTCAGCAAGGTATACAAGGTGTACAAGGTATACAGGGCACACAAGCTGCTCAAGGCGTACAAGGCATCCAAGGTATCCAAGGCAGACAAGGTATACAGGGCACACAAGCTGCTCAAGGTACTACAGGTAATCAAGGTGTTCAAGGTACACGGGCTGCTCAAGATAGATTAGTCAACGGTCTTAAGGAAGCTGTACTTGGTGCAGATGGCGACCTAACATTGCCACAAAACAGTGCCCTAAAAGGAGCAGGTTCGCTAACTGTAAGTACAAACTATCGTGCAGCATTGGGGCCGTTTACTGGAATTGTTTCTCAATCAATGACTGCTAATGGTTTCATAATTGTAAGTAACATTACTCAGGATTTACTTGCTGGTGTAACCTTAAGTACTTTAACAGGCGGCACTTTAACCCTTAGTAGTCAAGTTAATACAATTTTAGGTGTTACTGCGGTTGGCACTAGCAGCCTTACCGGTCAGCCAGAATATTCTGTACAAATAACTGGTCCTTCTGTTTCCTTAACTGCTGGCACTGGAGTAAGTATCAGCATAGCCAAAGCTGAAACTAAAAATAACTGGGCGTTTGGCACAGATGGTAACTTGGCCGCACCTTCAGGTGGCAATATCACTGTTTCAGGTGGCGGAAAGTTTATCGGTGATGGTTCACAGTTGACCAATCTAACTGTAAATCAAGCAAGTAACATTATAGGATCAGAACCCAATGTAACCTTGGTGGCTGGCAGTTACAGTTACCTATTTGATAATACTGGAACATTAACCTTGCCTGAAAATGGTGATATTTTAATGCCTGGTGCCAATGCTAACTTGACAGCAGGCGGCACTGTGTTTGCAACTAAGTTTTCATCTTATACAGGAAGTTGGACATTGGCTGCAGGAGCTAACACAGTAAGTCTTACAGTACCAATAAACGGTACTTACTCAATATGGGTTAGAGGAAATATTCCAAGTGGTATTGTTTCATATACCGCTACAGTAGTTGTGACTAACACTAATGTGCCG
>Ga0187843_10001570_pt1 | contig 14289 bp, 14 predicted proteins | sample SpaLakP09_SKY_43_FD_134516 | JGI IMG/M metagenome (GOLD analysis project Ga0187843, IMG submission 134516) | Oligotrophic lake water microbial communities from Sparkling Lake, Wisconsin, USA - SP09_SKY_43 | ecosystem: Environmental > Aquatic > Freshwater > Lake | place: USA: Sparkling Lake... | reverse complement strand
GTCGGAAAGAAGGACGAAAAAAAACGCGGACCAGCCGCGCTTTTTCAAAGGACGAAAAAGAACCCGACTAGCGTCGCGTGAAAACCTCGGTGGTAGTTCGCGGTGTCATAACCGGATTGCCTTTCTCGCTCTTACAGATGAGGGGATGAATTCTGGAGGCCGCTGCCAGCAAGGACAGACCAGACCATGGCCGCGCATTATAGCAAACTTTGCACGAACATCGGCAGCGTTCCCGCATGGCATCGCCGGAACCACCGTCGCCACGGTCTTGCAGGTCGATACGGCCTCCCGGAAACAGCGATGATTAGCAAGCCCCTTCACTTTCACCAACCCATAAGCGAAGTTTGACCCCCAAAAGCAAAACGGCATCCGAGGATGCCGTTTTTACATTGGGGCCCAACTGCGCCCAAATCCCGACTCAACCGCCGATTACGCGTGGGCCATCGTAGCGCGCCGCGCCAGGATCTTTTCGATCTTTTCCTTCAGGGTGGCCGCCGTAAAGGGCTTGACGATATAGCCATCCGCGCCGGACTGCGCCGCCATGACGATGTTTTCCTTCTTGGCTTCGGCCGTGATCATCAGCACCGGCAAGTGCGCCAGAGAAGGCGTGCCACGGATTTTCTTGAGCAGCGTCAGGCCATCCATGCCCGGCATGTTCCAGTCGGTCAGCACGAAGGTCACCGGCATGGCACCGGCCTCCAGGATCTTCAGTGCGGAAGAGCCATCATCGGCCTCCACCATCTTGGTGTATTCGAGCTCCTTGAGCAGGCCGCTGACAATGCGACGCATCGTCGAAAAGTCATCAACCACGAGGAAATACTGATCATCTGCTGCCATAGGGAAATTCGCTGAACCGTGAAAATGAGGATTGGAGATGTTGTTGCCGAAAAAATTCGACGCAAGTGTAAAGCATTTTTAGATGCTTCCGCGAAACATCTCGCGCATTGCTTCACGAAACGCGCTTTTTTACACCGACGATTGACCCTTCGCAAAGCCAAGCGCGCAGCCGGAGTGAGGTCCGCGTCAGTTGCAGTCAGAACACAGGGGGAGGTGGAAAGAAATGCAAGAAAAGGAAGGCAGAAAAACAAAAAGGAAGCCGCCAATGCGCTTCCTTTTGTTGATTTCTGCAGTTTTCTTCAACCAACCCTTTCGCCTCATCACGAAGCAAACGAATTGGTAGGCACGATTGGACTCGAACCAACGACCCCTACCATGTCAAGGTAGTGCTCTAACCAGCTGAGCTACGCGCCTATCGAAGACTGCAAGAACTTGATAAAACAAAAAAGGAAGCCGAGAACGCGCCTCCTTTTGTTTGCTTCGCCCCAACTCACCCATCCCGAACGGGACCAGAAGAATTGGTAGGCACGATTGGACTCGAACCAACGACCCCTACCATGTCAAGGTAGTGCTCTAACCAGCTGAGCTACGCGCCTAACGAAGAAGCGAGAGTATAGGAGGCTTTTCAAAATTTGCCAAGGGGTAAATGATGAAAAATTAAAAATAGTTAGCGTATTTCGCCCAGCATCCAGCCTCCCCGCCCTCTCCCGCCTGTAACACCAAACAGCTGGGCATTACTGTCGCTTGGCCTCGATCACACCCTTGACCTCGCGAATCACCGTCAGCGCTTTCTGCAATTGCTCGGTCGAGCCGATCTCGGCCGTGAAGGCCATGCGCGCATGCCCCTTCACGCTTTGCGTGCTCACCCCGATCACGTTGATCTTGTCGCGCAGGAAGATATCGGAGATATCCCGCAGCAAGCCCTGGCGGTCACTGGCCAGCACGAAGATGTCGACCGGATATACGGTATCGCGTGCCGGCGCCCCCCAGGTGGTCTGGATGACCCGCTCCGGCGCATGCAAGCTCATCTCGGCGAAGTTCTTGCAATTGACGCGGTGGATGGACACCCCCTTGCCGCGCGTGACGAACCCGGCAATCACATCGGGCGGCGCCGGCTTGCAGCAGCGCGCCAGCTGGGTCAGCAGGCCATCGGTACCGACCACCAGCACGCCCGACTTGGCGCCCTGCACGATGCTCGATGCGCGGCTCTTGCGGGTGATGAGGGCTTCGTCATCGATCTCGGGCTTCTTTTCCTCGCCCTCATGGAGCGCCTGCTCCACGTGCCGCAGGCTGAATTCTTCCTTGGCCAGAGACAGGCACAGATCATCGACCTTGTCGAAGCCCAGCTTCTGGGCCAGTTCTTCCAGGTTGACGGCGGTCTTGCCCTCGCGCTGCAGGGTCTTTTCCAGCAGGCCACGGCCCACGGAAAGCGTCTCCTGCTGCTCGATGGCATTGAACCAGGCGCGAATCTTGGAGCGCGTGCGCGAGCTGGCGGCGTAACCTGCACCCAGCCAATCACGCGACGGCCCGACGCCGGCGCCGCTCTTGGCCGTGATGATCTCCACCGTCTGGCCGTTCTTGAGCGTGGTGTTCAGCGGCACCATCACGCCATCCACGCGCGCCCCGCGGCAGCGGTGGCCGACGTCGCTGTGCAGGTGATAGGCGAAGTCGATGGGCGTGGCCCCGCTGGGCAATTCGATCACCCTCGCCTGGGGCGTGAGGACGTAGATGCGCTCATCCAAAGTGGCCGACTTGAGCTTCTGCACCCAGTCACGGCGCACTTCTTCCTGGTCCACCACGGCATCGGTGACTTCGTTCTTCCAGGCCAGCAGCTGACGCAGCCAGGCGATTTTCTCGTCATATTTCTGCGCCGAGAAATTGGAGCCGCCACTTTCCTTGTAACGCCAGTGCGCCGCCACGCCGTATTCGGCGAAGTGGTGCATTTCATGCGTACGAATCTGCACTTCCAGCGCCCGGCCATCTTCGGCCATGACCACCGTGTGCAGGGACTGGTAACCGTTCTGCTTGGGACGCGAGATGTAGTCGTCGAACTCTTCAGGGATCGGCGTCCAGATGTCGTGCACGATGCCCAGCACTGAATAACAAGTCTTCACATCATCGACAATGACGCGGAAGGCTCGCACATCGTAGAGCTCGGAGAAATCGATGGACTTGCCGCGCATCTTGTTCCAGATGCTGTAGATGTGCTTGGGCCGGCCACTGACCTCGGCGCGGATATCCTGCGCCGCCATCTCGGCGCGCAAACGCGTGATCGCGTTGGCCACGAAGGCTTCGCGCTCCAGCCGCTTTTCTTCCAGCATCTTGGCGATGCGCTTGTAGGTCACCGGCTCCAGGAAGCGAAAGGACAGGTCTTCCAGTTCCCACTTCAGTTGCCAGATGCCCAGCCGGTTGGCCAGCGGCGCGTAGAGATCGAAGGTCTGGCGCGCATACTGGGCACTGGCTTCATTCTCCTGCTTGGTTTCGGCGAAGTAGCGCAGCGTGGCCACGCGCGAGGCCAGGCGCACCAGTACCGCGCGCATGTCGGTGGCCATGGCCAGCAGCATCTTGCGCAGGGTCTCCACCTGGGCGGCGGCCTGCTGGGCAGCGTTCTTGCCGCGCAGGACTTCCTGGTTCTGGGGCTGGAAGCTCAGGCTGTGAAAACGCATCAGCTGGCGCACATTGCCCACCAGCTCGGCGATTTCCTTGCCGAAGCGCTCTTCCAGCTTTTCTTCCAGCTCGGGGTGCAGCATCTGGGCTTCGAAGGCCAGCCCGGCGATGCGGGTGGCGGCATCGACATTGAGCGCAGTCAGCACGGTGGCCACCGAGACCGCGAATTGCAGCGCGTTCTGCCCGGACAGGATCTGCCTGTCGGCATAGAGCGGTTCGAGTTCGGCCAGCGCCTGCTCGACCCGTGCGACATCGTCAGGACCGAGGCCGGCGGTAATGGCCGCCAGGCCTTCGCCCTGGGTACTTGCTACCGAAACCATAAATTACTTCTGTGCAGCGACGATGATGATTTCCACCAGCAGTTCGGGACGGGCCAGCTTGGCTTCGACGGTGGCGCGCGGGGGCGCATTGCCGGGGGCGACCCACTCGTCCCAGACGGCGTTCATGCCAGCAAAATCCTTCACATCAGAGAGAAAAATCTGGCACGACAGGATCTTGGTCTTGTCGCTGCCGGCTTCAGCCAGCAGGCGGTCGATATGGCCCAGCACTTCGCGGGTCTGGCCTTCGATGTTCTGGGTGGCGTCTTCGGCGATCTGGCCGGCCAGGTAGACGGTGCCGTTATGAATGGCGACTTCAGAGAGTCGCTTGCCGACGTGCAGACGTTGTACGGACATGAAATTTCCTTCCTAGTAAAACCCGGCGGCAATGCGCGCCGGTGATGAAAAACATAATCGGATCGGGAACCGCTCAGCCCAGCAGGAACTGGCGCGCCACCTCGATCTGCGGTGCATGCATGAAGGTGGGAGCGTGGCCGACGTCGGGCAGTTCCACCAGTGTGGCCTTGGGGCCGCGACGGGTCATTTCCTGCGCCACTTCCGGCAGCAGCAGGTCGGACTGGGCGCCACGCACCACCAGGGTCGGACAACGGATCGCGTCATAGGCCGCCCACAGCATCTGCTCGGCCGCGCTGGCCGCTTCCGGCGTAGTCAGTTTGAAGGGGACGGCCAGGCCCAGGTCGTAATGGCGCACCCACTTGCCCTCTTCATTCTGGCGCAGCACATCCCTGGCCAGCTTGTGCCATTCTTCATCGCTGTGCTGACCGAAACTGACGGAAATGGTGCGGATGAACTGGGCCGCTTCCTCGAAGGTATCGAAGCGCACATCCTGGCCGATGTAGTCGCCGATGCGCGCCAGGGCGGCGCCGTTGATGGAGGGGCCGATATCGTTGAGCACCAGGCGGCGAATGGGATTGCCCGGCAGCGAGGCCAAGCCCATGCAGATCAGGCCGCCCATGGAGGTGCCGAACCAGTCGACGATCTCGGCGTCGACCCGCGCCAGCAGGGTCACCATGTCGCTCACATATTGCGGGACTGTATAGAACTGCGGATTGGCCAGGCGTCCTGAACGGCCGCGTCCGACCACGTCGGGGCAGATCACGCGATAGGTATCGCAAAGCTCGCGGGCCATGCGGTCGAAGTCGTCGGAGACCCGCGTGACGCCGTGCACGCACACCAGCACGTTGGGATTGCGCGCATCGCCCCACTCCTTGTAAGCCATGGTGTGCAGGCCGGCGGGTGAAATGCACTGCACTGTCTTGACTACCGCTTCAGTCATGGTGAGGGCCTTCCAGATGAAAGAAGTCGTCATTCTACCCTTTCAAGACAGCTTGTCGGCCGGAAATGGCACCCTGGAACAGGAGGGAATGCTGTCTGCCGATGGCAAACGAGGCGCACGACGTGCCGGCCTCCGCCCGCAAGAAAATTTCAGGAATTTCCACAGGAAAAAACAAATGATGCGGCGCAAGTCGCTGCTATAATGCGTCCCTTTTCCGGCGGCCCTGGCCGGTACCCCTCATGCCCGAGTGGTGAAATCGGTAGACACAAGGGACTTAAACAATTTGAGCCTTCGAGCGGAAACGCCCGAAGTGACGCCCGTCAAATTCGGCGAAAGCCCTCGATGCCCCGCATCGGAGCCAACGCCGAGCCAAGCCCGGCAACAATGGGAAGGTGTAGAGAGCAGACGGCGGGCACCTACGGCCGCAAGGCTATGGTGAAGGCGTGCTCCAGACCACGAACAGCGCATGCGCTGGCGGCGAAAGTCGAAGTGGTAAGAAAATCCCTCGCCGCAAGGCGTGCCGGTTCGATTCCGGCCTCGGGCACCAATCAAAGACCTCCCCTGCTGCGCAGGCCGGAGCATCCACCTGCTCAATGCCTTGCGCAAACGGTGCTGCCAACTTTTCGTCGGCCAGCACGGGGCTCATCCATGGCGTTGAAGCCTGACGCGGCAGCGCTATGCGCATGCATCAAGCCTCAATGTATCGACCGCCCAACGCCAAGCCGACAGGACCAGAGCCTCGCCAATGACGTGCCGCGATTGCGGAGCTGCAGGCGTGGCCAGACTGGACGAAGGCGCAGGATTCATGCGGGACTGATTGCTCGCTTTCTTTCCTCCAAGACAGAAAGCAGCATGTGGCCATTAAAAAAACTGGAAGACTTTCACTCGTCTTTGCGTCCGACACCTATAATTATCAATCAAACCATAGAATTAACCGATGCCCCATAGGTTCCGCGCCTAGAACTGCTCGGATCCATACCAGGGCTGCACACCAAACCTCCTGAGGAGTACGGCCGCCATGGTATCTATGCCACCAGATCCCGCACGTTCAGCAGAGCGAAGAGAAATCTGGATCGATTACCTCAAGGCAATTGGAATAATTCTGGTCGTCTACGGACATGTCGCCCGCGGCGTGTACAACGCGGCTATCCCGCTGGATCAGCAGCGCTACCAACTGATCGACAGCATCATCTACAGCTTCCACATGCCGCTGTTCTTCTTCGCCTCGGGATTGACCGTGGCCAATTCCCTTGCCAAATATGGCACTGCGGGTTTCATCATGGAGAAGCTGCGAACGCTCGCCTATCCCTATTTCGTCTGGTCGCTGATCCAGGGACTGATCGGCCTGCTGCTCTCCAGGCTGACCAACCGACAACTGGAATTGGCCTCACTCCTGCAGATCCCCTGGCATCCCCAAGACCAGTTCTGGTTTCTTTACGCGCTGCTGCTGATCATGATGGTATTGGCCTTGCTGGTGAACTGGCTGGGACTGCAACGCCGGTACTGGTTGCTGGCGCTATTCACGGCAGGCTTCATTTTCCATGTGTATTTCCCCTTCACCATGGTAGACGGCTTCGTTCTCTCGTACGGGGTCTATACCGTCCTGGGCCTGTGCTTTGCCGACTTCCGAGGACGCTTCATGCGGCACGCGCACACCCTGGCCCCTTTATTGGTATGCGTGGCGATCATTGCACAATACGTGTTTCATATCAGCTTGCAGCTGCGCACCGATCCGGACCACAAATTCACCTTGCCGCTTGCGGTGGTGTGCATCCTGGCCCTGGTTGCGCTGTCCATGCGAATGGAATTGCTGTCCCGCTGGAATTGGATGCGGGAGATTGGCAGGCTCTCGATGCCGATCTTCCTCATGCATATCCTGTTTGGTAGCGGAGCCCGCATCGTGATGAACAAAGTTCTTCATCTGCAAGATCCCCTCGTCCACTTGATCGTAGGCACGGCAGCCGGGGTGCTGCTTCCAATGGTGGCATATCGCGTATTGATCAACTGCAAGGCTGGCTATCTGTTTGCCCTGCCGGATAGCCCGCAGCATCAACTGCGTCGAAACTAGGTTTTGCTGATGCCATCGCACTCGCAGACTGAAGCTTGCCTGCGCCCCAGCATGCCGCACCATCTCTGTCCCTGGCGCGTGCCAGCGCCAACTCGACAGTCGGATGCACCTGGATAGGTTCGGTATTGAGAGGGTGTCGCGCACTGGCGCGGCGCCTTGAAAAGCAGCACAAGGTACGCGCCCGGAACGACAAGCGCAGCATCCCGCTCAGCGCTTGAGCAACTCCAGCGCATCCTCGGCCACACTGCGCAGGTTGGTGATGGTGGCATTGAGATCGGCCAGCTCGGCCGGAGTGGGCGGCTGGTCCATGCCATTCTTGACCAGCGAGGCCTTGATGATCGTCGCGGCCATCTGCCACGCAGCCTTATTGTGTGCGTCCACCAGTTCCTTCTGGATGCGCTCCAATTCCGCTTTCTGATTTTTGTCCATGTTCCTTGACGAGGCCGTTTGCGAATGTGCCCGGCTTGCCCGGCAGATTCATGATCGTCCCGATGGAAGACCACTCCCTTGAATCTCCTAACATTACTTTCAGTCAGGCAATTCGACAAGTGATTTTACCTTCATGTCGATCCCCTGCGCGCGTCTTCACTCCTGTTCTCATCGGGTGATACGCCATCTGTTACGGATCTTTACCATCCGCCCAAACTCTGAGCTTCCTGAATCCTTTACAATTCACGCCACCTCTCACTGTTGCCGGAGATCCGCTGCATGCCGCGCCCGCGTTTTTCAATTTTCTTGTTGCTCGTCACCGCCGCCAGCCTCGGCCTGACCGCTTGTACCACGGGCAAAACCGCCTTCTATCACCAGGAAGAATTCAACGATACCAGCGCCTTCTCGCGCAGCTTCCCCGGCAGCGAAAAAGCCGTCTGCGAAGCCGCCCGCCGCGCACTGCTGGGCCAGGGCTACGTGATCAACAAGTCCACCGACAACACCCTCGACGGCAACAAGAGCTTCCAGCCCGCCAGCGACAAGCACATGGAAATTGCCTTCCACGTGGTCTGTGCCTCCAATGGCAACGGCAAAAGCTCGACCATGTTCGCCAGCGCCACCCAGGATGGCTACGGCATCAAGAAGAGCAACAGCTCGGCCAGCCTGGGCGTGAGCGTGCTGGGGTCGGTGTCGATGCCCTTTGCCGCCAGCGATGACTCAATGGTGCGCGTTTCCAGCGAAACCATCCGCTCGCCGGACTTCTACGATCGCTTCTTCGGTGCGGCTGAACGCTACCTGCTGGTCGATGTCGATGACGACACCACCCCCGCGAAAAAATAAGCCCAGCCCGATGTCAGCAGTGCACAACTGCTGCTCATTGAATGAACGAAAAAATGGCGGCTTTCAAGCCGCCATTTTTCTTGCCTGCTGCCCGGGAATCAACGCCCCCAGTAGCCATAGCCCGGGGGCGGCGGCGGACGATGCCAGTGGCGGTGATGGCCACGATGGTACTCGCGCTCCACATACACCGGCGCCGGTGCGTAATAAACCGGTGCCGGACGCACGTAGACCGGTGCCGGGCGCACATACACCGGCGGCGGCGCATACACGGGGGCCGGCTGTACGTAGACAGGCTGCGGAGCCACGTAAGCGGGCACGCCGATGTTGACGCCGATGGAGACATGCCCGGCCATGGCCGGTGCTGCGGACAGACCGGCAACGGCAGCAAAGACAGCCATGCCGGCAATCAGGGAAATCGACTTCTTCACGATAGCTCCTCGTTGTTCTGAATGACGTAGCGTGACTATATCCCCCGAATCCTGACAACTCTAGGCGAAAGCCGTAAGGGTTGTAAGCAAATGCTTCACAAATGTTAAGCGCAATGTGAAGCAAAATTTGGCTGTCCCCGCGCCCGGCACGGCAGCAGGCGTCAAGCGTCAGGCTGCATTCAGGCTGCGCTGCGCAGCATCGGCTGCACGGACTTCGGCCAACTTGGCGACGGTGGTCGCGCATGCGTGTGCGGCTTCACGTCCCTTGACCAGGAAATGCTGGTGGAAGTAATCGTGATGCTCACTGTGCGAGTGGAAGTGATGCGGGGTGAGTACGGCCGAGAACACCGGCACTTCGGTCTCCAGCTGCACTTGCATCAGTGCCGAGATGACCGATTGCGCCACGAAGTCATGGCGGTAGATGCCGCCATCGACCACCAGGCCGCTGGCGACGATGCCGGCGTACTTGCCAGTCTTGGCCAGGACCTTGGCGTGCAGGGGGATTTCGAAGGCACCGGGCAGTTCAAAAAAGTCGATGCTGGAGGTGGGCCAGCCCAGCTTGGCCATTTCCTCGGTGAAGGCGATGCGGCACTGGTCGACGATGTCCTTGTGCCAGCTGGCCTGGACGAAGGCGATGCGTTGACCGTGATGGGAAGGTACGGCAGACAGATGCGATTGATGCGATTGCGACATGGTTCAGGACTCCTGTTCGATGAATAAACAGGGCGTGGGAATGCGCGGCCGCGCGCACCGCCAGAAAAGCGGCACGACACCGGACATCCCGTTCTCTTTCATCCGGACTATGACCGTCGGCCCCGGAATCACACCAGGTCTGCTGACCCCGGCTCGTCGTGGCGACAGGCCGGGCGCTCGCGGGCTACATGCAACACCGCAAGGCGCCGCCTGATTACCGCCGGTGGGGAGTTTCACCCCGCCCCGAGAACTTGTTGCCGCGCAGCGGACCGAAAGTCCGCCGCGACAGCAACCGCGACTTTAGCACGTGAAGAAAAATGCTGCAGGCGCGCAGGGCAAATCAAGCCAACCAGCTTCAGGCACCCTGCCCCACCGACTCCAGCATGCCGCGCGCAATCTCGCGCTCGCCCATGATGACGCGCTGGGCACCATGTTTTTCCAGGTGCTCGATCTCGGCATCCGAATGGGCGCGCGCCACCACCTTCAGTCCGGCATTGAGCTCCAGTGCATTTTCGATCACCTGCCCGGCTTCGAACACTTCCGGTATTGCCACCAGCAGCCAGCGTGCGCGCTCCACGGCGGCAGCCTTCAGGAGTTCGCTCTGGGCCGCATTGCCGTACAGCGCCGGCACGCCATCCTGGCGCAGTGCTTCCAGATGCTCGCGCTGCGCCTCGATCACCACGAAAGGCTTGCCCTGCGCACGCAACTGCTCGCCGATGCCACGGCCGACACGGCCATAACCGACCAGCACCACGTGATCCTGCAGGTCCACCGTGGGTGGCACGTCCTGCACGTCGGCAGGTTTGACGTGACGCGCTTCGTAGCGATCGAGCAGCGAGAACAGCAAGGGATTGATCAAGATAGACAGAATCGCGCCACCCAGGATCAGGTCGCGCGCCATCGGCGAGAGCAGGTCCAGCGACAGGCCGAGTGTGGCCAGGATGAAGGAAAATTCACCAATCTGCGCCAGGCTGGCGGAAATGGTGAGCGCCGTCGAATTCGGGTGACCGAATGCGCGCACGATCAGCCAGGCCGCCAGCGACTTGCCGACCACGATGATGAGCACGGTAGCCAGCACCAGCAGCGGTTCGCGCACGAGGATTGAAGGATCGAACAGCATCCCCACCGAGACGAAGAACAGCACCGAGAAGGCATCACGCAGCGGCAGTGATTCTTCGGCGGCACGGTGGCTCAGTTCGGATTCGGACAGGATCATGCCGGCGAAGAAGGCCCCCAGCGCGAAGGACACGCCGAACACATAAGCCGACCCCAGCGCAAAGCCCAGCGCGATGGCCAGCACGGCCAGGCGGAACAGTTCACGCGAGCCGGTATCGGCGATGCGCTCCAGGATCCACGGAATGACGCGGCGCCCGACGATGAGCATCACCGCCACGAAGGCCACCACCTTGCCCAGCGTCAGCCCCAGGGTCAGCAGCACGGCATTGCCGGAGAGTGCCTCGCCCTTGCCGCCGAGGATGCCGGAGAGCGCCGGGATGAGCACCAGCGCCAGCACCATGGCGATGTCCTCGACGATGAGCCAGCCCACGGCGATGCGGCCGCGCTGGGTTTCGACCAGGCGGCGTTCCTGCAGCGCTTTCAACAGCACCACGGTACTGGCCACCGACAGCGCCAGGCCAAACAGGAAGCCCTCGCCGAACGGCCAGCCCAGCAGCCAGCCCAGGCCCATGCCGAGCAAGGTGGCAATGGCGATCTGCGCCACTGCACCGGGGATGGCAATGTTCTTGACCGACAACAGGTCCTTCAGCGAAAAGTGCAGACCGACACCGAACATCAGCAGGATCACCCCGATCTCGGCCAGTTCCTGGGCCAGGTCGGCGTCGCCCACGAAGCCGGGCGTGAACGGACCGATGGCGATACCGGCCACCAGGTAGCCGATCAACGGCGGCATTTTCAGGCGATGGGCCAGGGTCCCGAAGATGAAGGCCAGGACCAGGCCGGCGACGATGGTGGCGATCAGGGGAGTGTGATGGGGCATCAGTCAGGGTTCCTTTCTAAGGTGGATGAATTTGTTGGAGATGACTGTGACACTGGCTGTCTGCCGGCTGCGTGCCTGCGCGCAAACGCAGGCACGAACCTTCACAAAGACTAACACGCGCATGAATGCGCGGGCATGACAGCCACTCAGGCGCCGCCGCTGGCGGGCCGCACTTGGCGCGGTGCGGTCCGCCAGCGCGGCATCAGCGTGCAGCCTGCAAGGCGGCGATGCGCGACTCCAGCGGCGGGTGGCTGGAGAACAGGCCCAGCCACGATTCGCGGCCGGAGATGCCGGAAGCCTGCAGGTTCTGCGGCAGGCCATCGGACTGCAGGCCACCCAGGCGGCGCAGCGCATTCATCATCGGCACCTTGGAACCCATCAGGGATGCAGCACCGGCGTCGGCGCGGTATTCGCGCTGGCGCGAGAAGTACATCACGATGATGCTGGCCAGGATGCCGAAGACGATTTCACAGACGAACACGGTCACCATGTAGCCGATGCCGGGGCCGCTGTTTTCTTCGTTGTTCCTGCGCAGGAAGGAGTCGACGAAATAGCCGACGATGCGCGCGAAGAACATCACGAAGGTATTGACCACGCCCTGGATCAGGGTCAGCGTGACCATGTCGCCGTTGGCGATGTGGGCCACTTCGTGGGCCAGCACGGCTTCCACTTCTTCCTTGGTCATGCCTTGCAGCAGGCCGGTGGAGACCGCCACCAGCGAATTGCTCTTGCTGGCACCGGTGGCAAAGGCGTTGGGCGGGCCGTCATAGACCGCCACTTCCGGCATGGGCAGCTGGGCGCGGGTGGCCAGGGTCTGGACCGTTTGCAGCAGCCACAGTTCGGTGGAATTCTGCGGCTGCTCGATCACGCGCGCTCCCGTGGACCACTTGGCGATGGTCTTGGACATGAACAGCGAAATGAAGGAGCCGCCAAACCCCATCAGGCCGCAGAACACCAGCAGCATGCCGAAGTTGAGGCCGTTGGCAGTGAGGTAGCGGTTCACGCCGAGCAGGCTGGCAGTGAAGCTCAAGACCAGCATCACGGCCAGGTTGGTGACGAGGAACAGAACAATGCGTTTCATGATTTTTCCTGATGAACGAAAAGGTGCCGTACGCAAGCGCAGCACGGCAGATGCAACGATGGGAGTCAATGGTCAGGCGTGCGCGGCAAGGCAGGACACTGCCGCCGCGCGTGCGCCCTGCCCGCGGCAGGTACGCACGACAGGAGGCTCAGGCCAACGGCGGAGGACGCAACTGGTCGCGCAGGTAGGACGACCAGCTCAGGCTTGCCGGAAAGGCGTGGGGAAACGGAAACCAGTGCAGTCCGGGCGTGGCGATGGCCGCCGGCAAGGCAGGATCTTCCAGCTCGCCCTGTGCGCCAGGCTGGTCGTCATCGTCGCTGGCAGGCACCTCATCACCCGTCAGGCTGCCCGCAGCCAAGGCATCGGCCGCAGCCGGCCAGGAGGTGGCGACGGCGGCCGGGCAGGCATGGCCGCTGCCCTTGGCAAACGCATGCAAGTGCGCAGAGGAAGATGCGGTGGCCGGGGCCTGCAGCTGTTCACGCAGCTGTTCGCGCAGCTGCACCTCTCCCGTGGCTGCCAGCAGTTGCAGCGGGATCAGCAGAGTCAGCAGCAGGAGCAGCAGTCGGCGCATCAAACCCTTGGTGAAGAAAAAAGCGAAAAAACATGGTAGACCGGCCAGGAGAGACCCCCAGGAAAACTACGGGACCTTGCCGGTGCGTCAGGCTTTTGTCAGCATGAACGGATGCGCATTATACGCAAAATCGCCACCCGGACGTGCCGGCCGGTTCCCCCCGGAAATCAAGCCACCAGGCAAGTTATCCACAAAAGCTGTGAACAAGCCTGTTGATAAGCAAGCTGCCATTTTCTGACATGCTTGCTCAGCAAGGGTTTCCTATAAATTGCCCTTGAATTGCACAAAAGTGAAGAAATTTCCTTGGGGCATGCCTCCCCCTGCCGCGTTCAATCGGTCGCGACCACCTTGTTGCGCCCGCCCAGCTTGGCGCGGTAAAGCGCCGCATCGGCCGCTGCCATGAGCTGACGTCCATCGGCTTCGCCCCCGACGCAACGCGTACACACGCCCACGCTGATGGTGACGCGATGGGCTACCAGCGATTTGGCGTGCGGTTCGGCCAGCGCGTGAACGCTTTCGCGCAGGGCCTCCGCTGTGTCGGCGGCTTGCGCAGGCGTGAGCCCTTCCATCAGGAGGATGAATTCTTCACCGCCATAGCGTGCCAGCAGGTCAGCCGGCCGCTGCAAGCCGGCCTGCAGCGCTGCGGCCACGCGCTTGAGCACCTGGTCGCCGGGGCCATGGCCGTAATGATCGTTGTACTGCTTGAAGAAATCGACATCCACCATGAACAGCGACAGTGCTGCGCCAGTCGGCCCCACGCGCTGCAAGGTCCGGGCGAAATGTTCATCGAAATGGCGGCGATTGTGAATGCCGGTCAGGCCATCGGTGCCGACCTGGCGCTTGAGCACGTCGGAATGGGACTGCAGCATCTTTTCGCGCCGCACCGAGTTGCTGGCATCGCTGATCTGGATCAGGCAGAGCCGCTCGCCCTCTTCATTGTCGAAAGGCGTCAGGACCACCGATTGCACCATGCGCACCCCACCTGCGGCAGCGGCATGCTCCGGGTACAGCGGCAGCGGCGAGCGGTGCAAGGCGCTGGAGAGCACTGCCGGCAGGCCGTAATGG
>Ga0187843_10001566_pt1 | contig 14313 bp, 16 predicted proteins | sample SpaLakP09_SKY_43_FD_134516 | JGI IMG/M metagenome (GOLD analysis project Ga0187843, IMG submission 134516) | Oligotrophic lake water microbial communities from Sparkling Lake, Wisconsin, USA - SP09_SKY_43 | ecosystem: Environmental > Aquatic > Freshwater > Lake | place: USA: Sparkling Lake... | reverse complement strand
CTGTTCCAGCACTACGCCCTCTTCCCCCACCTCAGCGTGCGCGACAACGTCGCCTTCGGGCTGACGAGCTGGCGCAAGCGCCTGAAGGCCGACGACGCGGCGCGGGTCGATGAACTCATCGAATCCTTCGGCCTGACCGCGCTGGCTGCCAGCCGGCCGGCCACGCTCTCCGGCGGCCAGCAGCAGCGCGTGGCGCTGGCGCGGGCGCTGGCCTGCAACCCGCAGGTGCTGTTGCTGGACGAGCCCTTCGCTGCGCTGCACAGCGCGCTGAAGCGCGAACTGCGCACCGAGCTGCAGCGCGTGCTGGCGCAGCGGCGCATCCCGGCCGTGATGGTCAGCCACGACGCCGACGACGTGCTGGCGCTGGCCGACGAGGTCGTGCTGATCGACGGCGGCCAGGTCAGCGAGCGGCTGCGGGCCGACGACCCCGAACTGCGCGCCAGGCTGCTATGAGCACAGGCGACCACCCGCTGCTGCAAGGCGAGCTGCGCCTGGCCGGCCGCCTGGACGGGCGCTTCTTCGACCTGCTCGCGGCCCTGGCGCTGACGGGCTCGCTGCAGAAGGCCGCCAAGGCCGCAGGCTACAGCTACAAGGGCGCCTGGCTGGTGCTGGACGCAGCGACCGCGCTGACGCATGCGCCGCTGGTGGACAAGGCCACTGGCGGCGCGGGCGGCGGCGGCACGCAGCTGACGGCCGAGGGCGAGGCGCTGCTGGCTGCCTGGCGCGAGCTGCAGGCCCGGCACACCGCCTTCCTGCACGAACAGGCCGCCTGGCTGGCCACGCAACCGGCGCTCGACGCGCTGCTGAAAAGGATGAGCATGAAGACCACTGCCCGCAACCAGTTCCTCGGCCGCATCTCGGCGGTGAACGCCGGCCCGTCGACGACGACGGTGCGTGTCGCGCTGGACGGCGGGCAGCAGGTCACCGCCTCGCTGACAACGGAGGCTGCGCAGGAACTCGGCGTCAGCGCCGGCCAGCAGGCGCTGGCGCTGGTGAAGTCCAGCGAGGTCGTGCTGGTGACGGACTTCGGCGGCTACAAGCTGTCGGCGCGCAACCAGCTCGCCGGCACCGTGTCGCGGGTGGAGCGCGGCGCGGTGTCGTCGCTGATCGGACTGACCTTGCCTGGGGGTGTGGTCGTCACGGCCAGCGTCACCAACGATGCGGTCGACGGCCTCGGCCTGGCCGTGGGTCAGCCGGCGACGGCCGTGTTCAAGGCCTACGCCGTGATGCTGGCGGTGCGCGCCTAAAGACCCAGGTCGCTCAGGCTCGGATGCTCATCCGGCCTGCGCCCCAGCGGCCAGAAGAACAACCGCGCCGACTCGGCAATCGGCAGGTCGTTGATGCTGGCAAAGCGCCGCCGCATCAGGCCCTCGTCGGTGAACTCCCAGTTCTCGTTGCCATAGCTGCGGAACCAGTGGCCGGAGTCGTCGTGCCACTCGTAGGCAAAGCGCACGGCGATGCGGTTGCCGGTGAAGGCCCACAGCTCCTTGATGAGCCGGTAGTCCAGCTCGCGCGCCCACTTGCGCGTCAGCAGCGCATGCACCTGATCGCGGCCGACCGGGAACTCGGCGCGGTTGCGCCAGACCGTGTCGTCCGTGTAGACGCCAACGACGCGGTCCGGGTCGCGGCTGTTCCAGGCGTCCTCGGCCATGCGCACCTTCTGCACGGCGCTTTCGTGCGTGAACGGGGGCAGAGGCGGCTTCATGTTCAGTACGTCTTGTACGGGAGGAACTTGCCGCTCATGACGATGCTGACCCGGTCGCCGGCCGCGTTGGGCTCGCGCTGCAGGTCCATCTTGAAGTCGATGGCGCTCATGATGCCGTCGCCGAATTCCTCGTGGATCAGTTCCTTGAAGGTCGTGCCGTAGACGCTGATCAGCTCGTAGAAGCGGTAGATCAGCGGGTCGGTCGGCACGCTGGTGGGCAGGCTGCCCTTGTAGGGCACGACCTTGAGCCACTGCGCCTCGGCTTCGGTCAGGTCGAAGGTCTTGGCCAGCTTGGCGGCCTGCTCGTCGTTGAAGGTCATCTGGCCCAGGCAGCCGGCCGTGACCCACTCCTTGCTGAGGCCGATGTCGGCGGCGACATCGGCCCACTTGATGCCTTTGGCGACCTTGGTGGCAATGATTTTTTCGGTGACGTCGAGGCGGCTCATGCGGTGCTCCTGTGAATGGCGGGGTGGGTGTCGAGGGGAAGGATTTCGGCGGTTTGCGTCAGCCCCGGCCGCACTTCCGGCGGTTGCTCGGGCGCGCGACCGTGGGACAGCGTCGCGCTGCGCTCGACGAGGAAGTCGACGAGGTGATTGCGGATGCGGTAGTACTGCGGGTCGTGGTGCAGCGTGGCGCGTTCGCGGTCGCGCGGCATGGTGTTGACGACGATCTCCGCCACGCGCGCCTGCGGGCCATTGGCCATCAGCAGGATGCGGTCGGCCAGCAGGATGGCCTCGTCCACGTCATGCGTGATCATGAAGACGGTCTGGCGCGTAGCGGCGCAGATCTTCAGCAGCTCGTCCTGGATGGTGCCGCGCGTCAGCGCGTCCAGCGCGCCGAAGGGCTCATCCAGCAGCAGCATGCGCGGCTCGATGGCGAAGGCCCGCGCAATGCCCACGCGCTGCTTCATGCCGCCGGACAGCTGGCTGGGCTTCTTGTCGAGAGCGGGTGTCAGGCCCACGAGGGCGACATATTTCTCGACCTGCTTGTCGACCTCGGCACGCTTCCAGCCGGGCCACTTGCTGCGCACGGCGAAGGCGATGTTCTGGCGCACCGTGAGCCAAGGCATCAGCGCATGGCCCTGGAAGACGACGCCGCGCTCCAAGCCCGGTGCGTTCACCTCGCGCTTGGCCATGAAGACATGGCCCTCGCTCGCCTGCTCCAGCCCCGCCAGCACGTTGAGGATGGTCGTCTTGCCGCAGCCGCTGTGGCCGATGATGCAGACGAACTCGCCCTCGGTCAGCGTGAAGTTGACGTTATCGAAGACGGTCGCGTCGCCATAGCGCTTGGCCAGGCCTTGCACTTGCACGAGTTCAGTCGACATAGGTGATCGCCTTCTGGGCGCGTGCGAAAAGCAAGTCCAGCGCCATGCCCACCAGGCCAATGACGAGGATGGCGAAGATGACGTTGGGCAGGCTGAGGTTGTTCCACTCGTTCCAGACGAAGTAGCCGATGCCCGTGCCGCCCACCAGCATCTCGGCCGCCACGATGACCAGCCAGGCGATGCCCATGCTGATGCGCATGCCCGTCAGAATGGTGGGCGCTGCGGCCGGCAGGATGACCTCGAAGGCGCGGCGCAGCGGGCTCACCTCCAGCGTGCGCGCCACGTTCAGCCACTCGCGCCGCACGCCGGCCACGCCAAAGGCCGTGTTGATGAGCATGGGCCACAGGCTGCAGATGAAGATCACGAAGATGCCGCTCGCGGCCGAGTCCTTGATCGTGTAGAGCGCCAGCGGCATCCAGGCCAGCGGCGAGATGGGCTTCAAGACCTGGATGAACGGGTCCAGCGCGCGGTAGATCAGCGGGCTCATGCCGATGACGAAGCCCAGCGGAATTGCCACCAGCGCCGCCAGCAGATAGCCCAGGCCCACGCGGCCCAGCGAATAGGCCAGCTGCAGGCCAATGCCCTTGTCGTTGGGGCCGCGGTCGTAGAAGGGCTCGGACAGGTGGTGCACCACCGTGCGGCCCATCTGCGCCAGCGTCGGGAAGCCGCTCTTCGCGGCCACCGGCGTGGCGTCGATGGGCTTGCCCATCAGCTTGGCGTACTCGATCTGCTCGGCCGTCATCGCCGCTGGCGCGGCAGCCTGTGTGCCGCCCAGCGTGGCGAGATGCCACAGGCCGAGCAGGCAGACCAGCAGCAGCAGCGACAGCAAGCCGGCGCGGAAAGCGAGAGAAGGCTTCATGTGCGCTTAATCGCGAAGCTCGACACGTAGGCATCAGCCTTCGCGGGGTCGAACTCCTTGCCCATGACCTTGAACTTCGCGTACCCGCCGGTCTTGTCCTCCGGCACCGCCATGTCCAGCGCCTTCATCTGCTTGCGCGCGTCCGTCAGCAGGAACACCTTCTCGGCGATCTGCTTGTAGTTCACGTCGCCCTTCAGGTATCCCCAGCGCTTCATCTGCGACAGCATCCACACGGCCATGCTCTGCCAGGGCATGGGGTCGAAGTCGGCGCGGTCGGGCACCACCTTGACGTTGCCCAGGCCATCGGCGAACTTGCCCGTCAACACCTGGGCGATGACGGTCTCGGGCTGGTTCAGATAGGCCTGCGGCGCGATGACCTTGGCGATCAGCTCGCGGTTCTTGGCCTGGCGCGCCATGGCGGCGGCCGTCAGCACCGCGCGGTAGAGCGCGATGAAGGTGTTGGGGTTCTTCTGGATGAACTCGCTGCTCGTGCCGAAGGCGCAGCAGGGGTGGCCGTCCCACAGCTCCTTGGTGAGCAGATGGATGAAGCCCACCTCCTCGTACACCGCGCGCTGGTTGAACGGGTCCGGGCCCAGGAAGCCGTCGATGTTGCCGGCGCGCAGGTTGGCCACCATCTCGGGCGGCGGCACCACGCGGATCTGAATGTCGCGGTCCGGGTCCAGCCCCGCTTCCGCCACGTAGTAGCGCAGCAGGAAGTTGTGCATCGAATACTCGAAGGGCACCGCGAACTTGAAGCCCTTCCAGCTCGCCGGGTCGCGCTTGTCCTTGTGCTTGACGCTCAGCGTGATCGCCTGGCCATTAGTGTTCTGGATGGTGGCCACGTTCATAGCCGTGGCCGGCGCGCCCAGGCCCAGGCTGATGGCCAGCGGCATCGGCGACAGGAAGTGCGTGGCGTCGTACTCCTTGTTCAGCATCTTGTCGCGGATCAGCGCCCAGCCCGCCGTCTTCACCACCTCCACGTTCAGCCCCTGCTTGGCATAGAAGCCCAGCGGGTGCGCCATGATCAGCGGCGTGGCACAGGTGATGGGGATGAAGCCGATCTTCAGGTCCTTCTTCTCCAGCGCGCCGGTCGTGCCCTGCGCCATCGCTTGCAGGCTGGCGAGTGGCAGCACGCTGCCGATGGCGGCCATCGCCGTGTTGCGGCCCACGGCCCTCAGGAAGCGGCGACGCAGCGCGTCCTGCGGGAACAGCGCCTTCACCAGCGTGGCTTCGATGAAGCTGGCCGATTCGGCCTCGAAGTCGGCTGATTCGCTGCGTGCGCGAAGTTCGGCGGCGGCATGGTCCGCCGCGCTGGCGTGCTGGCCGCAGCTGCAGCGCATCAGCAGGGGTCGGTCGGCGTCGTAGGGATCGTGGGTCATCGAGTGCTCCTCAGGATGGGAGCGACTCTAGGAACGAGTGCGCTGTCGCGGAATCGTGGGGGGCGGCGAGTTTTTGTAGGGGTGGAACTACCAGGGAAAACCTGGGGATGCAGCGGTTGATGGCATCGCGGCGAAACGCTGCTCCGCTGGCATCATGAGTCATGGGAATGCGTTGGCACCGTCAAGAATTGGAGTGAAGCTTGGACCTCATATCTCAGTTTGTTGCGCGATATCGGAAGGAATATGACTTCTACGAACAAGCGTGCCGAATGACTGCACAGGTACTCGACTCCAACCTGCAGTCCGCAGGGGTGCGCGCAATTGTTACGTCGCGTGCCAAGAGCCCTACACGCCTTGAAACCAAAGTGCGTCAGCGCGCAATTAAAACACCCTATACCACTGTTGAAGCCATTTACGACGACATCGTTGATTTAGCTGGCGTTCGGGTTGCGCTCTATTTTCCAGCCGAACGCGAGCAAGTTGGGCGGGTTATTAAATCGCTCTTCGTGCCAGTTGCAGACCCAAAAGAATTTCCAACTGCAGCGCAGCCCACTTACAAAAAGCGATTTTCTGGTTACTGGGCGACACACTATCGAGTTCGACTGCCGGAGACGCTGCTAAACGAATCCCAGAAGAGATACACGGAAGCAAAGGTCGAGATTCAGGTCGCTTCTGTCCTAATGCATGCATGGTCAGAAGTCGAGCACGATCTGGTCTACAAACCCTTACAAGGAAAGCTTTCGGCAGACGAGTACGCCATCCTCGACGAGCTAAATGGTCTAGTATTGGCAGGAGAAATCGCGCTCGAACGGTTGCAACGCGCCGGAGAGCTGCGCGTTTCGGCACACGATCGGAGTACACGAACCACTACGATTTGGCCTCATCGCTACTTGAGATGGCACGGGACAAATTGGATGGACTGGATATTCATGATTCCGCACTCGGACGCGTCGACCTTCTTTTTGAACTCCTTCGAGAGCTCAATCTAAACACACCAGATCACGTTACCGTCTATGTCACGGCTCTACATTCTGATTTCGAGCGTAGACCACTTGCGGAGCAGGTAATCGATCAAGTACTGTCTGAAGAGAGTAGCCGATATGCACTCTTCGAGAGAATTCGAATGTTAGACGTCCCTGCCCTATCACTAACAAACTCAGATGTCGTCAGGTGGAGTCAAAGCGATGCGATAGGGCAATTCATGTCTCTGTGGATCGAATATGAGAAGTTGATCCGTAACTATGCAGCTTCGAAAGGCGCCGGAGGCCAAGGCATCCCCTCGATACGAATACTCAGGCTTGTCGACGATGTTCCACCTGATGTCCAAGAATCTGCCGAGCGACTTCGCCGCTTCCGCAACCAACTGGTACATGGCATAGAAGTCCCCGACGCCGACTACATCCGAGGGCAGGCAACCGAACTTGGACACTTGGTCAAAAGAGTGGAACAAATCATTGGTCCGAAGCAGAAGGAAAAGAGCAAGCGAAGACCTGCCAATAAGGCATCCTCTTGATTCTCAAAGGCGTGACTGCGCCGGGGCATGCAAGATCCCGCCAATCGCGGGCCTAACCCCTACCGCCAACCGGCCATCCAGAAATCAGACCCCCCATGCCGACGCTCTCCGACGTCTATTCCAAGTTCGGTGACACCGCCGAAGCTGCTCAGCTTTTGGAAACTGAACTCGGCAATATCCTGATATCAGCCGCGATTGACCAACACGGATTTCGCAAGATCCAGAACAAGGCATTGGCCAAGAAGATTCTTGGCGAGATTGATAGAAAGACATTAGGGCAACTTATTCAGGAGCTGAAGAGACTTGGAAAGCCGGGGGAAAAGCTCCAAGAATTACTGTCGCTTGCGTTGAATGATCGCAACCGCCTGAACCATTCGTTCTATAGGCAGCACAACCTTCGTCGGAACACTGAAGAGGGGCGCATGCTCATGCTGGCAGATTTGGAAGTCATTCATACAAACCTCCTGGCCGCGTACGCGGAACTGGAAACCCTGTCGTGCATCGAAATCTCTCCAGATGCCATTGACCGGGCCAAGTCTGGTCACCTTCCGCTGTAGTCCCTGAACACAGCATTCTGGCGTTCATGCCGCCACCGCCTGGGATCGCCAAGCTAATGAGAGAAGGCCGACGCGAGGCCAGCGTAGCCCCGTTGGGGTGAGCCCGGTAGGTTGGGATGAGCGTTGCGAACCCCAACACGATTCAGACCCACCGCATCTCTCGGGATTCAGTTCGGCCACCCCAATCAACAAGCTTGTCGATCCGGCATTCCGTCATTCGTCGTGAGAGAGGGCCAGCCGAAGACGGCCGGCCAGCCCAGGAGCGCTGAATGACCCAATACCTGATCTCCTTCAACGAAGGCGCGATGAGCCATATCCCGGCCGCCGACTTCCCTGCCGTTGGCAAGGCCGCCGCAGCCGCCGTGCTGGAAGCCATCGATGCAGGCGTCTTCGTCTTCGCCGGCGGGCTGCTTGAGCCGCCAACGACGACCATCGTGGCGACAGACGGGCGCATCGCCCAAGGCCCCAACACAGCCTATCGGGACTTCATCGGCGGCTTCACCGTGGTCGAGGTCCCCGACCGAAACGCAGCCCACCACTGGGCCGCCAAGATCGCTGCGGCATGCCGATGCGCACAGGACGTGCGCGAGTTCATGCCGCTGCCGCCGGAGGTGGCCGAACGCCTCAAGCAAGGCTAACGCGCCGCCGCTCGCCAAATTCGGGGTCAGGTCTCACTTCTTAAGTCCCCGCCCCGTCAATCTGCCGTCTGCGCCCGCTCGATGATCCGCCGCCGTTAGGCGCCTGAGTCGTCCATCCAGCACTCTCGCCGTTGCAGAACGCTACGGCATCAGTACTCGAGTCAAGTGAATCTGCATGCCGTACATTGCGAGCCAGCCTGTCAATTCACGTACCGGAGGCCCTCCATGAGTCAGAGCAAGAGCGTCGCATTCATGTTTGGTGCGGCTGCCGGCCTTGTCATCAGCGCCGCCTTGATCGGGTTCTTGCTTGTTGGCGTGGCGGCTGTGGTCGATTTCCGGGCCGGTGCAGATTCAGTGCTGACAGACCATCCGCTCTTCAACTCCGGCAAAGAGCTCATCTTTACTGGTCTTCTCGCCGGATCGCCACTCTTCGCCATCTGGTACCTGTGGCGAAAGCGTGGAGTGCAGCTGTAGCGCTGCTTCTCCCAGCCACCCACCCCAAGTTCGCAAATCTTGGGTCAGGTCTCAAACCTTTAGTCCCTGCCCTGCGGATCTGACATCTGCGCCCGCTCGATGATCCGCCGCCGCGCCTCTTCGGCGCCGGGCTGGCCGTCGACCATCGCCTGGTGCGCTACCGCTGGGTCATCGTCACCGCCGGCGGCCTGCTCGACTGCGAGGCCATCGCTCCCTCTTCTCGCTGCCGGTGCTGTTGCGACTCATCGCACTGGACGCCGGCTGGTCCACCACCGGCATCTCCGACGCGATGACCATCGCCTTCGCAGCGATGGCGGTCGGCAGCATGGCCTGGGGCACGCTGTCGGACCGCGTCGGGCCGCGCGCCTGGGCGGGCTGATCTACGACTCGACGTCCAGCTACACGTGGCTGTTCATCGGCGCGTTCGCGCTGGGCATAGGCGCATCCCTGTCGGCGCTGGCGTTCATGCGGCTGCCAGGGCGGCCCTTTGCCGCCGCAGCCGCCTGAACCCGGAAAGCGGTCAGGCCTTGGTGATCTGCACCTGCACTTCGCCCACGCCCGCAAACACATGCAGCGACTGCTGGCCGGCAAGGATGTCGTGCACGCCGGTGATCATGCCGGTGGAGATGACGTCACCGGCCTTCAGCGTCTGGCCTTGCTGAGCCCGCTTGTTCAGCGTGAAGGCCAGCGCACCCAGCGGGCCGGGCTTGATCGACACCTTGCCGGTGCCCACCGACTGGCCGTCGATGAAGGTCTCGACGTCAATGGTCTCCAGCTCACGCCAGTTGGCGATCTCGGCGCCGACGACGACGCCCCAGTTGTTGCCGAAGTCGGAGATGACCGCGCCCGGGCCGATGTCGTTGAGCGTGGCCAGCGGGCTGCTGGCCACTTCCACGCCGATGTGCATGGACTTGACGAAGGGCAGCACGGTGTCGGCCGTCCAGTCGGCCTTGCCGGCGGGCTGATCCTCGGCCACGACGATGACGACCTCGGCCTCGACGGCCGCGAAGCCGCCTTCGAACACCGGGCAGGTCGCCGTGCCGCCAGCCGCGACGTGGTGGACGTTGGGCGCGAACGCGGGGCCGATGAGGCGCTCCTCGGGGAACTGCGCGGCGAAGGCCGGGTTCACACGGGCGACCTTCCAGCCCTTGACGGCGTCGGGCCAGCGCGCAATTGCCGCGGCCTGGATCTCGTAGGCCTCGGCCAGCGTAGCCGGGGGCGTGCCGGGGTAGGCCGCAATGGAACGACCGGCGGCGCGGGCGGTGGTGAAGGCTTCGGCGATTTGCTGGGTGGCGCTCATGGAATTCTTTCTGTGCGCCGGCCGGCGCGGTGAAACATGCGGCCGGCAATGTACCGCGTCAAAACGAAACGCGGTTTTACTTTTGCGGAAGTGGGGCTTGGAGCCTGCGCCTATCCCGCCTGCTCCGTGCGCACCGCAAACAGCGCCAGCTCCACGTCGTTGCGCACGCCAATCTTCTCCAGCACGCGGGTGCGGTAGGTGGACACAGTGTTGGGCGACAGCACCAGCTGCTCGGCAATCTCGCCCACGCTGCGGCCGGCGGCCAGCAGCTTGAAGACCTGGTACTCGCGGTGCGAGAGCTTTTCGTGCAGCGGTTGGTCATCCTCGGCAGCCCGGCCGCCCGCGCCAATGGCGCCGGCCAGTTGCTCGGCGACGCTGGGCGTGATGAAGAGCTTGCCGCGTGCCACGCTGCGCACGGCGTCGATCATCTGCTCGCTGTCGGCGCTCTTGTTCAGGTAGCCGGCCGCGCCAAGCTTGAGGCTGCGCACGGCGTACTGGCGGTCGGGGTAGGTGGACAGCATCAGCACCGGCAGCTTGGGGAACTCGGACTTCAGCGCCTTCAGGATGTCCAGCCCGTCGCGCTGGGGCATGGCGATGTCCAGCAGCACGACGTCGACACCACCACCACGCACCAGCTGGATGGCATCGGGCCCGTTGGCCGCTTCGCCGACGACGCGCAGGTCCTCGCCTCGGCCAGCACCTGCTTGATGCCCTGGCGGACGATGAGGTGGTCGTCGCAGATCAGCACTCGAATCATTGGCCAGCCTCCAGGGGCATCACCAGGCGAACCGTCGTGCCACGCCCAGGAAAGCTCTCGATGCCCAGCCGCCCGCCGAAGTGCCCCGCCCGCTCGCGCATGCCCAGCACGCCGTAGCTGCGTGCATCGGTCAGTGCCTCTGGCGCCGCGCCCACGCCGTCGTCGCGGACCTGCAGGTAGAGCACTGGCCCCGGCGGCGCATCCACGTCGATGCGGATGGCGACATGGCTGGCGCGTGCATGCCGGGCGATGTTGGACAGCACCTCCTGGAAGATGCGGAACACGGCGATGGCGAGGCCACCCTCGGGGGGCGCCACATCGGCCGCGACATGCATCTTGAAGTCCACCTGGCGCTCGTCGCTGCCGGCGAGCTGAAACTCCTGGGCCTGCCACTCCAGTGCCGCCCACAGGCCTTGATGGTCGAGGATGCTGGGGCGCAGGTCCGTGATGATGCGGCCCACCGCCTCGACGGCCGTGCCCACCAGCCCGCCCATGCGCTGGCATTTGCCCACCATGGGCTCGCGCTGCGCCGGGTCGCCCACGCGGCGGGCCAGCCAGTCCAGGTCCATCTTCAGCGCCACCAGCAGCGAGCCCAGCTCGCCGTGGATCTCGCGGGCGATGCGCTTGCGCTCGGTCTCGCGCACGGCCTCCAGGTGGTGGGCCAGCTCGCGCAGCTCGGCGGTGCGCTCGGCCACGCGCTGCTCCAGCTCGTCATGGCTGGCGCGCAGCAGCGCCTCGGCCTGGCGGCGGGCGGAGATGTCGACGAAGGTGACCACGGCGCCCTGCACCACCCCATGCTCGATGACCGGGTAGCTCGAATACTCGGCCGGGAAGGCGCTGCCATCGGCCCGCCACAGCACCTCGTCATCGATGCGGCAAGGGTCGCCGCGGCGGAAGGCGTTGAAGATGGGGCAATCGCACTCGGGGTAGTGAGCACCGTCGTTGCGCGAATGGTGGATGAGCTCGTGCATGTTGCGGCCCAGCACCTGCTCCGTGCGCCAGCCCAGGGCCTCCAGGGCGGCGCGGTTGACGAAGGTGCAGCAGCCAGCCATATCGATGCCAAAGATGCCTTCGCCCGTGCTCTCCAGCAGCAGCGAGGCGGTCAAGGGGTGGTCAAGGGCGAAGGGCATGCTCATGAGATTAGCTCGTGGCGGCCATCCCATTGCCGTAGACCGAATAAGGAAATAAGAAAACTATCCTTCCGCGAATAAGAGACTTTGGGCACTCTCGCGCCTTCGTTCATTCGACGGCCCCGCCATGCCCACCTTCCTGCCTTCCCGCCGCACCCTCGTCGCGCTGCTTGCTGCCTCGGCCGCCCTGCCCGCCTTTGCTGCCGACCCGACGCTGCTGAACGTCTCCTACGACGTGGCCCGCGAGCTGTACAAGCAGATCAACCCCGCCTTCATCGCCGCGCAGAAGGCCAAGGGTCAGGTCGTGACCATCAACCAGAGCCACGGCGGCTCCAGCAAGCAGATCGGTGCCGTGATCGGCGGCCTGGAAGCCGACGTGGTGACGATGAACCAGGCCACCGACGTGGACCAGCTCGCCACCAGCGGCCTGACGCCGGCCGACTGGCGCAGCCGATTCCCGAACGGCGCTGCCCCGTATTCGTCGACCATGACCTTCCTGGTCCGCAAGGGCAACCCCAAGGGCATCAAGGACTGGGCCGACCTGGCCCGCCCGGGCGTGCAGGTCATCCTGCCCAACCCCAAGGTCACCGGCAACGGCCGCTACAGCTACCTGGCCATCTGGGGCAGCGTCATCGCCAATGGCGGCACCGAGGCGCAAGCCCGCGAGCTGGTCACCAAGGTGCTGACCAATGTGCCCGTGCTGGACGGCGGTGGGCGCGGCGCCACGACGACCTTCACGCAGCGCGGCATCGGCGATGTGCTCGTCACCTTCGAGGCCGAGGTCGAGCTGATCGAGAACGAGTTCGGCAAGGGCAACTTCGAGCAGGTCAACCCCAGCATTTCCATCGAGACCGATGCACCGGTGGCCATCGTCGACAAGGTCGTCGCCAAGAAGGGCAGTGCCTCGCTGGCCAAGGCCTACCTCGATTTCCATTGGTCGCCCGAGGGCCAGGAAATCATCGCCAAGAACAACTTCCGCCCGCGTGACCCGGCCGTCTTCAAGAAGCACGCGCAGCGCTTCGCGAACATCAAGCTGTTCACCGTCGATCAGACACTGGGTGGCTGGGCCAAGGTCAGCAAGCAGCACTTCGCGGACGGTGGCAGCTTTGACCAGGTGATGGCCAGTATTAAACGTTGACCCCTCGCCCAGTCTTGCCGCGCTGAACGCGGGCAAGCCTGGTCGGTCCCCCGAGGGGACGGCGATGCTTGCGGCATTGAGCCGCAAGCACATCGCCTAAACGGGCCGGCTTGGGAGCGGCCCGGCGCTCGGCCCGAAAGACAAAACCAACACGATCCCCCATGGCCCTGTTCCTACGACGACGCGTGCTGCCCGGCTTCGCGCCCACGCTCGGCTTCACGCTGTTCTACCTGTCGCTGATCGTGCTGATCCCGCTGATCGCGGTGTTCGTGAAGTCATCGGGCCACGGCTTCGAGGCTTTCTGGGCGGCCGCCACGTCACCGCGCGTGATGGCCTCGTACAAGCTCAGCTTCGGTGCCTCGCTGCTGGCTGCGCTCATCAACCTCTTCTTCGGCCTCATCCTGGCCTGGTGCATCGTGCGCTATGAGTTCCCGGGCAAGAAGCTGGTCGATGCGCTGATCGACTTGCCCTTCGCGCTGCCCACTGCCGTGGCCGGCATCGCGCTGACGGCGCTTTACGCGCCCAACGGCTGGGTCGGGTCGCTGTTCGCCCCGGGTGGCTCGCTGGCCTTCCTGTTCGGCGAGGCTGGCCTGAAGATCGCCTTCACGCCGCTGGGCGTGCTGCTGGCGCTGATCTTCATCGGCCTGCCCTTCATCGTGCGCACGGTGCAACCGGTGCTGGAGGACATGGAGACCGAGCTGGAAGAAGCTGCAGCATCGCTGGGTGCGCAGCGCTGGCAGACGTTCCGTTATGTCGTGCTGCCCACGCTGCTGCCGGCCCTGCTGACCGGCTTCGCGCTGGCCTTTGCGCGCGCCGTCGGCGAGTACGGCTCGGTGATCTTCATCGCCGGCAACATTCCCATGGTCAGTGAGATCACGCCGCTGATGATCATCTCCAAGCTGGAGCAATACGACTATGTCGGCGCCACTGCCATCGCGGCCGTGATGCTGATCGTCAGCTTCGTGCTGCTGCTCATCATCAACGGGCTGCAGGCCTGGAGTTCGCAGCGGGGAGCCAAGAAATGAGCACGGCCCTTCACATTGCGCCCGCCAAGGCGCGCGCGCTCGCCAAGTACCAGGACAACCCCGCCACGCGCGAATCGCCGCTGGTGCGCTTCACGTTGCTGGCCCTGGGGCTGACCTTCTTCGCGGTCTTCCTGGTGCTGCCGCTGGTGGCCGTCTTCACCGAAGCGCTGCGCAAGGGCTGGGAGCTTTACTTCGCGTCCATCGTTGAAGAAGAGACCTTCTCGGCCATCAAGCTCACGCTGATCGCAGCGGCAATCGCCGTGCCCTTGAATCTCGTCTTCGGTCTCAGCGCATCCTGGCTGATCGCCAAGCACGAGTTCCGCGGCAAGCAGTTGCTCATCACGTTCATCGACCTGCCCTTCTCGGTCTCGCCCGTCGTGGCCGGCCTGATGTACGTGCTGATCTTCGGCGCGCAAGGCTGGTTCGGCCCGTGGCTGCAGGAACACGACGTCAAGATCATCTTTGCCGTGCCCGGCATCGTGCTCGCGACCGTGTTCGTGACCTTCCCCTTCGT
>Ga0187843_10001565_pt1 | contig 14314 bp, 7 predicted proteins | sample SpaLakP09_SKY_43_FD_134516 | JGI IMG/M metagenome (GOLD analysis project Ga0187843, IMG submission 134516) | Oligotrophic lake water microbial communities from Sparkling Lake, Wisconsin, USA - SP09_SKY_43 | ecosystem: Environmental > Aquatic > Freshwater > Lake | place: USA: Sparkling Lake... | reverse complement strand
TGACGCGCAGCTCGTTCTTGTCGACGTAGAGCGTGAGGTTGTCGATGGCCTTGAAGCCGTCGAACGAGACGGTCAGGTCTTCGACGGCGAGGGCGTAGTCAGTGTTGCTCATGGGGGCTCCGTCGATGGTCAGGCGTGCTGGCTCTGCGGGCGGGCCGCGAGGCTGGGGGGCTCTGCGGCGCGCGGCGCGGGCGGCAGCGGCCACGAGGCCTGAGCTGCGGCCACGCCCTCGCGAACCGCGCGGCGAGCGGCCTGCTTGCGTTCCCACCAGGGCTTGACCTTCTGCTCCCACAACCCGGCCAGGCCGTCGGGGAAGGCCATGGTCACGCCGATGAACAGCGCGGCCATCATGAAGAGCCACAGGTCGGGCAGCGTCTCGGAGAACAGCGTCTTGCCGGCGTTCACGAGCAACGCGCCCATCACCGCGCCCACCAGGCTCATGCGCCCGCCAACGGCTGCGTAGATGACCATCTCGATGGACGGCACGATGCCCACGAAGGACGGCGACATGAAGCCCACCTGCAGCGTGAACATCGCCCCGCCCACGCCCGCCAGGCCGGCGGCCAGGCAGAAGGCGAAGACCCGGAACATGGCCACGTCATAGCCCGAGAACCGCACGCGGTCTTCCTTGTCGCGCATGGCCAGCAGCAGGGTGCCGAGCTTGCTCTTCTGTATCCACAGGCACAGGCAGATGCTGGCGATCAGCAGCACGCAGCAGGCGTAGTAGAGGATGTACTTGGACGAGTCGTCGCGGATGTCCCAGCCCATCAGCGTCTTCAGGTCGGTCATGCCGTTGACGCCGCCGGTGTAGCCCTGCTGGCCGACGATGAGCACCGAGAGGATGAGCGCCACGGCCTGCGTGATGATGGCGAAGTACACGCCGCCCACGCGCCGCTTGAACATTGCATAGCCGACGATGAAGGCCAGCAGCGTAGGCACCACGACGACAGCAAGCAGCGTCAGCGGCAGGCTCTTGAAGGGCAACCACCAGCCCGGCAGCTCTGTGATCTGGTTCCAGTCCATGAAGTCCGGGATGCCCGGGGTGGACTGGATCTTGGTGGACACGGGGTCGCTCGCTTCGAGCTTCAGGAACATCGCCATCGCGTAGCCGCCCAGGCCGAAGAACACGCCCTGGCCGAGGCTGAGCACGCCGCCCCAGCCCCACAGCATGACCAGGCCGATGGCGACGAAGGCGTAGGTCAGGTATTTGCCGACGAGGTTCAGGCGGAACAGGTCGAGCGACAGCGGCAGCACCACCATCAGCAGCAGGCTCAGCAGCAGCACGCTGCCGAGGCCGGAGCGTTTGAGAAGGGCAATCATGCGAGGGACTCCGAGTCAGCAATGCGGGATCAACGACGGACCTTGGATGCGAACAGCCCTTGCGGACGCATCATCAGGATCAGCACGATCAGAGAAAGCGTCAGCACCTTGGCCATCGAGCCGGTCATGAAGAACTCGCTGATGGACTGCGTTTGCGCGATGCCGAAGGCCGAGGCCACGGTGCCCAGCAGGCTGGCCGCGCCGCCGAACGTGACGACGAGGAAGGCATCGACGATGTAGAGCGAGCCGCTGGTGGGGCCGGTGGAGCCGATGGTGGTGAATGCCGCGCCCGCCACGCCGGCAATGCCGCAGCCGATGGCGAAGGTCAGGCGGTCGGTCTTGCGGGTGTTGATGCCGATGGCATTGGCCATCACGCGGTTGGCCACCGTGGCACGAACGCGCAGGCCCCAGCGGCTCTTGTAGAGGGCCAGCATCACGCCTCCCGTGACCACCAGCGTCAGCGCGAGCACGAAGAGGCCGTTGATCGGGATGTCCAGCCCGGGCGATGGCGCCCAGGAGCCCATCAGCCACTCCGGCAGCGTGGGGCTCACTTCCTTGGGGCCGATGGCCGTGCGGAACACCTGCTGCAGCCCCAGGCTCAGGCCCCACGTGGCCAGCAGCGTGTCCAGCGGCCGCTTGTAGAGGTGGCGGATGAATGCCCACTCGGCCAGCCAGCCGGCGATGAAGGCAAGGACAAAGGCCAGGCCGATGGCGAACAGAAAGTAGTACGGCATCAGGTTCGGCGCCCACTTCTCAGTGAGCGTGGCCGACATGTAGATGGTGTATGCGCCGATGGTCATGAACTCGCCGTGCGCCATGTTGATGACGCCCATCTGGCCGAAGATGATGGCCAGGCCTAGGCCCATCAGCAGCAGCACCGAAAAGAGGCTCAGCCCCGCAAAGCCCTGCATCAGTGCGATGTTGGTGATCTCGCTCACACCCATGGTGCATCTCCCTTGGTACACGCGCTCCTGATGCGAGCGCAATAGAAGGACCGGCCGGTCATCCAACCCGAGCTACCGACATTGGCCGGCCGGTCCCGCCACCCCGCCTTTGCAGGACGGGGTGTCTTCAACTCACCGTTTCAGCTCACTGGTAACCCTTGGGGAAGGGGTCCGGCTTGATCAGCTCGGGCGACTCGGCGACGACCTTGAACGTGGCGTCCGGCTGGCCCTGAGCGATGCGCGACTTGCTCCACAAGTGGTGGTTGGCGTCGAGCTTCACGTAGCCCTCGGGCGCGGTCTTGAGCTCGATGCCGGGCGATGCGGCCACCACCTTGTCCACGTCGAAGCTGCCGGCGCGCTCCACGGCGGCCTTCCAGAGCCACGGGCCCAGGTAGCCGGCCTGCGTCACGTCGCCGATGACGGCGTCCTTGCCGTACTTGGCCTTGAAGGCAGCGACGAACTTCTTGTTGTTGTCGTTGTCCAGCGTCTGGAAGTACTTCATGGACGAATAGAAGCCGGCGAAGTTCTCGCCGCCCACGCCGGTCATCTCGTCCTCGGTGACCGACAGCGTCAGCAGGAACTGCTTGTCGCCGGTGATGCCCGCGGCCTTGAGCTGCTTGTAGAAGGCGACGTTGGAGCCGCCCACCACCGCCGCGAAGATGCAGTCGGGCTTGGCGATCTTGATCTTGTTGATCAGCGAGTTGAAGTTGGTGGAGCCCAGCGCGTAGTACTCCTCGCCCACCACCTTGCCGAGCTTGCCCACCGTCTCGATGTGCTTGCGGGCGATCTTCATGGACGTGCGCGGCCAGATGTAGTCGCTGCCGACGAGGAAGAAGGTCTTGGCCTTCTTCTCCTTGGCGCCCCAGTCCAGGCCGTAGATGATCTGCTGCGTGGCTTCCTGGCCGGTGTAGATGACGTTCTTGGACTGCTCCAGGCCCTCGTAGAAGGTCGGGTAGTACAGCAGGCCGTTCTCCTTCTCGAACACCGGCAGCACGGCCTTGCGCGAGGCGCTGGTCCAGCAGCCAAAGACGGCGGCGACGCGGTCGTTGACGAGCAGCTTCTTGCTCTTCTCGGCAAACGTCGGCCAGTCGGAGGCGCCGTCTTCCTTGATGACCTTGATCTTGCGGCCGAGGATGCCGCCCATGGCATTGATCTGGTCGATGGCGAGCTGCTCGGCCTGGATGGAGCCGGTCTCGGAGATGGCCATGGTGCCGGAGCTGGAGTGCAGCTGGCCGACGATGACCTCGGTGTCGGTCACCGCGAGCTTGGTGGTGTTGACCTTGGCGGTCGGGAACTGCTGGGCCAGCGCCGCGCCGGGCACCATGGCGGCCAAGCCACCCACACCGGCAATCGGCAGCAGCCCCAGCGCCTGCAGCAGGCTGCGCCGCCGGGCGTCCATGCCGGCCACGTTCGGCAGGTCGTCGTTGGGAAGTTGGTCGTCGGAACGGGAAGGCATCGCGAACTCCTTGCTTGGTGGGGGCCGGCCGGGGCCGGTCGAGGTGTCGTCAAACGACTTGGCGCCACTTTGCGGGCACGCTCCTGAAACCCGAATACGTCAATCGACGTACCGCGGGTACGAAGTCGGTCTGCTTCTTGCAACGACACGGCCATGCCCACACCAAACGTTGACGCCCCCACAGACGAAGGCCCGACGCTTGCCGCATCGATGCGCGGCACGCAGGCGATCTTTCGCGTGCGGCGCGACTACAACTCCTGGGTGGCCGACGAGACGCTGGAGGACTACGCGCTGCGCTATGCGCCGTCCGGCTTTCGCAAGTGGAGCGAATGGCGTGTCGCCAACACGGCCTACGGCGCGGTGTCTTTCCTGGCGCTGGAAGCTATCGGCGCCACGATGGCGATGAACTACGGCTTCGCCAACGCGCTGTGGGCGATCCTGTTCGTCGGCCTCGTCACCTTCCTGACAGCGCTGCCCATCAGCGTCTATGCGGCCCGCCACAACGTCGACATGGACCTGCTGACGCGCGGCGCCGGCTTCGGCTACCTCGGCTCGACCATCACCTCACTGATCTACGCGAGCTTCACCTTCATCTTCTTCGCGCTGGAGGCGGCCATCATGGCGTTGGCCCTGCAGCTTGCCTTCGGCTGGCCGCTGCTTGGCTGCTACCTCGTCTCGTCCCTGGTCATCGTGCCGATGGTGACGCACGGCATCACCTTCATCAGCCGCCTGCAGGCATGGACGCAGCCCGTCTGGGCGGTGCTGCTGCTCTGGCCATTTGCCTGGTTCGCGTTCAACCAGCCCCAGCTCTACCGCGACTTCGCCGGCCTCGCCGGCCAGGTCTCGGGCAGCAGCGATTTCGACCTGCGCCTGGCCGGCGTGGCCGCCACCGTGGCGTTCTCGCTGGTCGTACAGGTGGGCGAGCAGGTGGACTTCCTGCGCTTCCTGCCACGCTGCACACCCGCCAACCGCGGCCGCTGGTGGGGCGCGGTGCTGATGGCGGGGCCAGGCTGGGTGGTGCCGGGCATGCTGAAGATGCTGGGCGGCGCCTTCCTCGGCTTCGTGGCGCTGCAAAGCGAGATCGACTGGCACCGCGCCATCGAGCCCACCCAGATGTATCTCGCCGGCTTTCGTGCGGCGCTCGGCAACTCCGGCCTCGCGCTGGCGGTGACGGTGGTGTTCGTCATCCTGTCGCAGGTCAAGATCAACGTGACGAATGCCTACGCTGGGTCGCTGGCGTGGAGCAACTTCTTCGCGCGCCTGACACACAGCCACCCGGGCCGCGTGGTGTGGGTGGTGTTCAACGTCTTCATCGCGCTGATGCTGATGACGCTGGGCGTCTTTGGCGCGCTGGAGCACGTGCTGGGCTTCTACAGCAACATCGCCATCGCCTGGGTGGGTGCCATCGTGGCCGACCTCGTCATCAACAAGCCGCTGGGCTTGAGCCCACCGGGGCTGGAGTTCCGCCGCGCCTACCTCTACGACCTGAATCCCGTGGGGTTGGGTTCGATGGGCATCGCCACGCTGGTGTCCATCGTGGCCCACGTCGGACTGCTCGGCCCGTGGCTCGCGGCGTTCTCGCCGGTGGTGGCGCTGGCCACGGCGCTGGTGACGGCGCCGGTCATCGCGTGGGCGACGAGGGGCCGGTACTACCTCGCCCCGCGCACGGAGAGCGACTGCGGCACCTGCCGCGTCAACGTCGTCGGCGAAGGCGGCCGCGGCTGCGCCCACCCCGGCTACCACCCTGGCCACCGCAGCCAGCCGGCCACGGCGCGCTGCTCGGTCTGCGAGAACACCTTCGAGACCGCCGACATGGCCGCCTGCCCCGTGTACGCGGCGCCGATCTGTTCGTTGTGCTGCACGCTGGAGTCGCGCTGCCAGGACCGCTGCAAGGTGCGCTCCCGCGCGGTCGACCAGCTGCACGACCTGCTCGGGCGGCTGCTGCCCAGCCGGCTTGCGCGCTACGTCAGCTCGCGCGTCTCGCAGTCGCTGCTCGTCTTCGTCGCGCTGTGTGTCACGCTCGGCAGCATCCTCGCGCTGGTCTACGTGCAGGAGTCGCTGCTGAACCCGCATGCCGAACTCGGCTGGCCGCTGATCAAGCTGTTCGCACTCCTCACGCTGGTGTCGGCCGTCTGCGCGTGGTGGATCGTGCTGGCCAGCGAAAGCCGCAGCCTGGCCCACGAAGAGTCGTTCCGCCAGACGCAGCGCCTGCTGCGCGAGATCGACGCTCACCGCCGCACCGACAAGCAGCTGCAGGCGGCCAAGGAACTGGCCGAGGCCGCCAGCCGCGCCAAGACCCGCTACGTCGCTGGCATGACGCACGAGCTGCGCACGCCGCTGAACTCCATCCTCGGCTACACCCAGGTGCTGCAGCGCCACCACGCGATGAGCGAGCCCGTGCGCACGGCCGTCGCCACCATCGAGCACAGCGGCGAACACATGCATGCCCTCATCGACGGCCTGCTCGACCTTGCCCGCATCGAAGCCGGCCGGCTGCGCCTGGACCTGGCGCCCATGCCGCTCACCGCATTCCTGCACGAACTCATCGACATGGTGCAGCCGCAGGTCGATGCCAAGGGCCTGGCCTTCGACCTGCAGCGCATCGGCCGCCAGCCCGCCTGGGTGGCCGCCGACAGCAAGCGCCTGCGCCAGATCCTGCTAAACCTGCTCAGCAACGCCGTGCGCTTCACCGAAACCGGCTCCATCACGCTGCGCGTGGACGCCACCAAGCACGTGCTGCGCTTCGAGGTCGTCGACACGGGGATCGGCATCGAGCCGCAGGACCAGGAGCGCATCTTCCTGCCCTTCGAGCGCGGCAGTGCAGGCCGGCGCATCGACAAGCCCGGCACGGGACTCGGCCTGACCATCACCCACTTGCTAACGGAGTTGATGGGCGGGCTGCTCACCGTCGACAGCACGCCCGGCATGGGCAGTCGCTTCACCGTCAAGGTCTACCTCCGCGAGGTGGACCCGCCGCTGGCCAGCGCCGAGGCCTCGCTCGCCCAGCAGACGGGTCTGCTGCGGCCGGTCGTGGGCTACGAGGGGCGGCGGCGGCGCCTGCTCGTGGTTGACGACCAGCCCATCCAGCGCCAGCTGCTGGCCGCCATGCTGGTGCCGCTGGGCTTCGACGTGCACGAGGCCGCCAGCGGCCGCGAGGCGCTCACGCAGATGGGGCGGCTGCGGCCCGACGCGCTGCTGCTGGACCTGACGATGGACGACCTCGACGGCTGGCAGACCGCCGCGCAGGTGCGCGCGCAGGGTTGGCAGAACGTGACACTGATCTTCGTCTCCGCCAACCTCTACGAGAACCGCCCCGAGGCGCTGGCCAAGGTCGGCGCGGCGGGCTTCCTGGGCAAGCCGGTGCTGGAGTCGCAGCTGCTGGCGGTGCTGGCGAGCAGCCTCGAGCTGACCTGGCAGCGCGACGCACCCGCCATCGCGCTGCCGCCGGCCCTGCCGTCCGCGCCGGCGGCCACCGCCGTGCCCATCCCCCCAGACGTGGCGGGCGAGCTGCGCCAGCTCGCCCGCCTGGGCCATGCGCAGGGCCTGCGTGACCGACTGCACTCACTCTCGAACGACCCCGCCTGGACCGAGGAATGCAACGCACTGCAGTACCACCTGGCCACCTTCAACTTCGAAGCCATCATCAGCCGCCTGCCGCTGACGGAGGCCGCGGAATGACGCGCCCGCACCTCGCCACCGTTGTGCTCGTCGTGGACGACGCGCCCGAGACGCTGGGCTTCCTGTGCGACGCCCTCGCCCACGAGGGCTACACCGTGCTGGTTGCCCGCGACGGGCGCGAAGCCCAGGCCCGGCTGGAGCTGGCCATGCCCGATGCCGTGCTGCTGGACGCCGTCATGCCCGGCCCGAGCGGCTTCGACGTCTGCCGCTGGATCAAGCAGGACCCGACCCGTGCGCATGTGCCCGTGCTGTTCATGACCGGCCTGGGCGAGACGCACCACGTCGTCGAAGGCTTCGCCGCCGGCGGCGTGGACTACGTCGTCAAGCCCGTGCGCGTGGCCGAGGTGCTGGCGCGCCTAGCCACGCATGTGCGCAACGCCCGCGTGGCACGGCTCGCGCGCGAGGCCACCGACATCGCCGGCAAGGGCGTCGTGCTGCTGGACGGCCAGGGCCGCATTGCCTGGCAGTCGCCCGTCGCGCAGGCCGCGTTGTCCGGTTGGCACGACGACGAGCGCGGCGCCCGTCTCCAGGCAGCCTGCGACGCGGGGGAGAACCGGCTGCAGATGGGAGACGGGGGGCGCTGCACCTGCGCGTGCTCGGCGCCGCCGGACTCAACGAGACGATGGTGCTGGTGGAGAGGATGGCCGCCAGCACCGCAGCGGCCGTCACCCGCGACGGCCCGGCGATGCAGCTGCGCCTGGCCGACGCGGCCCTTACACCGCGCGAGACCGAGGTGCTGTCCTGGCTCGCCAAGGGCAAGACCAACCGCGACATCGCCGACATCCTCGGCATGAGCCCTCGTACCGTGAACAAGCACCTGGAGCATGTGTTTGAGAAGTTAGGTGTCGAAACCCGCGCAGCGGCCGCCGCACTGGCCACGCGCGCGATGGGGAATGACTGACACGCACCAACATATTGCTGCGGACCGGGCCCCTGCAAGCCCGCAGCCTTCACACTTCACTGCCGCCCCGTACCAGAGGCCCAGCGGGGCCGAATGACCGGTTTTCGTGGTTGCTGCCCTTCATTCATCGGCCTGCGAACGTCGCAAACCAGCCTTTTGCTGTAGCTCGGTGGATCTCAGCTTTGGGCACGAAGCGGTCGCCCAGAGCCGCAGAGGCGATGACCGAAACTGGCCGACAGCCACCTCCCAACGCCGCCACCCCACCGCCCGCCATCGCTGCATGGCCGACAGACCGGGCGTCGCGCGTCACCCCAGCTCGATGGTCCAGCGATGCACGCTGCCCGGCGCCGGCCTCAGCAGCGCCAGCGCCCCCATGCGGTAGGCGTGTGGTCGACGGGTGGCGGCCAGCTCCTGGCCGGCTTCGTCGCGCACGCGCTCGACACCATGGCCGCGCGGGCCGACGCGGTAGGTCAGCTCGAAGTACAGATCCGCCAGCTGCAGCTGCACGCGCAACCCGTCCAACGAGGCCGGCATGACCGGGTCCAGCACCAGCGCGTCATGCTCCAGCCGCAGGCCCAGCAGCGAGCCGATGACCAGCCCCAGCGCGATGCCCGGGCCGCTGGAGTAGATGCGCCAGCCGCCGTCCAGCGCCACCTCGCCAGCCAGCGCGCGGCCGTAGTGGGCCTGGGCCTCGTAGCGGTCGGGGAAGGCGGCGTCGGAGCTGGAGTAGTAGCAGTTGGCCTGGCGCCGGCTGGCGCTGGGCACGCGCTCGGTCAGCGCGATCGGGTGGGCCAGCGTGAGCGCCTGCAGGAAGGCCTCGGCGTGCCCCAGGTGGGCCAGCATCTGCGCGTAACGCAGATGGGCGTGCATGTACATGATGCCGATCTCGCGGCCGAAGAAGCTGCTGGTCTCGGCGCGCTGGAAGAAGCGCGAGGGGCCGCCGCGATAGGCCAGCGGCGCGTCGAACAGCCGGGCGCCGTCGGGGCCCTTCAGGTGCTGCTCGATGAGCTCGGCCTGCAGCCGTGCCTGCTCGGGCGTGAAGAGGCTGTCGAGCACCGCATGCATCATCGGCAGCAGGCTGTAGCGCAGGCCGGTGCGAGTGTCGCGCGGGTGTATCCACAGCTCGCGCTCACCTTCTTCAGGGAAGAGCGCATAGCCGGTGACGACGTCGTCCTGCACCAGCAGGCGCTGGAACTCGGCGCGCACGCTGGCAGCCTCGGCGACGAGGCCGGCGGCTTGCGCGCTGCGGCCGATGCGGCCGAAGGCGGTGGCCAGCGTGTGCAGCATCTGGTGGTGCAGCGTGACCGTCCAGGCGCTGCACATGCGCTCGCGCAGCGCCGGGTCGGCCGGCTGCAGCGAGTCGTTCCAGTCGCCATGCCAGTAGGCCGCCAGGCCCGTGCCGGGCACGACACGCCGGCGGATCAGCGCAAGGGCCTGCTCAACATGCGCGGCCAGCGTGGCAGGCTCGCCGCCGTGGAAGGCCACGACCTCGTCGAGCAGGCCGGCGTCGCCCGAGGCGATCAGGTATTGCGCCAAGCCCAGCAGCGGCCAGAAGACGATGTCGCCATGCGAGTCGCTGGCGCGGATATCGCGCTCGCGCTCGAAGAACATGAACCATTGCGGCCAGTCGCCGTCGGGGTTCTGCGCCGCGAAGACCCGCAGCAGCAGGTCACGCACGGGCGCGGGCTGGCCCAGCGCCAACAGCATTTCCAGCGGGCCCTGGCAGACGTCCCGCGTGCCCCAGCCGCCGCCGGAATACTGCTCCAGCCCACGCGGTGACAGGTAGTGCACCAGGGCGTTGTGGGCGTACCAGGGCAGGATGTCGCGCAGCTGGGTCAGGGACGGATGAGCCAGCTGCCACTGCGGCAGCACGAGTGGCTGCGGCGCGGGCGGCGTGGCCTTCAGCAGCTCGCCGCGCAGCGTCAGCTCAACGACGGTGCCCGGCGCGAAGTCGAGCACCAGCAGCGGCTCCCCGCGGCTGACGCCGTCGTCATAGAGCCGGCCGTCGTCGCCCACGATGGCCAGTCCCGGTGCGGTGATGACGAAGGCCCCGTCGGGGAAGCGTTCGGCCAGGCCGCTGCCCTCGGGCGGCGTGATGCGCAGCCGGTCGCCGCTGTGCACCCAGGCGGGCTTGAGTGGCTCGGCACCGTCATCGCCGCCGAGCGCCAGGTTCAGGCTGATGCGAACGCACAGCGGGTCGCCCTGCAGCACGCGCAGCGCAAAGCCCACCGCGTCGGGCGCCGCGCCGGCTTCGGCCGTGACCTCGACAAGGCCGCCCGCATGGGCGTAGAGCCAGCGGCAGCGCTGCGGCTGCATCTCGAAGGCGGACGGCAGGCCCAGCAGCTGCCAGTCGTCCTGCCCGGTGGCCACGAATACGCGCAGGCCGGCCGTGCGGAACAAGCCGAGCAGGCTGCGCTGCGTGGACAGCAGGCGGTTGATGCTGACGTGGCCTTGCGTCAGCATGGAATGGAAGACGCCGCCCATCCAGCAGGTGGACGTGAGCGCGCCTTCGTCGGGCAGCAGGTGATCGCCGCTGCGCAGGATGTGGCCGTGCGGGCGCTGCACCAGCAGCTCCTTGGCGCGCAGCACGACGTGGCTTGAGTCGCCACTGAAGAAGCTCAGCAGCCGGCCGTCCTGCCACTCCTCGTGGCGGCGCTCGCCGCTGAAGAGCTGACGGCGGGACTCGGCGTCGAGATCCAGGCTGGCCAGCTGCGGCGCGCTGGTGAAAAGGCTGGCGGCCGGCGGCAGGCCGGGCGCGTCGACCGGCTCGGCGGGCTGCGCCTCAGGCAAGGCCAGCAGTGCGGGCAGGCAGGCCAGGTCAGCGTTGCTGCTGGCGTCTGGGTGGTGGGCTTGCAGCGTCAGGAAGAAGCCGGCTGCGACGCTGACACCAGGGGCGAGGGTGACGGGCTCGTCCTGCAGCGCAACGACGGCGTGCTCCTGCTGCAGGCGGCTGCCGGGCAGGCCGGTTGTGAGCGCGGGCGGCGCCAGGCCCTCGCGGGCGGCGTGGCCCCAGACCTGGGCGGCGTCGGTGGCAAAGCTCTCGGCGCGGCGCAGCGATCCGGCCAGCAGCCAGGGGTGCTGGCCCTTCTGCGCCTGGTTCTGGCGCGCGGCCAGCAGCACGCCGTGCGTCACGTCGTGCAGCGGCTGCAGGTCGATGTAGTGGCTGACGTAGAACTCGTTGGTGCGCACCGCGCCGTAGTCGGCCAGGCCCACGTCCTGCACCAGCACCGGCGCAATCTCGCAGCCGGCGGTGCCGGTGTTCTCGGCCAGCAGATGCCAGAACAGCGTGATCTCGTCGGCCGCCAGGCGCAGTTGCAGGCGTAGCGCCAGACCTTGCCACTCGCCGCGCATCTCGAACGCGCCCTCTTCCGCGTGGACGCTCAAAGGCGACTGCGGGCCCAGCAGCGGAACGGCGCACCAGACGCCGCCAGCATCACGCCGGCGCAGCCAGACATTGGCCGGCCCACCCTCCAGCTCGTTGCCGGGGAAGAGGTTGAGCATCAACCCCGGCGCGAGCATCAGGCGGCGCAGGGCGCCGTGGGACAGCAGCTCGGCTTCGAGGCCGGCCCGGTTGCGTATCGAGTGAGAGGTCATGTCTGTTTCTGCGCCAACAACCAGGGCAGCAGTTCGGGGTCTTGGTACGCGGGCGTCCACGAGTCGTGGCCCACGCCGGGGTAGATGGTCAACGTCGCCTTGCCGCCCGCAGCGCGCAGCGCCTCGACGCAGGCGAGGTGGGGGGCCAGCGGCACGGTCTTGTCCTGGTCGCCGTGGTAGGCGCGCACCGGCACGTGGCGCATTGCGGCCACCTTGCTCGGGTCGCCAAAGCCGCAGACCGGCGCGATGGCCGCCAGGTCGCGCGGGTAGGCGGTCGCCCAGCGCCACATGCCGTGGCCGCCCAGCGACAGGCCCGTGCCGACGCAGCGCTGCGCGTCCACATGCAAGCGGGCCTGCAGCGCGCCCAGCAGCCTGTGCAGGCGCTCGGGGTCCCAGCGAAGGCCGTCTTCCAGCTGCGGGCTGACGAGGATGGCGGGGTAGGCCAGACCTTGTGCCACGAGCTTGGGCGGGCCGTGGACCTTGACTTTCTCCAGGTCGGTACCGCGCTCGCCCGAGCCGTGCAGGAAGATGACCAGCGGCCAGGGCGCCGAGGTCTGGGTGTACTCGCGCGGCAGCCAGATCCAGAAGCGCTGGCCCTCCAGCTCCCACGCGCGCTGCTCGCCGGCGGCCAGGTCGGCCGGGACCGTGGGCGGCAAGGCCGCGCAGGCAGTCAGAAGCGCAGGCGTGGACAACAGCAGCTGGCGGCGGTTCATCGTCATGGGGTGGGTTCCAGTCGCACGGTGGTGGCACCAGCGGGCAGCGGCAACTCGCGGCCCTGCCAGCTCAGCGCCCGGGTCTCGACGTTAGCGCGCGGCAGCGGCCCGGTGCCGGCCCAGGCCAGGCGCAGTTCACCGGGCAGGCGGTCGGGGCGGCGGTCGATGTGCAGCGTCCAGCCGCCGCCGTCTCGCTTGTCGCGCTTGAGCAGCCGGTAGTCCAGCCGGCCCCAGGCGGTGGACAGGCCAGTCACGCCGATATCACCGGCATCGCGCCAGGCGGGCGACAGGCCGGCGCCGAGGACAAGGCTGCCCGTGCTCTCGCGCTCGTAGGCCAAGAGGTCCAGCGCCGCGCGCAGGTAGTCGGACGAGATCCAGGCGTGCGGCATGTCGCCGAGGAACTGCAGCTTGCGCGCGTCGGGCAGCACGACCTCGGCCCAGCTGTGCCAGCCCGCCGGGCGCTGGTGGGTGAAGAACCAGGCCAGCATCCGGTGCGCGTCGTCCACACGGCCCAGCCGGGCCAGTGCGCTGACGTTGCGCAGCTCGTAGGGCGTGTAGTCCTTCCAGGCCTTGGCGCCGGTGATGCGCGCATCGGCCTCGGCAACGTAGCGGTCGAAGGTGCCGCGCAGCAGGTCGGGCGGCAACTTGTTCTCGGCCTGGGCGGGGTTGAGCGCCATGGTCGTGGAGGTGGCGTCGAAGTCGCCGCGGTCGGCGGCGCCGGCGATGTGATCGAGCTTGTAGTGCTTGGCCGTGGCAGTGATGGAAGCGATGAGATCGGCCTCGAACTCGTCACGCGACACCGCCCAGCGGACCGCGTTGGCGGTGTCGCCCAGCGCCTGCGCGATCTGCACCGCGTCCTTGTAGCCCCGCAGTGCCCAGAAGTCGTCCCAGTAGGAATAGGCGGGCTTGTCGCTGTAACCCTCGTGGCTGATGGATGGCGGCATCAGCCCTTTGAATCGTGGATCGGCGCCCGGCTTGCGTTCACTCTGGCGCAGCGCCTCCATCCACGCGACGACCTTCTGCACCTTGGGCCAGTGGCGCTCCAGCAGGGCACGGTCCTGGGTGTGCCGCCACAGCTCGGCCACGGCGAACAGGTATTGGCCGTGGCTGTCGTTCTCGACGACGGGATCGGCGCCGCGCTGGTCCACGCAGCAAGGCACCTTGCCCGACTCGAAGATGAAGCCGCCGAACCAGTCGACGAACTCCTGCGCAGCCTTGATCTCGCCCATGCGCACGAGGCCGGCCACCATCATGGCGCCGTCGCGAATCCACGAGCGGGCATAGGAGCGGGTGCCGGGGCGCAGCGCCGGGCCGTCGCGGGCCATGAGGATCTGCGCGAGCGCGGCTCGCATGGTGTCGACGATGGGCTGGGCCTGGGGCGGCAGGCGCAACTCCAGCGCGCCGAGGCGGTCGCGCCATTGCGCGGCGGCGACGGCCAGGCGGGTGTCGAGAGCGTTCGCATCGCCACCGGTCACCCAGCCAAGGGTGCGCGCTTCGCCGGGTGCGAGGTCGACGTCGAAGCGCATCAACGCCGAGGGCAGCTGTTCGTGGTCCGTCAGCTGGGTCAGCGGCGGGGCTTGCAGCAACGACGCGAGGCCGGGGCCGGCGCTCCAGGGCGCGGCCCGGACTTCGGTGGGTGTCTCGCGCGGCTTGATGTTCAAGTCCGTCGCAGTGAGCTGCCCGTTGCCCCAGGCCAGCGTGGGCAGCG
>Ga0187843_10001564_pt1 | contig 14316 bp, 8 predicted proteins | sample SpaLakP09_SKY_43_FD_134516 | JGI IMG/M metagenome (GOLD analysis project Ga0187843, IMG submission 134516) | Oligotrophic lake water microbial communities from Sparkling Lake, Wisconsin, USA - SP09_SKY_43 | ecosystem: Environmental > Aquatic > Freshwater > Lake | place: USA: Sparkling Lake... | reverse complement strand
TGCTGCAACTGCCCGAACTGCATGGTGATTTGGATCAGCGGCTCGACGACCCGGGCGATGTAGCTGAGGAAGGCATACAGCAGCCCGACTTCAAGGCCCGACATCTCTCGCAGGCCGAAGCCGTAGATGACGGTCACCAGCAGCAGCACATTGAGCAGATCCAGTGCCGGCCGCAAGAGCCAGGCATTGGCGTGCAGCTCGGCCACGCGGGCGCCCAGATGGGCCTGGTTGGTGGTCTCGAAGCGCTGGCCGAAGCGCTGCGCCGCGCCGGCTGCCTGCAGCACCGCCATGCCGGCCATGCTCTCGGCCATCTGCGCATTGATCTCGCTGCGCAGCTGGCGCTGGGTGGCCACTGCCGGCGCGCTGAGGCGCTGGTAGGCGGTGATGATGATCAGCATGGCCGGGATCAAGGTGGCGACGATCAGCATCAGCCGCCAGTCCAGGTACGCCATTGCGATCATCGAGCCGATCACGACGATTGTGGAGTCCAGCATCACGTAGAGCACCTGGCGGTAAAGGGTGTTGACCGCCTCGGTGTCGTTGGTGACTCGACTCACCAGTTGGCCGGTGATGGCCTTGTCGAAGAAGGCCATCGGCAGGGCCAGCACATGGCCGAAAACTCGCTCGCGCAGGCGCAGCACCGAGCGACGCGCCACGCCGGCCATCCGTGCGAGCTGGGCGTAACGGATCCAGCTGGACGCCCAGCCGCTGAGCAGCAGCACGGCCAGCAGCGCGCCCATCGCAGCGGCGTCGAACTGCCGCGGCAGTAGGTAGGCGTCGATGTAGTGCTTGCCGATGATGGGGCCCAGCGCCTCCAGGCCGGCGGCCAGCACCAGCCAGACGATGCCGCGCCAGAGGCTGGCCTTCTCGGGGGCGGCCGATTCCAGCAAGAGGCCGACGGAGGCCCAAGGGCGTTCCGTCTTGTCAGAGCGCACGTTTTCAGACATCCAGGCTGGCCTCCAGTTGTTGGTAGCGCCATTGCGCGGCGTACCAGCCGCCCGCTTCGATCAACGTGGCGTGAGAGCCTTGCTCGGTGATGTGACCCTGTTTCAACACGGCAATGTGGTCAGCCTCCATCACTGCACTGAGCCGGTGGCTGACGATGATGACGCTGCGCTCAGGGCGTTTCACGCGCAGCTCGCGCAGGTGTTCGAGGATCTGCGTCTCGGTGCCTGTGTCCACGGCGGACAGTGCATCGTCCAGCAGCAGGATGGGCGCATCGGACAGCAACGCGCGTGCGATCGCCACCCTCTGGCGCTGGCCGCCGGAGAGCGTCACGCCGCGCTCGCCCACTTCCGTGTCGTAGCCCTGCGGCAGACGGCGGATGTCTTCGTGGATGGCGGCCATGCGTGCGGCTTCCTCCACTTCGGCGCGGGTGGCCCCGGGCTTGGCCAGCGCGATGTTCTCGGCAATTGAGGCGGAGAACAGGAAGGGCTCCTGCGGCACCCAGGCTATGGAAGCGCGCAGGGCCTTCAGCCTGAAATCGGTCAATGCCCGCTCGCCGATCAAGATCTGACCCTCGTCCGGTTCGAACTGCCGCAGTAGCAGGCGCAGCACGGTCGACTTGCCCGCGCCGGTGGGGCCGACCAGGCCAAGGGTCTGGCCCGGGTGCAGGGTCAGATCGACGCCGTCAATCGCGGGCCGGCTTGCCTCCGGGTAGGCGAAGCGCAGGCCTTGCATGTGGATTTCGGCGCTGGCTGGCATGTCCGCTTCACCCGCGTCGGACAGTGTCAGCGGAGCCTCCAGCACCGGTGCAAGCCGGGCCCAGGCGGCGCGGCCGCGCTCCAGCAGCGAGAGCACCCAGCCGGCGGCGAACATCGGCCAGATCAGCTGGCCGAGGTACATGGTGAAGGAGGTCAGCTGGCCGATGGTCAGCTCCTCCCGGGCGACCAGCCAGCCGCCTAGGCCCAGCGCGATGGCCACCGCCGCGCTCAGGGTCATGCCGACAGCCGGCTCGTACGCGGCCTCCCAGCGCTGGGCGCGGTAGCTGGCTTCGCCGGCGCTGTCGGCCAGTTCGGCAAAAGCCAACGCATTGCGCTCGACCAGACCCAGTGCGCGAACAGTACGCACGCCGGCCAGGCCTTCTTGCACATGCTGGTTGAGGGTGGAGAAGCGATCCAGCGAGCTCTTCCAGGCCAGATGCACATGGTCCGAGATGCGCCAGAAGGCGATGGCCATCAACGGGAAGGGGATCAGCGCGGCCAGGCCCAGGCGCCAGTCGACGCCCAGGGTCATCATCGCCAGCACCAGGAGCAGGGTCAGCGAGCCGTCGAAGGCGGCCAGCATTGCTTCGCCGGCGGCCATTTCCACGGCGTCGATGTCGTTGGTGGCCAGGGCCATCAGGTCGCCAGTGCGCTTGGCCTGGAAGAAGCTCGGGCCCTGCAGGGTCAGCCGTGCATAAAGCCGCGTGCGCAGCTGCTGGCCCAGCTGATAGGCGGCGCGGAACAGGGCCAGGCGCCAGCCGACGCGCAGCAGGTAGATGGCCAAACCGGCCAGCACCAGCAGGCCCAGCTCGCGCAGCAAGCCCTGACCCTGCAGCTTGTGCGCGACCAGGCCGTCCACCACATGGCCAACCTGGCGCGGAATCCAGACGGTCAAGAGCGCAATGCTGGCCAGCATCACGGCGGCCGCGGCATAGGCGGTCCAATGCCGGCGCACAAAGCCGGCGAGCATCTGGGTCAAGGTCATGGGGGGCTGATTCTAGGAGCGTGGCGCCACCCAGGTGTGCCAGTCGTGGCCGGTGACCAGCGAATAGCGTGCGACCTCGCTGGTCTGTGCCGCGCATTCCCGCACGCTCGAATCGATGCCGATCGCGGCCAGCGTGTCGGCCAGCGCGGTCCGATCGCGCGCCTGCTTGCGGCGAGCCGGGGGATCGTCTTCGCTCGCTGTGCTGGCGCGCAGCGCGGTGATGAAGCTCGCGCCAGGGTCGTCGAACGGCGGTCGTGCCTCGTGCAACGCGCGCAGCAGCTCGGCGGCCACCGCTGGCCGACCAAACAGGATCGCGAGCATCAGCAGGCAGGTCTCGGCGCGCCCGTCCTGATCGAAGGCTTCCAGCTGCTCGACCGTCTTCTGCGCCTTGATCACGCGGTAGACGTTGACGAAGCGCTTGGCGATGCGTGGTGTCGGTAGCAGCGGCACAAGCCGCACGATGAAGGCGCGTTCCTCCTCGCCGATGTGGACCGGCGGGGAGCTCGCGCGGCGTGCTTCGCGGGGCTTCTTGGCTTGCGGCGCTTGCGCTAGCCGTGGCGCATTGCCGGAGCCAGTGTCCGTGGACGCTGCGGTGCCTGTGGTTGCCGCGTCTGCTTCGGCCGATACGGCCGATACGGCCGAGACGGCCGCCGCGCCGACCGAGGGCGTGCGCTTGGCCGGGGCAACCGGGCCGCCGGCAAGCGCGGCCACGTAGTCGCCGAACCGCTCCGGCTTCATCGGTGCAAGGGCGTAGGTGATCTGGAAGATCTTCTCAAGGTAGCTCTGCGGAGTGGAGGTCCGCAGGCCGTCGGCATCGCCATCCTTGTCGGTGTGGCTGCTGCCGAGCAGTTCCTGGTAGTGGACCTCCAGCGCCCGGGTCAGCCAGCGCGAATCGACCGCCACGACCACAACGAACAGGTCCAGTGCCAACAGCAGGTGAACGGCCTCCAGCATATTGACCACATGTGCCGGCCGGCAGCGGTCGAGGTCGTCGACGTAGAGCACGATGCGGTCGAACGGGCGGATCGCATCCCTGTCGGCGGGGGCATTCGGCGCCGCGCCGGCCTCTTGAGCCGCTGCGGTGTCGCGCAGGTCTCTCATATAGCTGGACAGCTCGCTGAAGTCCTTGTGCACGAGCGAGATGAGGCCCTGCTGCGAACGGTATTGCGTGGACTGCACCCGCTCCTGCAAGAAGGCGCCGAGCCGGCGCGTCGGGTCGAGCGTGGCCTGCTGATTGAGTAGTTCGGCCAGACGCGTGCGCGCTGCCGCCACGCTGGCCTCCGCGCTCTTCAGCTCGCGTCGCGCGCTGTGGATGGCCTCGACCTTGACCGTGTCGGTGTCGGACTTGAGTGCGGCGTCGTATTTTTTCTTGATCGTCGTCAGCGTGGCCGTCAGCGCATCGACCTTGTTGCGTGCCAGTTTCAGCGGCGCGATCAGCGCGCCGACCGTGCCGGCGATGGCGGCCAACGCCTTCGTGATCTGGGCCATCAGTTCCGGCATTTGCGCGGCCAGCAGCCAGACCGCGGCCGTCACCAGCAGCACCGCGCCGGCGGGCACGGCGATGTTCCAGACTGGCTTGCCCAGCAGCGCCGCGCCGAGTGTGCGCAGCTGGGTGCCCGAGGCGGCGAGGCCGCGCGCCGCGTCTTCAACGTCGTTGATCGTCGCAATGGCCGGGTGCCATCCGGCGTCCTTCATCAGAGCCTCAAGCTTGGTCTGGCTGATCGTGGTGACGACCTTGCTCCAAGCCAGCAACTCGCGCTTGGCGCTCAGTTCACGCTCGGCCAGTTCCAGCGCCTGCTGGCCCAACTGGACCTGCGCCTCGGCCTCGTGCACGGCGCCATGGGCCTGCTCGATCTGCTTGCGCAGCCGTGCGCGCACCGCGTTCAGGTCGCCCTGCTCGCCGGCCGGTGCGACGTGGCGCCAGATCTCGTCGAAGATGTTGGTGACCAGGCTGGCCCAGAGGTTGGCGTCGGAGGCATGCCAGGCGTTGAACTCGATCTCGACGATGCGCGAGTGCAGCTCGGGCCGGCCCTGCGCGCGCAGCTCGGCCATGCTGCGGCGGATCTGCTGAATGAAGAAGGATTTGCCCGAACCCCAGTCGCCGAGCAGGCCGATCGACAGCGGCGGCTCCACGGCCTTGTCGAGAATCAGGCGCGCGAATGCCTCGGCCTCCACGTCGACGCCCAACTGGTCCCGACCCTCATCGGTTTCACGCGCGTAGCCGGCGCGGCGCGGGCCGGGCGTGGCCACGCCGGCCTCGCGCCACCAGGCCGCCCAGTCGGCCAGCGGGCGGCGCCGCTCATCCTGGGTGACAAAGGCGTACCAGCGGTCGCGCACGCTGTCGAGGTCCAGGCCGATGGCTGCGAAGCTCGGGCGCAGCGCCTCGTCGGGGCAGAGCAGGGCGGCGGTGATCAGGTCTCTGCCCCAGAGTGCGAATGGGCTTGCATCGTTGGGCCCGCCGCGCTGTGCACGGCTCAGCTGCTCCAGCAGGTCGGGGTTCAGCTGCTCGGGGTCGGGCACGCGGCCACTCACGGAACTGTCGGAGGCAAGCTCCGGTGCCGGGGCGATTTGCAGGAAGCGCCGGAATGCCGGCGAATGGCTGCGCGGCGCCAGGATGCGCACGGCATCGATGACATGCGTCGGCTCGACCGGCGCCGATCCGGCGAGCCCGGTGGCCAGGCTCAATGCGTCGAGAACTTGCGGCTCGATGTCGGTGCCGCTCAGATCCAGCGCTCGCCCGCGCGCCGGACTCTGCTCCGGCCGGAAGGCCGTGATCCAGGCCTCGCGGTCGATGCCGTGGGCGCGAAAGTCGCTGTCGTGGAAGGCGGGCAGCGAGAGCATCGCAGTCAGCACGTCCGCCGTGCCGACCGGGCTCGATGCGGCCTGGGCGAGTCGTTGGGCTTCGCTCAAGGCCAGACGACCGGAGGCGGTCCGGGTGAATGGCTGCGGCTGATCGGGCGCCCGCGCCAGCGTCTCAAGGTCATCCCGATTCAATCGCTTGCGGCCCAGCACGCCATCGAGATTGGCACCTGTACGCTCGAACTGCGCAAGCAGCCAACGGCCGGTCTCGTCGGGCGTTGCAATCAAGCCGATGAGCAGCGAGTGAAAGGAAATGGCAAACGCTTCCTTGCCGACGCTCAACGCCGCTGCGCTGTTGATCGCGCGTGCCAGCTCGGCGCTGAGTGACATCAGCTCGGGAGCCGAGCTGCCTTCGTCGAGAAAAGCGATCGTGATCGCGCCTGGGGCATCCATGGTCTCTCCCAACGTGAGTGCTTGGCAGGAGCAGGGTGTGCCGCTCGCAGCGACGGCAGTATCACTGCCGTCGTGGCTTGCGGCTATCTCGTGTTGAGGGATGGACGCCGCGCGTCGGATCAAGGTTCAGGCTGGCCAGCCACAGCCCGCCGAAGGTCAGTGCGCCGTTCAGCAGCAGCAGCTCCAGCCCGATTTCATAGCCACCGAACCAGGATTTCTGCTGGCTGTCGACGATCCAGCACAGGAGTGGCGCGGCCAGGGCGACGGCGGGCACCCAGGCATCGCGCGGCTGGCGGCGGGTCAGCAGGCCGAAGGCGAACAGGCCCAAGAGCGGACCGTAGGTGTAGCCGGCGATTTTCAGTATCAGCCCGATCATGCTGGGGTTGTCGACCCAGCGGAATACCAGCACCAGGGCCAGGAAGACGGCGGCAAACGTGAGGTGGACGCGGCGGCGGACGGCGGTCTTCTTCGCTTCGCTCCAGTCGCTGCGGCGCTGCAGGCCCAGCAGGTCGATGCAGAAGCTGGACGTCAAAGCGGTAATAGCGCCATCGGCACTGGGAAACAGGGCCGAGATCAGCGCCAGCACGAAGACCAGATGCACCCACTCCGGCAGATGGCCCAGCACTACGGCGGCGAACAGCTGGTCGCCTCGCTCCGGCATGCCCGCTTGAGTGGCGTAGAGCTGCAGCAAGCCACCCAGGAACAGGAACAGCAGCACGACGGCCAGCATGATGAGGCTCAGGCTGATGATGTTTTTCTGCGAATCGGCCAGGCGCTTGACCGAGATGCTCTTTTGCATCATCTCCTGGTCCATGCCGGTCATCGCGATGCTGATGAAGACGCCAGCCAGGATCTGCTTGAGGAAGAAGTAACGGCTGTCCGGGTCGGTGACGAAGATCTTCGACAGACCCGTGGCGTCGAGCTGCTGCAGGCTCTGCCCCAGGCTCAGATCGAGGCCGCGCAGCAGGTAGACCACGCAGATGGCGAGGCCCAGAAGCATGCCGCTTGTCTGCAGCGTGTCGGTCCAGACGATGGTCTTAACGCCGCCCTCGAAGGTGTAGGCCAGGATCATCAGCAGGATCACCAGCGCGGTGAGCCAGAAGGGCAGGCCCAGGCGTTCCAAGATCAGCTCCTGCAGGATCTTCACTACCAGATAGAGCCGCGCGGTGGCGCCCAGGGTTCGCGAGACCATGAAGAAGCCGGCGCCGGTCTGGTAGGCGCGCGGCCCCAGGCGCTCGCGCAAATAAACATAAATCGAGCTCAGCCTTAGCCGGTAGTACAGCGGCAGCAGCACATAGGCGATGACGAGGTAACCGATGAATTGGCCCAGCGCGATCTGGAAATAGCTGAAGGCGGTGGCGCCTACGGCGCCGGGCACGCTGATGAAGGTGACGCCCGACAGGGAGGTACCGATCATTCCGAAGGCCACCAGCATCCAGTGGCTGTTCTTGTTGCCGATGAAGAAGCTGTCGTTGTCCGCGCCGCGCGAGGTCAGCCAGGCCACGCCCACCAGCAGGGCGAAATAGGCGAGCACGAAGACGAGCAGCAGCAGCGGTGACATGGGGGCCGATTATGCAAATGGCGCCTGGGCCGTCCCCATTCCGCTTTGTGGGCCAGGCATAAGCAACGAGCGATGACTGCGATTTCTGTTGTGCGATTGCCCACACAAGCGAATGCACCAATGCGTAGCAAGAACACGGCGAGACCGCTTGCATGGGCGCCAAACCACGCCGCCTTGGTGCGAAGTGGCCCGGTCTTGGTGAAGGTGCATGATGTTTACCCTCAGAGGGTTTTCGCAGCCCCGCGTTCGGGCGTCTTGTTCTGTCACATTCCAGCGCTAGCATCATTGAACGTGCTGAGGATCCGAGTGGATCGAGTGGCGCGAAACCCTAACCCGCACTGGTTTTTCAAATGAACCGCAAACGTTTGCAGTCATCAGATGCCGGGTATTGGCCGATCGTTGGTGTTTCCTGAACCTAATCATCATGAAACTGAAGCCTCTAGTTTCCTTGTTGGCAGCGGCCTTCGCCGTGCCTGCCGTGTTGGCCTCGTCCAGCGGTGTGGTCATCAGCCAGGTCTATGGCGCTGGCGGCAATGCCGGCGCCGCCTACAACGCCGACTATGTCGAACTGTTCAATGCCGGTAGCAGCGCGGTTTCGCTTAGCGGTTGGTCTGTTCAATACGCCAGCGCCGCGGGCTCGGGCAACTTCAACCCCACACCGTTGACAGGCACGATTCAACCGGGTCAGTACTACCTGGTCAGGATGAAGTCCGTCCCTGCCACCCCGGTTGGTGCCGCCTTGCCGACGCCGGATGCGCCGAGCACGGTCAATATCGACATGTCGGGCACGGCCGGCAAGGTGATCCTGGCCAACGTGGCCGCCTCCATCGGCTGCAATGGCGGCTCGTCCGCATGCTCACCGGCTCAACAGGCCCAGATCGTCGACCTGGTCGGCTGGGGCACCGCCAACTACTTTGAAGGCACGGTCGGGCCTGGCACGGTGACCGCCAACCCGGCTTTGCTGCGCAAGAACGCCGGCTGCACGGACACCGACAACAACGCCGGTGACTTCGCGATCGGCGCGCCCGTTCCGAGGAACTCCGCCTCGCCGCTGAATTCATGCGGCGCCACCGGCCCCATCACCCAGCCCATCGTGCCGAGCTGCCCAGACGGCGCTACGGCCCAGGGCACGGCCATCAACTTCAGCGTCAGCGCCACCGACCTCGACAGCCGCGTCAACAGCGCGACCCTGCAGTCGGCCGCCGTGGCCGGCATCACCTTGGGCAGCCTGATCACCGCCGCCAGCGATGGCGAGGCGGCCAGCCTGCCCATCAATGTGTCGGCCAGCGTGGTGCCCGGCAGCTATTCCTTGGTTCTGCAATGGGGCAATGACGACGCGCAGACCGCTCAGTGCACGTTCAAGGTCGTCGTGGCCGGCACGGTGTCGATCGCGCAGATCCAGGGCAGCGGCGTGAGCAGCCCGATGGTGGGCCAGACGGTCAGCACCACCGGTGTGGTCACGCAACTGCTCAACAACGGCTTCTATCTGCAAGACCCGATCGGTGATGGCAATGCCGCCACCTCCGATGGTGTCTTCGTCTACACCGGCGCCGTGCCCACCGTGGCTGTGGGCGACAGCGTGAGCCTGAACGGCTCGGTGCTGGAATACACGCCCGGCTCGCCCGCCGCCGGCACCCTGACCGAGCTGTCGGGCATCACCGGCCTGAGCGTGCTGAGCTCCGGCAACACGCTGCCCCAGCCGGTCGAGATCGACCTGTCGGCTGCCCCGAACCTGGAGCGTGTCGAAGGCATGCGCGTACATCTGCATGGCGGTGGTGCCCCGCTGATGGTGCAGCAGACCAACTTCCTCGGCGCCTATGGCCAGCTGACCATTGCCGCCGGTGGCCGCCTGCTGAACCCGACCAATGTGCTGCGCCCCGGCCCGGCCGCACTGGACCTGGCCGCCGCCAACCGCGCGCGCAGCATCATCCTTGACGATGGCAGCTCGCAGGTCAATCCGAACCCCACGCCTTACCTCGCGGACGATCTGACCGTGCGCGCCGGCGACACCCTGATCGACGTGACCGGCGTGATCGACTTCGGCCCCGCCACGGCCTCGGCCAGCGGTGCTCAGTCCTACAAGATCCACCCGGAAACCCTGCCCGAGATCACCCGCAGCAGCCTGAACGAGCGCACCACCGCGCCGGCTCCGGTGGCGGGCAATGTGCGCGTGGCCAGTGCCAATGTGCTGAACTACTTCACCACCTTCCTGGACGGCACCAGCGCCAACGACCAGAGCAGCACCAGCCAGGGTTGCACGGTCGGCAACACCACCACCAAGAGCAACTGCCGTGGTGCCGACAACCTGATCGAGTTCAATCGCCAGCGCAACAAGATCCTGGCCTCGCTGAGCGCGATCAATGCCGACGTGGTCGGCCTGATGGAGATCCAGAACAACGCCAATATCGCGGTGCAAAACCTCGTTGACGGCCTCAACGGAATGATGGGCGCCGGCACCTATGCCGCCACCCCGCTGCCGGCGCAGGCCGGCGGCACGGGCACCGACGCGATCCGCGTGGCGATGATCTACAAGCCGGCCAAGCTGAGCCTGCAGGGCCAGGCCATTGCCGACATGGATGCCATCCACAACCGCCCGACCTATGCGCAGGGCTTCATGGCACCGAATGGCGAGAAGTTCGCCGTGGTCGTCAACCACCTCAAGTCAAAAGGCAGCTGCAGCTCCGGCCTGAACGCCGATCAGGGCGACCTGCAGGGTTGTCATAACGAGACTCGCAAGCAGCAGGCCACCCGCCTGCTGGCCTGGCTGCCGACGGTGACCGCCACCGCCGGCACCCAGGATCTGATCCTGCTGGGTGACTTCAACGCCTACGCCAAGGAAGATCCGATCGCCCTGTTGACGGGTAGCGGCACGGTGGTGGACCTGGTTTCCCTTTTCGACGAAAAGGACTATTCCTACGTGTTCGACGCATGGGCCGGCCGCCTCGACCATGGCCTGGGCAGCTTGTCCATCGTGCCCAAGATCACCGGCGCGCACTCCTGGCACATCAATGCCGACGAGCCCACCCTGATCGACTACAACATCGACGGCAAGTCGGTCGACTACTACGCCAACACGGCCTATCGCTCGTCGGACCATGACCCGCTGGTCCTGGGCTTGAACCTCGTGAAGGCGTTCTTCGGCACCAGCGGGCGCGATGTGATCATCGGTACGGCAGGCGACGATGTGATTGAGGGTGGCCCTGGTGCCGATACGCTGACCGGCGGTGGCGGACGAGATCAGTTCGTTTACACCAGCGCCTTGGATGGTGTGGACACCATTACCGACTTCACGCCTGGTCATGATCAACTTGTTCTGACCAAGTTGCTGCTGGCGAATGGCATTGTTGGCGCAGATCCGTTGGCTAGTGGCCATGTGACTTGCACCAACTCGTTGGCTGGCGCCATGGTTGGAATCGATACAGACGGCAGCGCCGGTCCGCTTAAATCCCGCACGATGGCCGTGCTGAAGGCTGTCAGCTGTGCCGCATTGAGCGCATCCAGCTTCAAGTTCTGAACTTCACGAATTAAGCACATCAAAAGGAAATGATGATGATCAACACGATGCGTCAAACCGTTCTCGTCGCAGCGCTGGCGCTTGCCAGTCTGCAAGTGCACGCAGCCACCTACGTCTTCACGGGCCAGCTTGAAACTGGCCCGCTTGCCGGTCAGGGCTTTTCTGGTGGATTCAGCTATGAAGATCAATTGCTGGCAGGCGTTGGCTCTGAGTACCTGAACCTGACGTCCTGGGCCCTCAACGTACTTGGGCAGGCCTACAGTGCTGACACCGTGATTGCGTCGCCACAAGCGGCTTTTTGGGATGGTCAGTTCGTCGGCCTCAATGCGACTTTTACATCGGGACCTTACGCGGTGACCTTTGCTGATGGGTTCGTCGATTTTGGCGGTGCCTACTTGGGCTACAGCACGCCTGCCGGCGAAGGCTTTGGCAGCTACGCCGTCAGCGCCGTTCCCGAGCCGGCCGCCCTGAGCCTCAGCGTGCTGGGCCTGGCCGCACTGGGCCTCATCGCGCGCCGTCGGCGACAGGCGCTCGCCAGCGCAGGCTGAGCTTCTTCTGCCCTGTTTCGGCCGTGCTCAGCGCGACATCAGCAGCTTGAGCCCGAAGCCGATCAGCACAACCCCGGCCAATTTCTCGAGCCATCTAGAAATGCCAGGGTTTTCTTTCAACCTCGCTGCCAGATGGTGGGTCAGCAGGGTGACGACCAGACCGTAGATGAAGGTCAGTAGCGCGATCGTCGCCGCCATCGCGGCGAAGGTGGGCAGGCCCCGATGGCTGGTCGGGTCGACGAAGAGCGGGAAGAAGGCCATGTAGAACACGATGGCCTTGGGGTTCAGCAGGGTGATCAAGAGCGCCTGCTGGAAGTAGTGGCGTGGCCGGATGTTCAGGATCGGCGCCGAGCCCGGCTTGGCCAGGACCATCTTTAGCCCAAGCCAGGCGAGATAGCCGGCCCCCAGCCACTGCACCGCCGTGAAGGCCCTAGGGTAGGCCGCCAGCAGCGCCGCCACGCCGGCCACCGCCAGCCACATCAGCACCTGGTCCCCGGCGATCACGCCCATCGTTGCGGCAAGGCCGCCATTGATGCCCCCCTTGCCGGTGGACGAGATCAGGGCCAGGTTGCCAGGCCCCGGTATCAACAGGAAGAGGATGATGGCGGCCACGAAAGCGCCGTAGTCTGCGATGCCGAACATCATGAAGCTCCTAGTACGTCCTGCCACCCTTGAACTGGGCATGCTGGCGCCGCTGCAAAGTCGTGCTGCGGCTCATCGCTTCAAACGACACACGCGCATGGGCATGCATGATGGCCAAACCCAGCGCATCCGCCGCGTCCTTGCCGGGCTCGCCTGGCAGGGACAGCAGGCGCTGCACCATCGCCTGCACCTGCTCCTTCTTCGCGTGGCCGTGGCCCACCACGGCCTTCTTCATCTGCAGCGCGGTGTACTCCGACACCAACAGATCGCAGGACACCAGGGCGGTCAGCGCCGCGCCGCGCGCCTGGCCCAACAGCAGGGTTGACTGCGGGTTGACGTTGACGAAGACGATCTCCACCGCCGCGCATTGCGGCTGGTAGCGGCTGATGACTTCGCGCACGCCGTCGAAGATGATCTTCAAGCGGCCCGGCAGGTCGCCGGTTTCGGCAGCGCTGGTCTTGATGGTCCCGCTCGCCACGTAGCTCAGGCGCGGGCCATCGGCTTCGATCACGCCGAAGCCGGTGACCTGGAGGCCCGGATCAATGCCGAGGATTCGCATCAGACGCTTTCATCAGAGAGAGGCCTTGAAATACCAACGCACCGAATGGAAGAACACCGGCGCGGCAAAGCACATCACCGCCACACGGTCGAGCAGCCCGATGGCTCCCGTGATGGAACTGCGGTTGCCCCAGTAGACGACGCCGGCATCGCGTTTTAGCGCCTTCATCACCAGCCCGCCCAGGGTACCCGAGCTGGCGGCGATGAGGGCCATCACCAGGGCCTGGCCGACCTTGAACGGCGTGATCCAGTACAGCAATGCCCCCGTCAGCCCGGCCGCCAGCAGCCCCCCCACCCAAGCTTGCAGCGAGAAGCTGCGGCTGATGCGGCGCGCCACCGGCCGGCGTCGCAGCGAGCGGCTTGCCACCTCCTGGACGATCTGGCCGATGCCCACAACGATCACCAGGAAGAACAGCAGGAAGGCGCCGCGGCCCTCATAGCCCTTGAATTCCAGCAGCAACAGCGCCGGCGCATGCGAGAGCCCGTAAATGCAGACCATGATGCCCCATTGGATCTTGGCGTTGCGCTCCAGAAAGCGCCGCGGGTCACCTGCAAGCGCGCTGGCTACCGGAATTGCCACAAAGCCGTAAACCGGGATCAGCACGCTGAAGAGGTCGAAGTGGCGCGTGCCGACCAGCACGTACTGCAGCGGCAGCAGCACGAAGAATGCCAGGATCAGGCTGCGGTGGTCGGCCCGGTGCGTGTGCATCAGCGTGATGAACTCGCGCAACGCCAGGAAGGACAGTACGCCGAAAAGCAGGGTGGCACCCACTGGACCCGAGATCCAGGCGGCCCAGAAGAGGCAGGAGCCGACCCAGATCGCGTTCAGGTCGCGGCGGAACTGGCGCCAGTTGTCCTCACGCCGCTGGCTCGGCGGATGTTCCTTGAGCGAATAGAGAAAAGCGCTCAGACTGATCACGATCAGAAGGCCGAACAGGATCAGGAACAGCAGGGCGATCTGGTCACTGGCGCTCCAGCTTCTCAATGCCCTCATGAGCGCTCCACCACCGGCCGCTGCGCCATCACTGCTGCACGGGCGCGCTCCAGGAACTCGCGCTTGTCTTCGCCCGGCGCCAGCTTCAGCGGCTCGCCGAAGGTGACCGTGCACAGGATCGGCACCGGCACGACCTCGCCCTTGGGCATCACGCGCTGCACGTTGTCGATCCAGGTGGGGATCAGCTGCACCTGCGGGAACTGCTCGGCCAGGTGGAAGAGCCCGGCCTTGAAGGCCTGCGGGTCGCCCTTGTTGGAGCGCGTTCCCTCCGGGAAGATCACCAGCGAGTCGCCGTTGCCCAAGGCATCGACCAGCGGCTCCAGCGGATCTTCATCCGGCGTGCTGCGGGTGCGCGAGACATAAATCGCGTTGAACACTGCGGCCGTCAGCCAGCCCTTGAGCTTGCTCGAGGTCCAGTAGTCCCGCGCGGCGATCGGGCGCGTGACGGCGCGCAACTCGCGCGGCAGCGCCGCCCAGATCAGCACCCAGTCGAAGTGGCTTTGATGGTTGGCAAAGTAGATCCGCTGGTCGGTGGTGGGCGGGCAGCCCTTCCAGTGAC
>Ga0187843_10001562_pt1 | contig 14327 bp, 13 predicted proteins | sample SpaLakP09_SKY_43_FD_134516 | JGI IMG/M metagenome (GOLD analysis project Ga0187843, IMG submission 134516) | Oligotrophic lake water microbial communities from Sparkling Lake, Wisconsin, USA - SP09_SKY_43 | ecosystem: Environmental > Aquatic > Freshwater > Lake | place: USA: Sparkling Lake... | reverse complement strand
AGGAGTTTCAGTATTAGTTGGAGTCTGAGTTGGCGTCTCTGTGTTAGTAGGAGTTTGAGTTTGTGTAGGAGTTTCAGTATTAGTTGGAGTCTGAGTTGGCGTCTCTGTGTTAGTAGGAGTTTGTGTTTGTGTAGGAGTTTCAGTATTAGTTGGAGTCTGAGTTGGCGTCTCTGTGTTAGTAGGAGTCTGAGTTTGTGTAGGAGTTTCAGTATTAGTTGGAGTCTCTGTGTTAGTAGGAGTCTGAGTTGGAGTTGGGGTTGGTGTTTGAGATGGACAAGGTCCTGTAGATGGGTTAGTACTATATGTAACTCCGTTGGATTCGTACTGATTACCAGTAAAACATGAATTTGTATTTTGATACACGTCATACTCAGTTCCTTCAACACAAAGAGTACCAATCAATAAAGAATAGTTTGCGGGGCACGCACAAGGGTCTCCTGTAGTAGTTGCAAATACTTGAATGGGTGTTATACAATCAATATAAACGCCAGTAATTGTAATATCACCGGAAGTATGACCACCTGGAGGTATTGTAACAGTATGTGTGGTCCCACTACTATCAATACATTTAACATATTCGGTAACACCAAAAGGCGGAGTACTTGTAGGTCCTACTAAAGTCACACTATATGTTCCAGGAACAGAAAGAACTGTTGATGTAATTCCATTAATATATAGTGGCGGAGTTGGTGTAGATGGAAAAATATTGGGGGATGTGGACGCAACAATGACAGAAGCTCCTCCAATAGTCATGCCAGGAATGTCCATGTCGTATGTACAATTAGTAAGATTCCAATATCCAAAACAAGTAGGAGGTGGTGATGGACAAGACGTACCTAAATTTGTTCTTCCATCAACTTGTATTCCACTGGTAGTGGTTCCACTAGTTGGTTGAGTAACTATTTTATAATAGTCTCCTGTACTAATCGCAGTATAAACATATCCTATTTGAGGTATGGCATATGGAAAAGAATACCAATAATCCCAAAGAGCGGTTAGAGTACCATCCGCACAACTTGACCCAGAAAAATTCCAATAGATAAATGGTGCTGAACCTGACATTAATTAATTACTTTATATGTATAAATAACCCAATTGTAGGTTTTTACACATATAAATTATAGTTTTAAGAAGATTTAAATAAAGCTACATCAAAACAATATTTATATGATATGAAACTTCTAAAAACAATTAAAAAAATAATTCAAGAATCTGAAGAAAGATACAACGCAGCATTAGAAACAAACTTACCATTAGAAGAGTTAGATAAGTTAGAAAAAAATTATATGGATTCATTAAAATTATTGTCCATATACAAATTAAAAGAAGAAAAATCTAATAAAAATTAATTTTTGAAATTATAAAATACCTGATTCATCATTGTATCTGAGTATTCTTTACTAAAATCAACCATAACACCATTATAATCAAACTTTAACTCTTTTATTGATTGAGAATCAATAGGCAATTCAATAAACTCCCAATTAATAGGTTTTAAGTTAAATTCCTGACCTTCAACTAAAACTTTAATTTCAAAATTTTCCGGAATACCATAAAAAACTATTCTTAGATTAGTAGTTAGTTGTACTGGTCTTGGGTTATCATATCCTATCCAAATTTCTAATTCAGGGTTTTTGCTTAAAAACATCTTAAATTCAGGATAAGGTGAAACATTAAAAAAATCAAAATTTTCCCAATAAAATATTTTATCTTTAACGCAATGTTCAGAAGTTTTTAATGGAAATTTTTTTGTCCATTTAAAAACTTCACCTTCTGCAACACCATTTGTAGACAAATATTCTTCTAATGTAATTTCTTTTTCAATTTTTTTCATCATTTCCCTATCAAAAACCATAAAATGAAGGGTTGTCTCCCATATTTCCTCAGGATGATTAGGGTTACGTCTTGGATGTATAATGTTTGCATTATCACTTAATAACTCACTTATTAATATGTCATCAATTTCAACATCATAAATTAAATGATAAAATAAATCATAATCAAAAGTCAATGCCAATTGACTCAATTTTTTTGTCTGATATAGTGCCGCCCATCCATAATCCGCAAATCCTCTATGTAATGTAATTATTTTTCCATCAGTTAATGGTTGTTCATACCAATGAGTATATTGTCTTATGGGGTACTTTAGTAAAGGATTTTCTTTTGTGTAAAAAACAAAATCAGATAGTCTAATAATTTCTTCATCAACAGGTAAAAAATTTGGAACTATAACCATAGTATCTATCCCTAAATTTTTTAGTATTTTTAAATTTTCTTTTAATACACTTATTTTTTTTTCTGTATCACAAAAAGTACTTATTAAAATAACTTTTTTCTTTGAGGTTTTTTTTCTTGGTTTTACTTTATATGAAAAAATTATACTATTTGATATATCTTCAATAACAAATCCCTCACTATTTAATCTATCAATAATAATTTTCTTAATTTCTTCGGTGTGATATTCGACAACTATTTTTTCTATTTTTTTTAAATTTTCAGAAGATATTGTTTCAAAAATATCTTTTTCGCAGCCCTCACAATCAATTTTCAAAAAATCTATTTTTTTTGATATATTTTCAACCAAAGTATTAATATCTATACTATCCACATCATACCCTTCATTAGTATCTGATATATGGTTTGATGCACTTGATATGTCATCTTTGAATTTTAAAATTCCATTTTTTGAAGAAACCGCAAGATTAAATAAATTAATGTTTTTATGTGATGAAAAATTATTAGTTAAACATTTAAAAACACTTGGAGATGGTTCATAACCATATATTTCATTTGGTTCTTTATCTATTATTGATTGCACAAAAAAACCGTAATTAGTTCCAATGTCTACAACAACGTCACCTTTATTAATTTTAATAAAATCATTTTCATATACTTTTTTTATAAAGATTTCTTCAAAAGTATAAAAAGATGTGTCATATTTTTCTGTTTCAAACTTATTTAAAAAGTTAAATTCTATTTGTTTTTCTGAGCTCTTGATGGAAAACACCTCCTCCCCAAATTTAGTCTCAACTATTAAATCCATAAAATCAACAAAATTCCAAATTTTTTCATCGTTCAATGAAATGTAATATATTATTGATTCGTCATTATGAAATTCAAAATTTGCATGATACGTTGTTAATCCTCTCCAAGATAATCTAACCTGACCTGAGATTGGTTCCGACCCTAAGTATTTAAAATTTACATGAAAATTTTCCTTATTTAAACCAACTAAACTAAATAAACTCATTGTTAAAATTTTTAATTGCTATCGTATTTCCGTTATCCGTTATTTTTTTATATAAATTTTGATTAAACCATAAATCTAATTCCGAAATTTCTTCTTCAGATAAATTCATACTTTCATAAACAATAATGTTAGGTCTATGTTTAAGAGACATAATTAATTTTGCGTCAATACCTTCAACATCTAAATGTAACCAATCATAGTCTTTAGAATCAAATAATTCTTTTATAGATACGCTATCTTTAATTGATTTTTTAATTTCAGAAACACTTAACCAATCACCAATAAGTTCAGGTACAACAGTGTCTGTATATCCTTCACCTCCTTGATACCAAGGTACTTCACCTCCTTCTACAGTAACAATAGTCTTACGCATTTCAACATTATTAAATGTTGAATAATTTTTTTTCAAATTCTCAAACTGAATATCTCCTCCATCTATTAAAGTGGCGTTTGATAAATTTTCCTTTATTGGATAAATCCAATGTCCGTTTCTACCGTCATGAGTTCCAATTATAAGTCCATTTGAACTCAATCCTTTATTTTTTCTGTTGAGAAGGTAATACCATAATATTTTTTCTATTTCATCCCCATTAATAGTAACATCCCATTTAAACTCCTTAAGAAGTTTATCATTATCTGAATATACTAAAACATCGGTAATCAATTCTGCCCCACACCAACTTACCCACATATTTGAACTTAAAATTGTACTGTAATGAATTTCTTCGGTAATAATATTTTTAAATTCAACTCTAACACTATTTGTTCCGACCATAGATAAATCATCAGTAGAAACTGATGTGTGATTTATCTTTCTATCATAATTTACTTTTATCATGGTCTTTTAAAATTTTCTCTGAAACTTGAATTTTTAAATTCTTCTCTGTATTTATCAAATTCAAAAATGTTTCTTATTTTATCGTTGTGTAAAACAACTAGTTTTTTTGCGTTACTATAATCATCCAAGTCAATCAATCTCCAATGTTTTGGTGATACAAGACCAAAGTTTACAACCTTTTCATCATTATATAATAAACTTACTGTTATATCTTGATTTGTTTCTTCCATATTCCATATAACAAACCCAAGTTTATGTGTAAGTCTATCATAATATGGTACGCACCAAGCGGTGTGTCCACTTGATAGTTTATTATGACTCATTCCAAGTTCATTTCCGTTCCTGTCAAGGTTGTCCTTTAATTTAATATTGTAGTTATTTGTTTCAGTTAACAATTCAAATAACATTATTTCAGGTGATTTGTGGTTGGATTCTCTAATTTCATGTTTTATTTTATTTTCATTTAAAAATAAAAACTCATTTGGTAATTTATCTACCCTATACGCTTGATATGTTCCAAATAATATTGGGTCTACTGTTGATACTATTTTATTATAAATTATAGAATCGTATTTTTCTAATAATTCTGAATTATCATAGAATTCGGAAAAATCTTTGATATTAGAATCAAACTCCAAATGATGAACTTTTTTATAACCACAATTTTTAGCAATCATATTACCAAGAATTATCATTCTCCAAATCGCCAAATGAGTATTATGATTTCCCGTGAATATTGAAAGAATTGGTCTTTCGTCATTTGGGTTAAACCAAGGCTTACACCTTAAATCCCAATCATATAGTAATTCGTTCTTTTTATCATAAAATGCAAAATTTGCTCTTTCTGATATGTCTTGTGGTATTGGTGTGTGGGAAAAAATAAAAATATCAAATTTTTCAGAATGTTCGTTAATCTGTTTAACTAAATTTCTAAGAACATCTTCTTTAACCGTATTATCGCAATATGCCGTAATAAGAATTAAATCTTTTTCCATAGTTAAAAGTATCTGTAAAAATTATTTTTTCTAAAGACATTTCTATTTGAATCATCAAATATAATTTTATTTCTTAATTTCTTGTCAATAAAAATTTCTATTTTATTTGTTTCAGACAATCTACCAATATTGTTTAAAGTCCAAACCGATTGATGGTTTGAACTGAACCCATAGTATTTATCATCAACAAACACATCAATCAAAGAAGAAAATCCTTTTTCATTATAAATAAAAAAACACAAATCATCTCCATCTTCTAAAACTAAAGGAACACACCAACTTATTGTATCGTTAAAATGTTCATCAACTTTCTGACAGATTTTTTGAGAATCAATTTTAGTTATGTTTTCATAAAATATTGTTCTTCCTTTTATTGATAACAATTTTGGAGTAACATATTCTGTCATTCTGTTTTCCACTGAAATCAAATCATCAATAATTTTTTTCTCGTCATACAAAAAATCAGAGGCGTCAAAATTATGATTGTTTGATGCAAAATAAACTCCCCAAACCCAACCATCATCTCCTTTAAACATCACATTATCGTATTCATCAAGTTTTGAATTCACTTCATCTATTAAATTATAATCATCCATTTTAATATCATATTCTATGAAATGAGTTTTTCTATAACCTTGAAACTTAGAGAAGTTAAGAGTGTAATAAATTAATCTATAAATTGTTAAATGTGTTGAGAACGGATAAACTAATGATGTGTTTATAGCTAAATTATCTGTCTTAAACCAAAACTTATTTGTTAATCCAAAATCTTTGAGTAGAATATTTTCTTTATCATAATAGAAGTAATCAACCATATCCAAACTCAAATCTGATATTGGAGAATGCGATACAACCATTATATCATATTTTTCTCTTTTTGGTTGTAAGTCACTTAATAAGTCATTCAATATTTTTTTCTTCTCAAAGGTGGGGCAAAAAGAAAATATGGTAATTAAATCTTTCATTTTTTTAAAAATTTAGCAGGTACTCCAACATAAACACCACTTGTTATAATGTTTTTAACTACACAAGCATTTGCACCAATCTTTACATCAGAGGTTACATGTATTTTTTCTTTTATGGATGCGTTTGTTCCGAGATATGTATTATCACCAATAATAACATCCCCTGAAACAATAGCACCAGGCATTGCACTAAAATAATCACCTATTTTACTATCATGACCTATTTGATTACCCCTATTTAATATCGCGTGTTTTCCAATCTTTATGTTTGTCGTCAGAATAGAATTAGCACCTATGAAACTTCCTTCACCAATCTCAACATCTTTTGCAAATATTTGAGCTGTTGGGTGTATGAACTTAAAATACCTTGTTTCTTTTGGTAGTTTTTTAACAATCTCTTCCCTATGTTTTGAGTCAGAAACCGCAACCATCATCATATAAATTTCAGGATTGAAAGTACTAATTGGTTTGGTATATTCATTTGAATATTCATCATCAACAAAAAAATCTATTGAGTTGTTTATTTGTGAAGCAACTTCTCTTGCGTGTCCGCCATATCCAAATAGCGCTAATTTCATAAATTAAGTTTTTTGTTCCAAAAATTTATAAATTCATCTATTGTTTTATTGTCAGAGTCAATCAAAAAATCGACATACTCTGGCATAAATCCAATCGTTCTTTCTGCCCAATCTAAATCATATATACCATATGAAACACCCACACCTTGTATTTTGTTTTTATTCCTATACTCAAATGGGTTTACTGAATTATTCTTTAATATTATGGATTTACACCCACACATTGCTGCCGCAGTAGTTAAAAATGTTTTGTCGTCAAAAGTTATGAAATATTCATATTCGTTAAACTTTTCCGCTAAGTATTCAAAACATCCTCTACTTTTATAATCATCAAGATTAAAAGAATTGAAATATGAAATTATTTCATGATGGTGCGGTGGATTGTTTTTTAGAAGAATATGACAATATTTTTTATCCCTTTTTAACCCCATATTATAAAAAGTTTGTTTCTGATAATCAAAGGTTGTAAGTGTGTGAACTTTTTTATATGTTGGTATCTCAAAAGTACCAAAGTTAAAAATTTCATCGTCTTCATCAACGTTCTGCATTAGTTCATCTGAAATATGATATAAAGCCCATCTGGTAACATGTTTAATTTTTGTATTGTTTTTCCAATCAAAAGGTGGAATGATTACCGTATTATTTGGGTCAAATTCAATATTTGAAATATTTTCAAAAGAATGTTCACTAACAACGATATTCGGATGTGGGTAAGCGGGTTCCGCAAAAATATGTACTTTGTGTCCACGTTTGGCCAAATCAAAAGCTAGTTTGTGTAAAACAACAACCCCACCTGTAAGAACTTGACTATAATTAACTCCAACACCAACTATAAATTCAATCATTAATATTATTTATAAATCTCAAATTTAGATAAATCAGGATATGGTAATTCCAAATCCTCGTTATATTTTTTGGTTCCGTCAAGATTATAAAATTGGGCCATCATAAGAAGTCCTCTTGCTGAAAGTTCTGGCATCATATAAAAATTCCAACCCAACATATCAAAGTGGTCGTCATGATAAGAACATTCCCTTCTCCCACTAAATCTTGCTCTTTTGAACCAAAGCATGGCTTGGTAATCATCGGTAATAATCGCACCCCCCTTACTTAATTTTAAGGTCTTATATGGTCCTGTAAATGATAAACACATATGAGTACCAGGAACATACATATCGGCAGTGAAACGTAATGCAGAATCAACAACATTTGATGGTGTTAACTGATAGGCACCTTTAATTTTCTTACCTTCAACGGGAGTAAAATTAACTTTTAATCCTGCATGAATAATTTCACAAGGAACTGACGGATATGTTCTTGATGGACAATCCACAGAACCCTCATCTAAAGATTTTTTAACATTCTTTTCATAATACAACGCTAAGAATATAGCATTACTCATATTATCCAAAGCGATTGCGTGTGGAGCCCCTGTATATTTTGCAATCTCTTCTTCAAAATCTTTAGTTATACTGTGAACATTTCTACTTGACATAATATCTATTTTTTATATTTCCATATGAACCCATATGCACTTTTTTTATGTCCTGACGCACAACTTCTAATATGTTTTGAGGACTTTTCATTCAAATGTTTAATAGCATCATCCGCACAACTGAACTCATTAATTAGTAAATTATTCATATCATACTGTTGAATTTTTTTCTTTTTAGCTTTAGAAATATTTTGACAATGAGTTAAACTTTTATTAACACCTTTATGAATATTTTTCATTTTTTCTTTAGTAAAATCACTATGTTTTGTACCCAATCTTCTCTTATTATTGATTAATACTTTTTTTATGTTGTTTATATGTTCTTCCGTTAGTTTTCTACCTTTTAATTTTATTTTATTAGATTCTCCAATTCTAAGTTTAGTTTCACTACTATGTCTACCTTTACTCCCCGCATCTCTAATATTCAATAAAATATATCCATTTTCTTTATGATAATCAATAAAATATTGTTCTCTTTCTGTTAACAATTCATTTGTGTATTCATCATATTTCTCAAGTATTTCAAAATTATGATTTGAACTCCCGTATTTTTTTAAAGAGTTATAAATTTTTCTTTGGTTTTTAACCATACCTAATCTGTATTGATTAAACCTATATTCTAAATTAGTGCTCTGCCCTATATAAACTTTGTTAGTAGTTAAACAGGTTATTTTGTAAATCCCAACCATATAATAAATTTATTATAAATATATCTTCGGTAATTTTATGTACTCCTTGAGCCATTTTATAAATTTTATATTTGAAATATATCAAATTAATCTTATATTTCAACAAAAGAATATAATGAAGAGTCCTAAAATTTTTGTTCACGGGTCATACGTTGGAAACACGGGGTATAATAATCATACAAGAGATTTTTTCAGAGAATTATCCAAATATTGTCAGATAAAAGTTAGAAACTTTACTGTCGGTGATAGTTGGAGTGGTTATAGTGAAACTTGCCACGATGGTGAAAGAGATATCAATGACTTGGACAGGTCATTGTTGTATAAACAAAATCTGTGGGTATCTGATGGTAAAAGAGAAGATTTTTCAATTTATTCATCTTCAAATAAAGAATTTACACCTGATTTCAATATTATTTTAAATGAAACAAACCACCATTTATACTATGATGGGTATTTGGGTCCAAAGATTGCTTACAATGTTTGGGAATCAACTCGTCAACCAGATGGTTTTTTTGATAAATTAAAAGAGTTTGACGAGCTTTGGGTTCCTTCTAAATGGCAAAGAGAATGTAGTATTGAGCAAGGTTATGACCCAAACAAAATTAAGGTTGTTCCTGAAGGTGTTGACGTTCATACCTTTTTCCCCGAAGTTGTTGACCCATTGGATGAATATAAAGATGGTAGATTTAAATTCTTATTGTTTGGTAGATGGGATTATAGAAAGTCAACAAAGGAGATTATTCAGACTTTCCTTAAGACCTTTTCACCTGAAGAGCCAGTTGATTTGGTTGTTTCAATTGATAACATGTGGGGAGAAGAAATGGATGGTTATAAATCCACCGAAGAAAGATTGGAGGCTTACGGTTTAGTTGACCCAAGAATTAAAATAACTCATTTCCCATCAAGAGAAGACTACATTAAGTTTTTAAAAACGGGTCACGTTTTTGTATCTTGCGCTCGTTCTGAAGGATGGAACTTACCACTAATAGAGGCGATGGCTTGTGGTACTCCATCAATTTATTCTAACTGTTGTGCACAATTAGAGTTTGCAACAGGAAGAGGTATTCCAATCAACATTATTGGTGAGAAAGCCGCAAACCTTAACGACTACGGTAGATACTCAATGGGTGATTTACCCGGTAACTATTATGAACCAGATTTTGACCATTTGTCTGAAATGATGAGATTGGTTTATGAAAAATATGATACATTCAAAAAATTGGCTCTTGTTGATTCAAAATCATTAAGAGAAGAATTTAGTTGGGAGAGAATTGGTGAGATTGGTTACAAAGCGGCATTAAAATTTAGTGAAAAAATTTCATCCAAAGAATTTAAAGAAAACAAAAAAGAGAATGAAATTATTATATCTTATTTAGATGGACCAAGAGTTGAAATTAAAGGTGATATTAAGGAGAGTTACTTTGTGGAATTTATGGATGAAAAAAATAATATCATCTATTCAACCACAATAACAGAGAATATGTGGACATCTTCAAGTAGAAAATACTTTGTAAAATGGAAAATCAGAGTTAATGGTGTTATTGTTGATGAACTTAGTTTGAAGGGAAAAGTTGTATTAATTTCTTTTGAATCAAAATCTATTGGTGATACTATTGCATGGGCACCTTATGTGGTTGATTTTCAAAAGAAGCACCAATGTGTTGTTGTATTGTCTACATTCCACAATAGTTGGTTCAAGGGTTTGAAAGAATACCAAGATATTGTTTTCATAAATCCTGGTGATTCAGTTAACTGTTATTCACTTTACAGAATTGGGTATTTCAAAGGAAACACCGGTAAATGGGATGACTTTGATAGGTATCCAACTCAACTTAACTTATTACCACTACAACAAACCGCGACTGATATTTTAGGGTTAGATTATGAAGAAGTTAATCACGGAATTAATTTTACACCTAAAAAAAGACCTATGCTCGAAAAATATGTTGTAATAGCGCCTGAATCAACTGCAGGTTGTAAAGAATGGGTTTACGAGAATTGGGTTAAGGTTTCCGAATACTTAAAAGAAAAAGGATATGAAGTTGTTATACTAACACTTAAACCTTACTATATACAAGGAACTACCAATGTTTTGGGTAAAGGTTGGAACGAAGTTTTTAATTACCTTCATCATTCTGAATTTTTAATTGGTTTGAGTTCTGGTCTTGCTTGGTGTAATTGGGCTTTAAATAAAAAAACTGTGATGATTTCAGGATTTAGTGAAGCGTTCAACGAATTTACTAATAATAATATTAGAATATCAAACAATGTGTGTATTAAATGTTGGAATGACTCTGAGATAGCTTTTGAAGCAGGTGATTGGAATTGGTGTCCTGTATATAAAGGAACCAAAAAACAACACATTTGTCAAAAATCAATAACCGTAGAACAAGTTATAAATAAATTACCATTATGATAGATTTAACTAATTTCGATTGGGGTTGGATGAACGAACCCTCAAATATTACAGTTACGTTGCCAGGACTTGACTCAATTTCTTTGGGTGATTACCATAAACAGGGTATGATTAAAGAAATTTTTACAGACCACTGTTATGAAAAGTTTTACCAAATAAAAGAAGGCGATATTGTTGTTGATATTGGTGCTAGTGTAGGTCCATTCACATATTCTATTTTACATAAAAACCCCAAACACGTATTTTGTTTGGAGCCAAGTGAAAAAGAATTTAAAACTCTTGTTAAGAACACAATCGGTTATCCTGTAACACAAATAAATAAAGGAATATCACATAAAAATTCTGTTGTAGAGTCCAATATGTTATTTGGTGGTGAATCTGAAATGGAAGCGATGACCTTTAAAAAATTTGTTTCTATTTTTGGTTTAGAAAAAATAGATTTTATTAAAACAGATTGTGAAGGTGGTGAATATGATATATTCACTGATGATAATATTGATTACCTAAAAAATAACGTATCACACATATCTGGCGAATGGCATTTACAAACATCTGAAGAAAAAATAAAGTTCAGAAATTTTAGAGATAATTACCTAACCCATTTTGAAAATTTTTATGTTTTCTCTGTGGACGGAATTGATATTAAATGGGACCTATGGAACGAACACTTTATAGAATACTATAATCAAGTTCATATCTTTATAGATAATTCCAAATAACTCTTATAGTCTTTAAGACCCTTTTCAAGGTTATATTCAGGTTTCCATCCTGTCATCCACTTATCTTTATCACTACACGTAAAAAATTGATACCCTTGTGGTATCATTTTTTCGTCGTGGTATGTATATGGAATATCAAGATTATCTAATACATCTTCAAAACTTCTAGATTCACCTGAACCAACATCATAATATTTTTTATTCAATTCATTATAATTCAAAAATGCAAACATATTTGCGGAAACAATATCCTTAACATATACAAAATCCCTTGTTGGTTTTTTTGGAAAAAGTTCACATTCCTCACCAATCATATTTTTAACATATGATTGATATGCAACTGATGCCATCTTACCCTTATGTTCTTCTTTAGGCCCATAAACATTAAAATATCTTAACCCAATTCCATTGTTAGAAATAACATATTGTTCTGCAACATACTTACTCCATCCATATAAATTCGATGGATGTAAATTATTTTCGCCATAACTAGCGGCAGATGATGAATAAATTAATTTAGAATTATTTTGTAAACTCCAATCCACTAACATTTTAGTAAACTCAAAGTTCAAAATCATCATATAATTAACATCTTTTTCCAAGGTATCAGAACAAGCTCCTACGTGAAAAATAACCTCAGGTTTAATTCTAATGAGCTGTAATAATAATTCTACTTTCCAACCGTTTAAATTAAAAATATCTTCATTTATTTCTGAAACATCAAAACTTTTTTTTATTAATTCTATCTTTAGATTTTGTCCAATAAATCCTTTTGAACCTGTTAATAATACTTTTGTCATTATATTTTAAACTATTTATTTAGAATTTAGTTCTTTTGATAAATTAACAATAAATTTACAAACTATTTTCCATCTTATTTCAGAGAATAGTTCTTTAATTTTTTCATAATCTGAATCTTCTAATTCTATGACTTTACTAAGATTTAAAAGATTATCATTAAACTCTCCTTCATTTACATCAAATTCAGGATATTGATTTAAAATATCTAATAATTTAATTCTTTTTGACATTTCAGATACACTAATTCCAGAATCTTTTTGGGTACTATTGATTGCAATTTTTAATAACGATGACGTTGAGAAAAACGTATCTTGTCCGTTAACATTTTCTTTTCCGAATTTTAATGTCAGTGTTTTCATATTTTTTTTTATAAACAAAAAATATAAAAAATTAATAATATATCAATATACTCAAGATAAAAAAAAATAATTGTAAAACTTATAACCTATCTTTTAATTTTTTAATTTCGTTTTGTTGTTCTTTTATTGCTTCTATAAGTAATCCTACAATATTACCATATGACACGCTATACTTTCCTTCGATATCTTTTTGAACTACTTCAGGTAAAACTTCTAACACTTCTTGTGCGATAACACCTATTTTACGTGATTTATCTTCAATATCATTACGGTTATAGGTTACACCTCTTAGGGAAATAACTTTACTTAAAGCATTTTCTACTGTTTGAACATTTTCTTTAACACGAACATCTGAGTAAGCTATTACGTCACCGGTTGCACGGATAGTGCCGCTCACATCTAACTTATAAGATGGTGATGGTTGTCCTATACCGACATCTCCTCCAGCTGTGATGTTCATTCTTTGTTGCATTGTGGCATCCGCGCCGGTTTTAGTTCCAAATATTAAATCTGCACCAACTCTTGTTGGGGGTCCTCCAGTATAACTTGAGTATTTAGCGGTTATGGACGCAGCAGGGTAAATTGCGAAGTCAAATCTAATTTCCGCTAAAGCACCAAGACTTGCTGTGTCATTCGAATAAATCACAAAATCGGTATTTGCACCTATTACTCTTCCACTACTTGGTGATAGTATAGTAAGTTTGGCAACTGGAGATGTGGTATTAATTCCAACATTAGTACCATCATCATATATCATTGCACCGGTGTTACCTATTGTACTAGATGAAGTGAATTTAACCACATAATTTGCGGTTCCAGAAACAGCTACTGATGTTCCTGATGTTCCACTAGAACCAGATGTACCAGAACTACCGTTTGCACCATTTACACCACTTGTTCCACTAGAACCAGATGTACCAGAACTACCGTTTGCACCATTTACACCACTTGTTCCACTAGAACCAGATGTACCAGAACTTCCACTTGAACCAGACGAACCAGATGTACCACTAGAACCAGATGTGCCACTAGAACCAGATGTACCTGAAGAACCAGATGTACCAGAACTTCCACTTGTACCTGACGAACCAGATGTTCCTGAGCTACCACTTGTTCCTGAAGAACCAGATGAACCAGAACTTCCTGATGTACCGCTTGAGCCAGATGTTCCTGAGCTACCACTTGTTCCTGAAGAACCAGATGAGCCAGAGCTTCCTGATGT
>Ga0187843_10001560_pt1 | contig 14342 bp, 12 predicted proteins | sample SpaLakP09_SKY_43_FD_134516 | JGI IMG/M metagenome (GOLD analysis project Ga0187843, IMG submission 134516) | Oligotrophic lake water microbial communities from Sparkling Lake, Wisconsin, USA - SP09_SKY_43 | ecosystem: Environmental > Aquatic > Freshwater > Lake | place: USA: Sparkling Lake... | reverse complement strand
GCTGCGCTTGGCCGTGCGCTCGGCAGACACGGCCGCGCGGATCGGCGGCGACGAGTTCGTCGTCATCCTCAGCGACTTGAGCCACGCGCATTTCGCGGGCGATGTGGCCGAGAAGATCCTGCGCGCCATCGGCGCACCCATCGAGTATGACGGGCACCAGCTCAGTGTCGGCGCCAGCATCGGCATCGCGATCTTCCCTGACCACGCCGAGGACCTGGACGCGCTCAAACGGGTCGCCGACCGGGCGATGTACGCGGTCAAGGCGTCCGGCAAGAACCGCTACCTGTTCGCACAACCCACCGCCCAAGCCGCCTGACGTCTGGCGCAGGCTGGCGGCCAGCGCTCAGACCAGCGCGTCGCTGGGCTGCGTGGCTTTCCAGATGCCCGAGGCGTACGAGGCGTCGTTGGCCTGCATGAGCAACCAGTTGAGCAGCTGGCCATGCGTCATGGGCTTGGCGAAGAAGTTGCCCTGCAGCATCTGGCAACCGGCTTTGCGCAGCCAGGCCACTTGCTCCAGCGTTTCCACACCCTCGGCCACGCTCTTGACGCCCAAGCGGTTGGCCAGATCGATCATCAGCTCCAGCAAGGCCGGGTTGAAGTTCGGCTGGCCGATGGTGTTCACGAACATGCCGTCGATCTTGAGTTTGTCCACCTTGAGGTCGAGCAGGCGGCCCATGGACGAGGTGCCCGAGCCAAAGTCGTCGATGGCGATGCGGAAGGCCAACGCCGACAGCTTCTTGAGCGTGGCGGTTTCCTTGCCCGCATGCCCAACCATGGCGGTGCTTTCGCTGACCTCGAATTCGATGTCGGAGGTGTTCAGGCCGTGGCGCTGCAGCGCTTCCTGCACGTCTTCGACCATCGCCACATCGGTCAGCTGGCGCAGCGAGACGTCCATGCTCACGTAGGGCAAGGCCAGGCGCTGCTCGCGCAGGGCCACGAGGTCGGCACACACCATGTCGATGACGACCTTGCCCAGCGGCACGATGAGGCCGCTTTGCTCGGCGACAGGGATGAACTCTTCGGGCGGCACCATGCCGCGCGAAGGATGTCGCCAGCGCACCATGGCCTCCACGCCACGCACGCGGTCGAACGCGTCGAACTGAGGCTGGTAGACCATGAAGAACTGGCGCTCGTCGATGGCATTGCGCAGGTCGGCCTGGACCTGGGCGCGACTGCGCGCGGCGGCGTCCATGGAGTCGTCGTAAAACACCAGCCGACCCCGACCCGTGCGCTTGGCTTCGTACATGGCCAGGTCGGCGCGGTGCAGCATTTCGCCGAGGTTGAGCTCGCCACGCTTGAGCATGTAGGCGCCGATGCTCAGGCCCACCCACTCCTTGACATCGCCAATCATGATGGGCTTGGAGACCTGCTCGATGAGCACGCGGCAGATGGTTTCGACGGTGGCGCGCGAGGACACGTCGGTCATCAGCGCAGCGAACTCGTCGCCGCCCAGGCGACCGATCATCACGCCGCCGCCCAGGGTGTAGCGCAGGCGCTGGGCAACGGTCTTGAGGACGAGGTCACCGGCGATGTGGCCGTGGGTGTCGTTGATGAACTTGAAGCGGTCGAGGTCGAAGTACATCAGGCAGCCGTCGGTCTCCATGCGGCCAATGGACTCCGCCTCGTTGTGGCGCTTGAGCGCGGACTCGAAGGCCACGCGGTTGAGCAAGCCTGTGAGCGCGTCGTTCTGGGCGACTTGGCGCAACTGGGGCTCGGGCACCATGTTCGGTGCTGCCTGCGCACTGCGCGCAGGGCGCCACACCCAGGCCACACCGACCAGCAGCAGCAGGCCGACAGCCAGGTCGCGCGCCGCCACGACCAGCGCCGGCCGCAGGTCGAAGCGCACGCTCACGGCGTCTTCGGGCACGCGCTGCGATGGCACGGTCACGCAACCTGCGGGCCAGCCCAAGGTCGCCGCGCAGCGACCCGCGGCGAGGGGCTCAGAGGCATCGGCCCCGGCGGTCTGAGCGTCGCGGGCAAAGACCTCGCGACACTGCCGCTCGCGGCAATGCGTCACCGCCAGCACCTCGGCCTGGGGCCCGAGGGCCTGCACCATGGCCATCACGAGGGGCGAGGTCGCGGGGTAGGCCGAGTCCGAGGCCGGTGGCTCGGGCGTGGGCGCCAGTGCAGGGGCTGGATCGGGCGACGCGGCCTTGCGGCGGCCCGACTTCTTGCCGGCAGGAGCGGTGGACGGCTCGTTGGCCCCGGCGGCGGACGTCGCCGTGGGCGACGCGGGGCTCGTTGCCTGCGCTGCAGCCACCGCAGGGGCCTTGAAGACATCGACAGGCCCTTGTTCGATGAGCGCCAGCGCCATGAGGCCATGGGCCTCAGCCTGACTCTTTGCTTCGTTCAAACGCGAAGTGAGCACCGACCCACACAGCATCAGCGCAGCCACCAGGGTGACACGTGCAGGCGTGAACCAGGCCGTTCTCGGAGCGACAGCGGCATCCTCTGCGGCGGGAGGGGCGGAGGGCATGGAGGGGTGGAGACCAGTGGCCATTCGGCAAGTCCTGAGCGTCCCTGCGTGTGGGGACCATGGCAGGGATTTCGGCCGGGACGGCGCGAAGTTGAGGCCATCCCGGCAAGTGCCTTGCGGCACACTGGCGGCATGCCCACCCTGAACTGCCTGAGCTTCGACCTCAGCCTGGACACCGATGGCGTCCACACCTTCGACGCGCAAGCCGCCGCCGAGTTCGGCCCGGAGGCGTCATCTCCGGCCATGCTGGCTCAGATCCAGGCCGAAGTCCAGCAGGTGCTGGCCTGGGCCCAAACACACTTCCCCGATGGCCCTGGCCCGCTGGACGAAGGCTGCAGCTGGTGCCATGACCTGCAAGACCAGCGCGATGGCCCTTGGCACACCGTGAGCCTGTCGCTCAGCGGCACGCCGGCCTTTGGCGAGGCCTTCGCACAGGCCTTTGCCGGGGCTCTGGCCCAGTCACCCGACTGACCCGGCTGAGCGCCCCGGCAGGTCCAGGCGCACCGGCACGGCCACGGGCTTGCGGTGGGCGGGCAGCGCGCTGTCGCGGGCGCGCAGCTGGCCGCAACCCCCATCGACGTCCTGCCCGGCGGAGTGGCGCAGCTTGGTCAACACGCCGCGGCGGTGCAGCCAACGGGCCATCTCGGCGGCGCGCTCCCAGGTGGGCCGCTGGAAGTCGAGTGCCTCAACCTCGTTGTAAGGGATCAGGTTCATCAGCGCGTACTTGCCGTGCAGCAGCCGCACGATGCCTTCGAGCTCGGCCTCGCTGTCGTTGATGCCCGCCAGCAGCGTCCACTGGTACTGGATGGGATAGCCGGTGGCTCGGGCGTAGCGCTCTCCCGCTTCCACCAAGGCTTCGGGCGACATGGGCGTGGCGCGGGGCAGCAGTTGCGCGCGCAACGCGGGCTGCGTCGAGTGCAGCGACAGGGCCAGGGCCGGCTTGACACGGCCTTGCAGCAAGCGATCGAAGACGCGCGGGTCGCCGACGGTGGAGAACACCAGGTTCTTGTGCCCGATGTTGCCCAGGGTGCCCAGCAAGTCGATGGCTTCCAGCACGTTGTCCATGTTGTGCGAGGGCTCGCCCATGCCCATGAACACGACCTTCTTGACCGGGCGTCGCGTGCGCGCCAGGGCCACCTGCGCGACGATCTCGGCGCTGCCCAGCTGGCGCAGCAAGCCGTCTTTGCCGGTCATGCAGAACACGCAACCCACAGCGCAACCGACCTGGGACGACACGCACAGGCCATCGCGCGGCAGCAGCACGCTCTCGGCCGTCTGGCCGTCGTGCAGGCCCACCAGCAGGCGCTCGGAGCCATCGCTGCCGGGGTGGGCCGAGCGCAAGGTGGCCAGGCCCATGACCTCGGCCATCAGCGCGTCCAGGCCCTCGCGCACAGGCTGGGGCAGGAAGTCCTCGGGGCGGCGCTTGCCGCCGCCTTGCGGCAAGGCCTGGGCCCACAGGCGCAGCACGCGCTGCTCATGGATGGGCTTGGCGCCAAGGGCGCGCAGGCGCTGGCGGATGTGTTCGATGCGCATGGGGCGCCAGTGTAGTCAGGCCAAGCCGCCCAGGCGCGTCAGTGCGGCCTGCGAGGCCCTTTGAAGGCCTCAGGGCGGATGACGTTGCCGTCCTTGTCGGCGCGCACGCGGCGGGCGCGCTGGATGGCCTCTTCGGCCAGGCGGGCGGCATCGTCGCGGCGGCTGCGCCACTGCCGCCAGTGCCACACAGCCAAGCCGCGCGCGCGCGCCCACCGTGGCAGGCGTCGCAGGGCAGCGTCCAGCGCGGCACGGTGCCTTTGGGGCAAGCACATGCGCGCCAGCAAGGCCACGCAGACCAGCACCACCAAGGCGGCAAACCAATGATTCGGACTCACGGACATCGCACCACTCGGCCAAACACCCAGGACACCCGGAACCTCCGGGACGGCACCGGCACATCGTAACCAATGCAGCGAGATGCCGCATCCCCGCTCATCGAGGCCCAGACGCTGCCGAGGACCTCGTGGCCACCACGTTCATGCCAGCGGGCACCTCGCTCTCGTCGAGGTAGGCGATGGCCCCTGGCGTGTTGACGATGTAAGCGATGACGTCTCCCACCGTGGACAGCTCGCGCGGCGGCACACCCTTGCCCACATAGCGACGCACCGTCCAGTAGGCGATGTAGCGGTCTTCGTCTTGCTGGAGGTAATCGTTGAGGAAGCGCTGGCGCGCCAGGCTGCCAGGCGCCTGGTTGACAGGCAGCAGCGCTTGCCCGGCCAGCTCGACCAGGCGGCCGGTGTAGATGCGTTGCACCTGGGTGACGTCGAGCTTGCGCACATTGCCGTGGGCTACGATGACCACGGCGGCACAGGCCAGACCGGGCGCCGTGAGGCAAGCCAGCACCAGCCAGGTGCGCAGGAGAGAAGGGGGGCGGCGCATCGTCCTGGCCTTCTCAGAAGACGACGCTGTAGCTCAGCGACAGCACGTTGACGCCGGTCTGGCTCAAGGTGCCCTCGGTCGGGTCATCGGCCATGGCGGAACGCCTGCCGATGCGGGTGTGCATCACTTCACCCTTGAGCTGGCTGCGCGGGCTGAGGGCGTATGCGGCCCCGACGCCCGCGGATGTCTGGTCCTGCACCGGGATGGCATCGGCGGCTGCACGCTGCGCCACCGACAGCGGATCGCTGCCCGACCCGCCCGACACCATCAGCGCTTCGGACACCTTGCGCGGCGCGCCGAGGGTTTGCAAGCGCGCCAGACTGACATAAGGCGTGAGGTGGCCCATCGTGTGCAGCACGGCCACATAACCACCCACGGTGTTGGCCCCCAGGTCGGTGCGGCCTTGAATGTTGCGGGCGATCTCGGTCACCACACGCCAGTTCGGCGCCACGCGGGCGTCCAGTCCGACGTTGATCACGTCGTTGACGAGCTTGTCGGTGCTGCCGACACCAGGCCCGCTCAGGGCGTTGGACACCTGGTAGTAGCCAAAACCCGGGAAAGGGCTGACATACGGGTAGCTGCTGGGCAGGGGCTGACCGTCCTTGCGACGGGTGACAGCGTGGTGCAGGCCCACGCGCCAGCTCAAGGCTTCGCTGCGCCAAGTCAGGGCTGCGCCGACGATGTCTGTGTGCACCGACAGGTACATCACCCCCAGGTCGCGGCTGCGGCTGCGTTCGCTGATCTGGGCGCGGCCGCCATAGGCATCGGCGCTGAGCTCGCCGCTGTCGCGCTGCCAGGTGCGCGAGACCGACAGGCCGGTGTGGTCGGTGGTGGGCGAGACCGCGTACACCTCGGGCGGCAAGCGCGCGAAAGCGTAGGTCTGGCCCACATCGCGGTTCTCGGCATTCAGGAAGATGGGCACGCGCTGCTTGCCGGCCCGCAACAACCAATCGTTGTCGGGCCGCCAGGACACGAAGGCCCACGCCGCCTCGACGCCCCACTGGCGGTCATGGCGCGTGGACGGCGCCAGCGTCAGCTGCACCGTGGCCGCCCAGTTGGGCGAGAGGCGAGCGTCCAGCTGGCCACCCACGATGCTGTCACGCCAGAACGTGCCGCCCTCATCGATGAAACGCCGCCAGCGCCAAGGCTGGTCAGAAACCGCATGGCCCAGCGTGGCAAAGCCTGAGGCACGCACGTCCAGCCCGCCTGGCCCGCTCTGCGCACCTGCGGTTGGGCCACTGACCGGGGACAGCTTGGCCTGAGGCAGCGACGCCAGCGGGCTGGTGGCAAGCTGTGCGGGCGTTTGGGCCGCCGCGTTGCCGCCCCAACAAGCCAAGGCCGTCAGTGCGCTAAGGGCAACTCGGTACTGCTTGGTCATCCTGTGGGCCTTCTCAATGGTCACGCCAGGTCTGGGCGATCTGCACGAACTGCGGCAGGCAGGCCTCCAAGGCTTCGACCACACCGGGATCGAAGTGCGCACCTGCGCCATCGCGGAGGATCTTCAAGGCCTGGTCGTGCGGCATCGGCGGCTTGTAGGGTCGGGCGCTGATCAGCGCGTCATAGACGTCGGCCACGGCCATCAGCCGCGCCGACAGGGGGATTTGCTCGCCGACCAAGCCCTCAGGGTAGCCGCTGCCGTCCCACTTTTCATGGTGCCAGCGGGCGATGTCCATGGCGTGGCGCAGGTAGTGGGCGTCACCGGCCATGCGGTCGGAGGCGCGCCGCAGCATCTCCCAGCCCTGCATGGCGTGCTGGCGCATGATGAGCTGCTCCTCGGGCGTGTGCCGCCCGGGCTTGAGCAAAATGTGGTCGGGCGTGCCGACCTTGCCGATGTCGTGCAGGGGCGCAGACCGCGCAATGTGGTCGATGGCGTCAGGATTGAGCACGCCCAGGTGGCGTCCCTGGTCGAACAACCACTGCGCCAGGGTGCGGACGTATTCCTGGGTTCGGCGCACATGGTGACCGGTGGCCTCGTCGCGGAACTCGGCGAACGAGATCATGACGTGCAAGGTCGCCTCGCGCAGCAAGTCCACCTGCTCCAGCCGCTGCGCCAACTCGGTTTGGAGCCAGGCATTGCGGTCGCGCAGCTCGTCTTCGTAGGCCTTGACCTGCAGGTGGGTGCGCACGCGGGCCTGCAGCACGATGGGGTTGATGGGCTTTTGGATGAAGTCGGCCGCACCGACCTGGAAGCCGCGGGCCTCGTCTTCGGTTTGCGTCATGGCCGTCAGGAACAGCACCGGGATGGCGCGGGTGGCCGGGTCGGCCTTCAGGCGCTCACACACCTCGTAGCCGTCCATCTCCGGCATCATGATGTCGAGCAGCACCAGGTCGGGACGGGCGCGCCGCACCAGCTCCATGGCCTTGGCGCCCGAGGCGGCCAGCTTGACGCGGTAGTCGGCCTGCAACAAGCCCGCCAGCAGGCTGAGGTTGGCCGGGGCGTCGTCCACGACCAGCACGGTCGGCAGTTGTTTGTGGGCTGAGCTCATGAGGATGCGGGCTCGGGCTGTGTCAAGGCACTTCGGGTGAGGTCGGAATCAGCAGCATGTGCCGTGGGCTGCAATTCTTGCAGGTGTCGGGTGGCCGCGTCGAAGTCGCACCTGGCCAAAGCATCGTCAAGGCGCGCAAAAGTGGACGGCGGCAGCCATCCTGCAAAGGCAATGCGATGGCGTTGCCACAAGGACAGGGCCTCGCCGTCCGAATCTGCGGTGAGTCGGGTCAGGCTTTGCACCAAAGCCGCGTCAGGTGCAGCAGGCACCAGCGCAGGTTGCACCGACGCGGCAGGCGTCAGCACCCGCTCCAGCGCGTCCACCAGGGGCACGACGGCATCAACCACCAGGGCCACGGCGCGCTCGATGTCGGCCTGGCCGCCGCCGTCACTGAGGCGCTCCAAGGCCTGGGCGCGCTCGGCCAGGGTGCCGTGGCCCACCGTGCGGGCCAGTCCTTTGAGGGTGTGGCCCTCGCGCAGCAGCGTCGGCCGGTCGAGCACCTGCAAGGCCTGCGGCAAACGCGGCAGCAGCTCGCGCACATGGTTGACGAAGGCGTGCAGGGTCTGGCGGTACAGGCCGGCATCGCCAGCGAAATACGCCTCGGTGGCGGGGCGGTCCAGGCCAGGCACCTCGGGCCAATCCTGGCCCGCCGCTTGCCGCAGCCCCTTGGCGCGGGTGGCACCGGGCGAGGCGCTGGTGCCCACGGACGCCATGGCAGACACCGCGGCCGCTGCCGTGACCTCGTCACGCATGGCAGCGGGCACGTAGGGACTCAGGGTGGCGTAGAGCGTGAGCGGGTCCAGCGGCTTGGACAGGTGGCCCTGCATGCCCAGGGCCAGGCAGCGCTCGCGCTCCTCGACCATGGCGTGGGCGGTCATTGCCAGCACCGGGATGTCGCGCAGTGCAGGATCGTGGCGGATGGCCTGTGTGGCCTGGTAGCCGTCCATCACGGGCATCTGCAGGTCCATCAAGACAACGTCGTGGTGGACCTTGGCCTGGCGCAGCAGGTCCAGCGCCTCCTGCCCATGCTGCGCCACCGTGACCTGCGCACCGCGGCGCGTGAGCAGTTCGTTGGCGAGTTGCTGGTTGAGGGCGTTGTCTTCGACCAGCAGCACGCGCAGACCGTCCAGGCGCAGGCGCTCGTCTTGCACCGACGGGTGTGCGGCAGAGGCGCCAGGCAAGGCGCCCAGGATGCGCGCAGGCACCACCGGCATCTGGATGCGGAAGACGCTGCCATGCGCAGGCTCGCTGTGCACCGCGATGTCACCACCCATCAGCCCGACCAGGCGCCGGGTGATGCTCAGGCCCAGGCCCGTGCCGCCGTAGCGCCGGGTGGTGGAGCCATCGGCCTGGGTGAATTCGCTGAAAAGGTTCTGCAGCTGGTCCTCGTTCATGCCGATGCCGGAGTCTTCGACCTCGACGTGCAGCCTCGCCTCGGTGGGCGCCCAGTCGCTCAGGCGCACGCGCAGCGTGACGTGCCCGTGCTCGGTGAACTTCACCGCGTTCGACAGCAAATTGGCCAGCACCTGGCCCAGGCGCAGCGCATCGCCATGGATCAGGCCACGCTCGCCCAGCAGTTCGGGCGTGACGAACTCGCAGCGCAACGCGATGCCCTTGTCCTGCGCGCGCTGGCGCACCATCATCATCGCGTCGTTCACCACGCTGTCGATGCGCATGGGCGCCGACTCCAGCGTGAGCTTGCCAGCCTCGATCTTGGAGAAGTCCAGGATGTCGTTGATGACGCCCAGCAGCATCGCCGAGGCCGACTGCACCTTGCCAAGGTAGTCGCGCTGCTGCTCGGTCAGGGGCGTTTGCAGTGCCAGGTGCGTCATGCCGACGATGGCGTTCATGGGCGTGCGGATTTCGTGGCTCATGTTGGCCAGGAACATCGACTTGGCACGGGTGGCGGCCTCGGCCTGGTCGCGGGCCTCGCGCAGCTCCTGCTGGGCGCGGGCGCGCTGGTTGACGTCGTCCTGCACGGCGTGCGCCATGACGTTGAGCGTCACGCCCAGGGTGTCGAGCTCCTCGACCCACTTGTGGCGACCACCCGAGCGGGTCGCGTAATCGCCGCGGGCCAACCGCCGTGCGACGTGGCCCAGCCGGTCGATGGGGCTGAGCACCCGGGTGCGCACGATGTACAGCGCCAGCAGCAGGCCGGGCAGCGCGGCCAGGTCCAGGCCGATGGTGATGACGATGTAGCGGTCCAGCTGCGCCGAGGCATGGCTGCGCTCGGCCGCTGTGCGGGCGTCGGTGATGCGGCTGAGGGTGGACAAGGCCCGCGCCAGCTGGGCCGATTGCGCCTCGTAGGCTGCCGAATGCACCAGCTGGGTGGCATAGGCCAGGTCAGGCTGTCCGTCGGACACATAGGCCTTGCGTTTGGGGTCGTAGAGGCCCTGGGTGGCGGCAAAAGCAACCTGCTCGGTTCGTTTCAGCTGCTCGGTGGCCTGCAGCACCACGGCCACGGCATCGCGCTCCTCGCCACGGAAATCGAGCTCGTTCATGCGCGCCTGCAACGACAGCTTCGGCTCGCCCGACGGCAAGGCGTGCACCCGCAGGCCGGCGATGACCTCGTTCCAGTACAGGACCGGGTCGGTGCCCGGCGGCGGTGACTTGCGGCCCTCGCGGATGGCCAGCATGTCGTAGTAGTACAGCAGGTAGCGCGGCGAGCCCGAGCTCGTGTAGGCGCTGACCAGTCGGCGCAGCATCACGGCTTCGTTCTGCAACTCGGACACCAGGCGCAAGGTGTCAGAACGGCGCTGGGCCGCCTGCTCGGCCGACAGGTAGGCCGTGCGGATGAGCAGCAGGAAGGCGAAGTTCGCCAGCAAGGCCGCCACCACCAGCACAAAGAACCACCGCGACACCGTCCTGAGCTTCATGGCACCAGGCGCCTTTCCGAGTTGGGGTCAGACACGCCATTCTCCGGGAAAGCCACGCTGCCAACCATCCGGTCTCGCCCTGCCTGCTTGGCCCGGTAAAGGTTGCGATCGGCCACGCGCAAGGCCCCGCCGGCATCGCCCCGGACAACCTCGGCGACGCCCACGCTCTGTGTGACCGAAAACCGCTGGCCTTGCGCCTCGAAAGGCTCGCAGCGGAGCTGCGCAGACATCTTCTCGGCCACCCGCAGTGCCCCGGCCAGGTCGGTGTCGGGCAGCAGCAGCACGAACTCTTCGCCACCGTAGCGGGCGGCGGTGTCAACCTGCTCGCGCGTGTGCTGTCGCAGCAAGGCGCCCAAGCGCGCCAGCACCTGGTCGCCAACAGGATGACCCCAGGTGTCATTGATGCGTTTGAAGTGATCCACGTCGAAAAGCACCAGCGACAGCGTCTGGCCGCTGCGGACCTGGCGGTGCGACTCTCGCTCCAGCTGCGCCATGAACTCGCGCCGGTTCGCCAAGCCGGTGAGGACATCGGTGCGTGCCAGCGCCTCCAGTTCACGCCGCTGCCGTCCCAAGGCAATCGCCAGCAGGAAAAGCACCCCCGACAGGGGCAGCACACCCACCAGGAAGACCACCCGCACCCACACGGCCCACCACACGGCCAGCGCCTGACCAGTGAACATGGGCCGAACCAGCAAGGGTGCCTCGGCCAGCACCCCCCAATGGGCCGCAGCTTCCACAGCCACGACGCTGGCCACAGACAGCCCCCAAGCCCAGCGCAAGGCCCTTGGCACAAACAGAGCCCGTGACACCACCACCACGTAGAGCAGCAACATGGGGCTGGGGTTGTCCTTGAAGCCGTGACCCATGACCAGCCACAGCAAACCCAAGGTGCCAGGCACCACCGTCAACTGCACCAGCCACGGCTGAGGAGCAGCCTCGTGGCGACGGCGCCAGCCCAGCAGGCCCAGACAGGCGAGCCAAACCATGAGCAAGGACAAACCCCACTGCGCACGCGCAGCCCAGCCTGGGCGGTAGTGGGCCGCCACCGTGTCGTCCAGCAAAGGCACCCATTGCAGACACCACAGCAGCAGCAAGATGGGCCAGACGCCCACCACAAAGCCCGCGCAACTGGTGGCGTCTTGGCGCTCGACGATCCGCCCCTCCAACCACCCCAACCACCGAGGGAGTCGGCCGTCAAAGCGCAGACGGAGCTCGGTCATGCCGCACTCCGCTCGCAACACGACGCCAGGCTCACGCGGTTGCGCCCCGCCTCCTTGGCGCAGTACAAGGCACGGTCAACATCGCTCATGATGCGACCCACATCGTCACTCGCCACCTCACCCAAGCCCAAACTGATGGTGATGTGCAGCGGCGTGCCATCGCCCGGGTAAGTCTGCGCTGCCACGCGCTCGCGCAGGCGCTCGCACACCACCAGGGCCTCGTCCTCCGGGGTGTCGGCCAGGATCAGCGCGAACTCCTCGCCCCCCAGACGCGCCGGCAAGTCCGAAGGCGCACGCACGGAAGCGATCAGCAGCGCAGCGAGGTCGCGCAACACGGCGTCACCGGCGAGGTGGCCATGCGCATCGTTGACATGTTTGAAATGGTCGATGTCGATCAGCACCACGCACAGCGGCCGGCCAGTGCGGTGCCGCCGGGCCACCTCGGCCTGCAGCACCTCCATGAAGCGGCGGCGGTTGGCCAGCCCCGTCAGGCCGTCGGTTTGCGACAGTCGCATCAAGCGGGTGTGCATGCGGTCCAGCCGGCCGAACAACAGCATGATCAGCGGCAGCAGCACGGCCGCGGCAGACAGCAGCACCGCGTTGCGCCAGACCGCATAGCCCCAAAGTGGCTCGCGGCCTTCGAAGATGCGCTCCGTCACGGCTGGCGCGTACGGCCACCAACCCAGCTGCACCCCGAGGTCATGCCCGACCAGCACAACCGTGCACACCAGGTAGGCGATGACCATGGGGCGCAGGGTGAACAGCAACAGTCCAATGGCCAGCACGCCCAACAGCACCAGGCCCGTCGGCGCAGTGAAGGTCCCCGCGAGCACGGAGATCACGGTGTAGGTGACCCCGATGGTCAGGCATGCCAACAAAGTGGCGCCCTCCACCGGTTCGGACTCGCGGCGCAGCGGCCACATGCGCACGGCGATGCCGATGCTGAGCAGCGTGGCCACCACCAGCACACCTTGCAAGACCAGCATCACCTCGGTGTTCACGGCGCTGCGGGTGCTGGGTGCGGCGATCACCCAGCCATGGCCCAGCAGGATGAGGACGAAAAAGGGCGTCGATGACCCAATGGCCACCAGCACCCGCGTGGCGGGTGTCAGCTGATCAAAAACGCGCTCCGTCAAACCACGCATGCACGACCTGTTGCGAACGTCGACACCGGTGCCGGCCAGGCGGCACCCCATCGCGCCGGAATGGCGCCATCTTGGCCCGTTATCGGTGCGCCGTCCACAAAGTTGAACCGGGGCCCGGGGCCGAGGCTCGGGTGCCACCGCGCTGGGCTATGCTTGTTGCATGAAGATGATTGCACGCTGGCTGTTGCTCTCTGCCGCCCTCATGCTGCTGACCCAGTGGGACAGCGGGATCGAGGTTCGCAACTATGGCTCGGCCATGCTGGCCGCGGCGGTCATCGGGCTGCTCAACGCCTTCGTGCGACCCTTGCTGATCCTGCTGACGCTGCCAGTGACGGTGCTCACCCTGGGCCTGTTCCTGTTCGTCATCAACGCCCTGACCTTCCAGATGGCGTCCAGCCTGCTGGAGGGCTTCCAGGTGCACGGCTTCTGGCACGCGCTGTTCGGCTCGGTGCTCTACAGCCTCTGGAGCATCGTCATCGACGCGGCGCTGGAGCGCTTCTTCGGTCCGCGCGGCGGTTTGCCGCCCGCCTGAGCCAGGCGGAGGCCGGCGCTCACAAGGTCACAAAGGCGTCAGGCGCCGGCGCACGCCCGCCAGGGCATCGCGCACGGTGGCCTCGCGCACCTGGGCGCGGTCGCCATCGAAATGGTGGCAAGCCGCATGGGCTGGCGCGCCGTGCACCGCCCATGCCATCCACACCGTGCCCACCGGCTTGTCGGGCGAGCCACCGGTGGGGCCGGCAATGCCCGTGACAGCCACGGCCACCTCCGCATGCGCATGGCGCAAGGCGCCTTCGGCCATCGCCAGGGCCACTGGCTCGCTGACGGCGCCATGCAGGGCGATCAGCTCGGCCGGCACGCCCAACAGCTCGGTCTTGGCCTCGTTGCTGTAGGTCACGAAGCCGCGCTCGAACCAGGCGCTGGAGCCCGGCAAGGCGGTGCAACTCGCGGCGATCAACCCACCTGTGCAGGATTCGGCCGTGGCCAGGCGCCAGCCTCGCGCCAACAAGAGCTCGGCCAGGGCGGGCACGCCGGCATCGGCATCGGCGTCGCCATCTGGCAGCGGGTTCGCGGTGTGGTCGGCCATGGTGTCCTCGCGGGGTCTTGCAGAAGTGGGTTCAAGGATGCCGGCGCCGGCTCAGCTCAGCAGGCCGGCGCCCACGCCGCCCTGGCGCAGCGCGACGGCCAATGCCAGCACGAGAAGTGTGCACAGCGCAGCAACCAGGTCGTCGAGCATGATGCCCAAGCCCTGGCGCCAGCCGATGTGGCCGCCCGAGCGCAGCTTGAAAAGGCCATCGGCCCAGGCCACGGGGCCCGGCTTGGCCGCATCGAAATAGCGAAAAGCCACGAACGCCAGCAACTGGCCCCGCCAATCGACCGGCGAGAGGATCCACAAAATCAGCCAGAAGGCCCAGATTTCATCCCAGACCACCGAGCCCGGGTCGGCCACCCCCAGGCTGCGCGCGGTGCGGGTGCAAGCCCAGCAACCCACGAACCAGCCCAACAGCAGCAACACCGCCCAGACGACGTCGGCTTGCGGCCCGGTGCCGATGCTGTGCTGGAGCGCCAGAAAACTGGCCCAGCCCCACAGCGTGCCCACGGTGCCGGGCGCCACAGGGCTCAACCCACTGCCCAGCCCGAAGGCCATGAGGTGGGCAGGGTGGCGCCACATCAGGGCGGCGGTGGCGCGGCGCGGCGGCGGCAAGGCCGCGGGGGCGTGCTCGGGGTGG
>Ga0187843_10001559_pt1 | contig 14344 bp, 6 predicted proteins | sample SpaLakP09_SKY_43_FD_134516 | JGI IMG/M metagenome (GOLD analysis project Ga0187843, IMG submission 134516) | Oligotrophic lake water microbial communities from Sparkling Lake, Wisconsin, USA - SP09_SKY_43 | ecosystem: Environmental > Aquatic > Freshwater > Lake | place: USA: Sparkling Lake... | reverse complement strand
GCAAGAAGACTGAAACGATTAGAACCAAAAGAAGCGCTACAAACCTCTATCTAATTAGTTTAAAAATAATATTTTCATATAGTATAACGCTTATTCATTCAATCTTTTTTAACTAAAGTTTGGTTCTTACTTCGTTACAAGTTTTGGCTCTTACTTCGTTAGAACCTTTCCTAAAGGTAGATTGCCATTTGATATCCCTTCTCTTCAAAACCGTAATGTTCATATACTTTTTTTACGTTTTGACCACAATCCAATATTATTTTATAACAATTGTTCTCTCTAGCGAGACCTTTCAATTGTTCTAAAATGTCTTGCGCAATTTTATTACCTCTATATTCCCTTTTTACTACAATATCTTCTATATGCCCCACGCTTTTACCGCCTCGAATTATTTTCGGCTCTATGATAATTGTTCCAGAAGCAATGATTGTAAAATCGTCTAATCCAGGGCTACTAATATATTTGACGATAATGCAGCCCATTTGATGGATAGTGGCAATATTTTCGATAAAAACGGTGGTCTCGATATTGCTAACTATAGTGAGCTCTGCTAATAATTCTAAATATTTGGTTTTTATTACGTCAATATTATTTGGATATTCATTTAGTAAATCAATCAATTTTACACATTTAGCCATAGTCATTATATTACTTCAAATAAAATATTTCAGTAGTATATATAATAAATGTCTAGATTTGGAACAGGAAGTAACTCAAATGGACAATTTTGGTATGGCAGTACTACAAATTTTCCAGGGTTTTTATATAAAAAAAATGTCGGCGTAGGAGGCAGGAGAACTACCAAATTCGCACCTGGTGGAAATATTACATGCAACAATACTACTTATTTATATAATAAATATAAACCAGGAACAGGTGGCGTTGGCGCCTCTAGCATAGCCAATCGTCGTGCCAAAAACCGATTAGCGACGATTTGTTCTGGGCACAATGCCCAATGTGGTCCCTTTTATCAATATTTGGGTCGATATGATAATTATACAGGTAACCCTAATGGTTATTTTCCATATCCGCAAATGCCAGGCACTAAAACAGACACCTTTATTTCACCAGCTACAAATTATCCCATATAGAGAGATATAGACATGAATGGATAGAGAAATTAGCGTATTCAATTTATTACCATATCAGATTATCGTAATAAATTTTGTTAGTATGTGTATTATTTGTAGTATTTGTATATGGACTCTTATTTCATATAGGGTCTGTAATAGTGATTGTCATATTTTACGTTCGCATCATACCATGGTGCGGCTCCTTGCGGTGCTACGTACGAATAATTATAATTCGTAGTTGGCCTAAAGCCAGCACTCACTGGTGTTTGCGCTGAATTAATATTTAAAAAAACCATATTTGCATAGCTTTTCTTAACAGCATTGGGGTCTTGGTTACATCTAGCTCCATAATTATACCAAAAATTTCGTGTTACACCTATACTTGGTGGTAATCCTGATTTCATTGGTCCAGAAAAGGTGTTGTTATCAATATTATTAATATAAGATTGGATGTTTCTCATTTTGCGCGATCTGCCTGCCATATACTATAACTGACTAAAAAAATATTTGAAACCACGCGTTGCTCTATAATTCAAAATCCGTATAATATCCTTCTGAAAAATGTTTCAACACTGAATTTATTTTTTCGATAAATTGTAATTCGTCGTTAGTATAAACTAATTTATACTTTTGTTGAATCATATTGTTTACTATCATTGTATAATCTTTTCGCACGGCTCGAATATCTTTATCCAAGTTGGCAATCTCTCCTTCGGTTTTTATGATTAATTCGTCTATATTATTTTCAACACTGGATGCCTCTGGTTTTTGCTGTAAAAATAAACTATCATATTTATTTTCTTCATATCGAATGAGTTCTTCGCAATCGGTTATTATTTTACTAAATAATTCCTTTCTGTCATTATTCATATTATACACATTTACATCTCTCGTAATGAAATATTCAGACTCTGTTGTATTACCTTTATTATGATTTTCTATTGTTCCTGTATTGTCATCTATTGTTTCTGTATTGTCTAATTTTTTAGAACTATAGTTAATATCGCTAAACAATAACTGATTGATATCCACCCTTGTTATATTCAAAGGGGGAACTATAGTATTATCTTTACTAGATATCATTTACTATCTTTGAATATTTATTTTTTATTTTTTATTCACAAAAATCATATTGTCCATCTTATTCTGCGGCAACAAAAACGGTAATATGAATACAATAGCAGAACCTTCTATAATTTCCTTTTTTTCTTCATCTTTTGGTCCTTCGGTTTCGCTTTCTTTTGTATATGTCCCTGTTTGGATTTTATCTAAAATATATTTTAGCGACGCATATCTACAAAGCAAATTTTTTATAAAGGCATGTTCGTTATTTATGATATTGTCGTGTAATATTTTTTTTAGTTTTTTTTTGTTTGCTTGGTAGATAAGGAGTTGGTAGGGAAAGAGCATGTTAACTAATATATTGTTTGATTTTTTCATGATATTGTTTGCTTTATTAAATTCACACCATTTTATATACACTATTATTTTCTTATACGTCTCAATAGCATAGTTCATTAATCTGATTTGTTTTTTTATTTCTAATAATCTGTAATAAACAAATTTACTAACCATTTTCAAGTCTTTTACAAAATTGACATCATAAATGTTTTTTAGTTTTGTTGGCTCTATATTTTTAACAATGTCTTTCAAAAATAGTTCATTGTTTGTATCACAACCATAATCGTCTTTATTTATAGATTTCATGATGAATTTCTCTAGTTTACCTTTGATTTCATTCATGGTACCCTCTGGCGGAGAATCAAAAAGGTCGTCTATTTGTTTATCAAAATTCACATATGGCGCATTGTATGGATTTAAAATAGAAAAAAGAGTATGGTTAATCGAAGAGGGTTCTTTTTTGTCGTCCCAATATGGTTTAACATCTGTATTGGTATCATCGTTATTTTCTACACTGTTTAATAGAGGGAGTAGAATATTTTGTATAGTGCTCGTCATTATATAAATATAGTGTATATTATTTATACGTGATATTTACTCATTTTTACTCGTTTAACCCTGACCTTGACCTCTTTCTCTTTGTTTTTTCTTCCATTTTTCCATAAACTTATCTTTGTTATCATAATAATCTTTTAACAACTCTCCAGTTTCTTTTACATAGGTCGATTTCACGGTCGTCAATGCGTATGCAAATGCTCTAAATGGAATATTTAAATTCGTTAATTTGTCTTTAATATCTGATGGTTCAGCGATGTTTGCTTTATTATACAGCACAATATCGTAATTAGTTGTGTTGCCCTTTAAAGAACTCGAACTGGCTATTTTTTGTGTAATCGTTTGTAATATACCACTCGTTTGTTCTATTTTTTTCTTTAAAAATTCACTGAATATTGATGCTGGCTCATCGTTAAACTTTTTGGTAGTAATATATCTGTTTTCGGTAATAATATTTAAAATGACGCTTAGTAAGAAATTATTTGTTATTTGTGTATCGTTTACTTTTTCGCCGGTATAAAGTTGGTATGAATCATATGCAACGTAAGCAATCATTGCTACAGTGGCCCACGAATTTGTTACCAAACTTGCAATTCCTTTTGCTAGTTTCCCCATACCAGACAATGCAAAATTCATAATTATACTCAAAAAACCCATAGGACCAGTAAGCGGGTTTGTCTCTGGACCAAAAAAAGGTCGTGGGTCTACTACATTCTCTATAACATTTGAGCCTTCGTAATATTTTCCAACCCCAATAACCAGAGGCACTATTAAACCCTTTAAATATTCATAAATCAGGTTTTTTTCGTTCAGTTCAATCCAATTGATTACCACAGTTTTATTTGCACGCTTTTCCTCTTCACTCTGTTTCTTAGATAGTATATCATTATCATCTACCACTTCTTTCTGCTCTTCAGTCATTAAAAACCCAACCGCCGTAACCCTTTTAAATATTAGTGCTAAAAATTGATTCTTTCTTTTAAGGTTTTCGACCATTTGCATTTGGGTTGATTTTTTGTCCGCATTTCTTTGTTCTTGAGATTTTATCATATACTCATAAAATGGTTTAACATAACTAGTAGATTCATAATACATAAAATTCAAGAATCCGCTTTTGTGCTGTATTTTTAACTCATTTAAATCGTATTGCGTTTTTACGAATATTCTTTTTTCGGCAATTTTTTTGGAAAAAGTATTTGGAATACTATCCGTGCAAAAGGAGATGAACCCATTGTTTGCTTGATTATTGTAATCATTTGATGCACCTCCCTCGTAATGTATTTTAATATATTTTTTATCCCCTATTTTACTAGAACGAATATTTCTTTTATTTGATTTATTCTTTTTTGGTAAATGGTGTCTTGCCGTGATATTTTGCACCTTTTTTCCTTTACCGGACGTACGAATGAGACGTTTTTTCTTTTTTGCTCCCCCATCAATAGGTATGTCATCAAGTGTATTTTTATTCTCAACAGATGTCTCATTAACCTCAACATGTGTCTTCGCAGAACCAGCCTCTTTCTTATCTTCGCTAACCTTAAGAGTATTTGGTTGAATTGCCTTTGTTATAGAATTCATTTTTATTCCATATGTTACATAAATATAGTTATCTACTATTCTCTTACAAATTAATTGCGAGTAGTATAATAATGTATTATTATCTTCAGTTTTTGGGAAAAAATTGGTTAAATATGGTTCAGTATTATCTGTATTACCTATGGTGTCGAGTTGATAAAAATCAACAATATCGTTAAAATATAATTGCATTAATACTTGACGGCTGTCTATAAAATTTCCTTCGTTTTTAAATGGTTTTGCTTCAAATCCACTACAATTATTTAATTTATAATTTAACGCAATTTGAAAGCATAGTTTATTATTTAATTCTTGTATATTTATGTATTTTCCATACAACGTTACAAAAAAGTCCAAGCTAATATGTATTGTATACTTTTCACTTAGACCGTCAAAAAGATTTAAAATGTCATTGTCTTCTTTATTATCCGATTTAATATAATTATCAATTAGTTTTTTTACATTACCTTTATCTATTGTATTCGACAACGAATTTATAGCTATGTCAATAATACCACCTGAACCAAACATTATACCAAAATCAAAAAAGTCTGAAAATGATAATTCAATTGTTTTATTATTTAAGTCATAATATGCATGAATTTTTTTATTAGTCTTTATGTTTTCAATATATAATGTAATCATTCCGTCTGGTGCTGAAAAACTTGCTTCTGAATTTTCATCGTCATTTATGTTTTCTTTATCCTTTTTCACTAGATTAAATGGTCTTGGTGTAAACGACTTCAAATATAGCTTCATGGAATCATTTAAAATTGATAATGGTTTGGAGTTCGATTCCCCTTCTTCTTCTGTTTCCCCTTCTTTTGTTCCCCCTTCTTTTGTTTTTTTTTGTTCTTCATTATACAAATCTTCGGCCGCTTTTAATAAAAGTAGTATATTATAAAGAGTATAATCGTTATTTAATACATTAAAATTATTGGTAGCTGGAGCTAATATGTCGCCTAATTTGGGTTGTACGATTTTTTTAAGACCTTCTGTAAAAAATTCATTTACAGGTACAAGTGTTTCGTCGCTCTTCATAATATTAAACATAACATCATTTTTGATGGTTTTTATATCATCTTCTGTTAATTCTAACCCTAACTGTTTTTTGATATTCTCCGTTAAATTATTTGCTCCGCCTGTAGATGGTGCTGCCGGAGTATTTGTGGTTGCAGGAGGTGCAACATTTTTACCTGTATAAAGACTTACCCCTGTTTTGCTAACACTTTCTTCCGTTTTTTCAATATCCACTATATTGTTCTTTATATTTTGAAATTCATTATTGATTGGTTTAAAAACAGAATCTATCAGATTTCGAGAAATGGGATATAAAGCGTTCTCCACATAATTCGTCTCCATTTGTTTTATAGCAAAATCAAAGACTAATATAACATTGTATAAATCTTTATCTACTATAAACTCCCCATAAAGTGTTACGAGTTTATTTAGTGATCCATCTATTATTTGGTCACTGGTAATCGTTGCAAGCTCTTTAGGGCATTCTATAAATATTTCTTTGATAGATGGGTCTTCAATGGCGAATTCATTATGTTTATATAACAAACATTTTGTATTTATGTAAACTTTATCATGATATTTGATGCTAACAATATCTGGTTTTTTTAATTGATATATTCCAGGAGTAATTGTAGCATTTGTATCGTTGTTTAAATACCAATATAACAGTTTAACACTATGTTCAATCATGGCACGCTGCTTACGCAATTTAGTTACACACGATATAAATAATTCTTCTTCGCGGTAGTTTCTTAAGAATACTTTCGTCGAATAAAATAAATTTCCTTCAATGCATATTTGTCCTGTATAAGTGTTGGCAGCCTTTAATAAACGTGTTATATCTGAATTCGAAAAATTATCCGCTTTTAATTTTTGCACCAACCCATCCACAAATCCACCACTTCCACCGCTAATTACTTTTACTTTGTCGCCTGCAGCCCATGGGCCAATATTTCTCGTATTTATAATCTCTTTGTATGGTATTACTTCTGTCGCAACATCGTCGAACTTTATTTCACATGATATGATTTCTTTTGTTCCTAGACTGTTAATTGTGCGGTTTCCATATGTTATATTTATAATCGTACCAGTACGATAATCTTCACCTTCCATATCATCGTAAAAATCATATCTCATTTGGTTATATGGGTAGGACACAGTTAAATCCTTAGGCGGTTCATCTACACACTCATGTTCACAAACAACGTTAGGTTTCGAATCTATTTCGATTTCATTGTTCTTTTTATATTTTTCCGTTTCAGACTCACAATAGGCGTTCTTTGGTTTATTTTCTCTGAATTTAACAATTTGTTTCATTTCTAAATTCAATAATTCTAATATATCTCCCTCGTTTGGTAAATCTACTAGAATTTGGGTATCAAAACGACGAAGAATTGCGGCATCCAAATACCAGGGAAAATTTGTTGCGGCAATAACAGTGACATTTTGTTTTGAATTAATACCATCCATCATCTGTAAAAGTGTATTTACTGAATTTCCTGCTAATCCAGTTTTGTCAGCATTTCTATCTGGTGCAATAGCATCAAATTCATCCATAAACATTACGGAAATAAACTGTTTCTTTCCGCCACATGTTAACTGACTATCACAAGCCGCTTTGGAAGCACATGTGAACCATTCTTCTATTTTTTTCTCCGTTTGGCCCACATACTTACCCTTTAAATCGCCTGGAGATGGGGTGAAAAATAAGATTCCAATATTTGGGTCTGTTTTTTGTAATTCATTTACCGCGGCTTTAACAATATACGTTTTACCTGTTCCAGGCGGTCCATAAATCAAAATACCTTTGGAAGCTTTTGGATATAATCTGGGATACATTAATGGAAAAACCAACGAGGTTTTGAATAATTGCTTCTCTCGCTTCATACCTGCTACACCTGAAAAAAATAAACAATTTGAGCTACCCTTACTAAAAACGAGTGGTTGTAGTTTGGTACAAATTTTTTCCCAATCTTTTTTCTCATCTTTTTCTCCATCAGCTCTACTAGAACCAACTTTTTTTTGCAATATTTCAACTGCGGTGAGACAGCATTGTAGAGTCTCCGTTAATGTTTTTTTCATATCATTTGGTTCAACCACGTCAGGTGTATTTGATGACGTACGAGAAACACCCTGAGAAGATGAAGGCGATACAGTTGCTACTTGGTTTGTATCATTTTGTACAACCGCAACAGATGTATTTGATACACTTGGTACTTGGTTTTCATTTGCTGGTGACAACTCTCTTAACATGGCATTTAATAAAACAGCTGCACATGAATAACTAACAAGCGCTCCCGAAAACTCGTTTGTTGAGTAATAAAATTTCGCATTTCCATATAATATTTTAATTTCTTCTAGTGTTTGTTTTGATGTTTTTGATAAAGATTTGGTATCAATATTCCCAAAAACAGATGTTTTTATACAAGATTGACTCATTTATATATAGTATAAAATATAATTTTCTTTATTTTGTTTATTTTCTGTTTACTATATTTTGTTTCTGTTTACTATATTTTGTTTCTGTTTACTATATTTTGTTTCTGTTTACTATATTTTGTTTTTGTTTACTATATTTTGTTTTTGTTTACTATATTTTGTTTTTGTTTACTATATTTTTGTATTTTCATATAAAAATATATAATTACTATATAAAATGGCAGGGTATAGTTATAAAAATAGTATTCATTTTAAACTTCCTGAAGCAGGTGAAGAATATAATATAGAGAGTTATGATGTCTTAGATTATCATAATATTAAAAATGTTTTAGATAAAATAAATGAAAAGGATATCATTATTGAGGAGTATATTACTAAATATATTCCAGAAGAAGAAAAATTAATGACGTATAATTTTAAGCCTACCACAAAAAATATAATGGATTCAAATATGCTGATGTTACATATAATGAATCCGTCCAACCTGATTCAATCGTCACAACCACCAGATGATGATAATATTAACAAACCTGAAATGATAGAAAAAATGAAATACATTCCCTTTCATTTCGAAAGTGAAAAACAACGACAAACAAGAATTCTTAAAATCAGATATGAGAGAATGTCCGCAAAACTTGCTGACTATGATAGAAAATACCGAATAAAACAGTATTTAAAAGAGAAAGAACGAAGAATGAATTGTTTGTTACAGACTATTCAATTAATATCGATTGGATATGGAGGCACCATTTTTGCTATAAAATGTATTATGATGGCCAATCTATATAATCCTGCAGTGTGGTCCACCATGGTATCTAGTATATGCGCCAGCCCATTACAATTTCAAATGTTTATAGACTTCATGCAAAATTTGCATATTTTTTCTGCATCTGAAATAATCACTTTAAAAGAATTATTTGAAAAATTTCAAATTGCTAAAATGACCAGTACAACATTGCAAGACGAAAATTATGTTAAAACTATCATTGAAACAATATTTTCCGAAAGTGTAACCAAAGAAGCAACCATCAAAACCATAAATGAACAATTTTTAGGTACAGAAGACAGAACCAGTTTATCAGATTTTGGTAATTTTATTAAAAAAACACTCGATGCCAGAAATATTTGGGACCAACAAGATAAACCACCTGATTTAAATGTAAACAAAGGACTTTTTTCGTTAGCCTATTCATATTATAATTCGCCTTTGGGGAGAGAAACATTGACAACATTGAAAATCGCCTTAGAAGCTTATGGTTATTTAAATACCACATCAGATTTCTTTTCAACTTACAAGACGGCTAGTCCAAACTTATTTTTTAAAGGAATCGTCTTAAATTCTATAAATAGTTCATCCTTTAATACGTATAATAAAATGTTGGTGCAAAATCTGTTTCAGAATATAGTAGATATGAACCCTGGAATTTTGAAAGACAATTTTTTCCTCCAAACTAAAATACCTATATTGGGAGAAAATATAGAAAACTTATTTGTAACTACCTTAGAAAGTTTTGTAAATGTCCAAATTACCTCATCTATGAAGGGTTATTTTGTTCAATTAGAAAAAGAGGCTGGTTATGACCCTGAAGCAAAGAAGAAAAGAGAAAAAGCGGAAAAAGAAAACAATATCGATTCTGTGATGGAAGAAATATATCAAAGAGGGAAAAAACTGAGACGTTATAAAAGTATGGGTTACTCCAATTACCAAATTGCTCGTATCATTGATAAGCCTGAACGCTCTAACAATTACAAGTCTTCTTTCGGTCGTTGTATGAAACATTTTTATAACTTTTTTGCAGATTTGATAGAAGACCCCGTAATATTATTAGACACGTATGTAAACGCTTCGTTTATATTCAATTTAATTCAACAAAATATATATGGACTATTAACCGGCGGAATTTCGACCGCCATGAATGCCTTCGTTCTCTCTGGAATCGCTCATAAAAAATTATTTAATTTGAGTTATTATACAGGCGGAATCATAGCAACTGATATTATGCCGATGAATGTAATTACTTTATTTTTACAGTTTAAATATGGTAATGATACCGTTTTAACAACTGAAATAAACAAATGGCGCGTAGATTTTATTAATAATATTTCTAGTGATTTATTGACTCTTTTTGATGAAATGCAAAGCGTTTTATACGACTCTTCACTTGGAATGTCGTTAGATAAATATTTGAGTTCATTAAATAATACCATCATTGGAAATATATTTAAAATGTCCTGTAACATTTCTAGGTTTTTTTTAAATTACATCGGAATACCTAGAATAAAACGAGTTCTTCATAATGTTATTCCTGTGTTTAATATTCCAATTATAGAGACCCTGAATGATAAACAGAAATGTATCAGACTTTTTGCTTTTATTGATAATAAATTTTCGAACATCATTCGTGCTTTCCGTGAGAGTAAACTCATAGACCGGTTAAAGGAGGATTTATCTCAATTTGCAAATATAGGACAAATCATTCAAGGGAGTATTATACCATATTTGACAGCAGGACAGTATTTCGAATGGAAACCGCAACTCGGTAGTCCTTTTAAAGGAAATATCGTCAAGGTTTTACGTTTAAAACCAACGGATGAAAATAAAAATGAAAATGCACAATACGACGAACTTTTAGAGAGAATGACATCTGATATTGACGATAAATCCAAAACAGGAGAAATAGAAAAAACTTTTTTTATTATTGATAGTGACGAGACATTTTCGAATTTCAAAGTAATTCAAATGGAAGAAATTCAAAAGTTGTTTGAAAAATTAACTACAGGTGCAGAAAAATTAACTAAAGATGCAAATGACCCTAATTATAAACCTAGTGGTCTCGATGATTTTGTAAAACTGTTTAAGAAGGAAAATTTTGCCTATACATTCAGCAATTTAACAAAAACGGTGAGTAAAAAGGCAAAAGAAGTTTGGAATTGGCTGAGTGGAACCAATAACTCCACCGACGCGTCTGGAAATTTATTAGGCGATTATTCGGTTACCAACATTTTTTATTACTATTATTTAAAATTGTTTTTGGATGAAAAAGACGCCGAGTATAAATTAAATAATTTTGAATTTCAAGAATGGCTTTTACAAAAGTCTACTAGAATCATGGACGATACGGGTAATATGCAACCGCCAAACACTACTACAGGAGTCGAGGTCGCCATTATAAACAATATATTATTGTCATTCCCCAAAAGACTTCTTACCCAATCCGCAGAGAATGACTGGATTGGCGCGAGGTGGTGGTCGTATGTTTCTGGAACGCAAGGGCAACTCGTTTCAAAAATCGATATTCCGTCAGATGGTATGGAAGCTTTAAAACAATTTATAGGTCACATGCAGAATGGTGCGTTTATAGATGACGCAAAGTTTGTAGATGCTGGGTATGGTTTAAAAACCACATCCATAAGTAAAACGGAATTCATGAATGATAATGTTTTTATGGGCGTAAATCTTAGACACAATAGTTACTATGGTGGTTACTCATTTTCTCCTCAAATTATCAAAGCAAGTGATTTTTTAAGTACAAGTGAAATGTTGTTGGCATTAAGTAGTGATGAATCTAGCGAAGAAATACAAAAAATGTCTGATTTAATTATAAAATTAGAAAATGAAGCATACAATAACCCTTCTGTCCTTGCTTCTTTAACCGAGCTGAATAATTTATTCCAAGAACCAATCAAATCTCTTACAAATTCTTTACGTTTTATAATAAAATTTTTTTCTGAAAAATTTTACGACGTAAAAACGTCAGAAAACAATATTCCTCTGAAACACATGTCCTTCGATTATGGATTATTTTATGCAAAAACAAGTGAAATGTTAAAGAAATGCCTATATGATGTTAAAAACGAAGTAAACATATTTACAAAAATGGTCGAATTCATGAAAAGTAAGAATAAATATATAGTTCAATATTTACAAGAAAATTGTGAAATACAAATCATGTGTACGGATGCGGATGGAAAAACATTATATTTAAATAAAAATGGTATAAACCTGGATACTGGTGATTTAGCAAATAAAAACTGTTTAGACAATAAAGTAGCTATTGATTATGGAGGTTTGACAGAAGAACAATTCTTGCGTATTTTATTACGTCCAGAAATAATATTTCAAATTGCGGACAATAGTACCGCGGTATGGTTTGCTAAAAAACTTAAAGAAGAAAACACAAAACTATTTTTAAGTGACAAATCAAAGCAGAAAGCAGAAAAAAAGTTACAAGGGGAGGCTAAAAAGTTTTTTGGAATATTTAATGATATGGCTACAAATGGTATGAAGCAACAAGGTATTGTAAATTCTACTACCTTATTTGATATCATATATGATACTATATCTGAACAAGAACAGGAATTTAATGCATCTAATGAGGATAGAAAATTAATGAGCGAATATTCGAAACTTAAATCAAAAGATCTAAACAACCAATTTTGGGAAAATATAGCTGTTAAAATGAACACTAAAATAGATGAAAACGATACGGTATATGATAAACCTGCGGATTATTGGGAAAAAAAATATTATGCAAACTATAAATTGGAATCACTCTTTAAATTGGGTATAATCTTAAAAGATATGAAAAAACGGCTTACTGATAAAGACGTAAAAAATACATTAATAAAATATTTTTCACAAAAAGAAGTTTATTTGGATAAAAGTAACATATTTAATAAACAAATCGACGACGTAAATAACTTAATAACTTCTATCGAAAATATTTGTAAAACAAATGATGCATATACCAAATCATTTGACAAAAAAGCGCTTGATGAAGAACTTACCAAGTTGAAGGAATTTTATGATAAAGATTCTATTAAAGGTGAAATTAATTTGTATGATTTGTCGAATCTGTCCAATAGTGTAAACTTGGCCATTAACAAAATGGATTTTGAGGATGCATATGTTAATCTTCAAAAAACTGAATTTAATGCAATTGAAATCGACTTAACAAAGGCGCGACAAGCGTTAGGACAAATTTGGGAAGCAGATAAAATATGTACACCACAAGGTATAGACTCTCATTTTATAAAGTATTTTGCATTAAGAGAAAAATGGTATAAAAAACAAATAGATTTATTCAAATCATATATTTTATATAATACAAATGATTTTTATTCTGTATTTACGAACAGATATCAACTTTTTTCGTCGCAAGTAAGCAATTTTATAAATGAATATTCGACACATTTGAATAAAATAGAAGTAGAATTGCAGGCAAAAAAAATACAAAATGATAAATTACTCACCCCAACTATTGGTGATATCAAACCGATTACTACTAGTGGAGAGGCTATTAGTGAAACAGTTACTACTGGAGAAGAAGGTGCAATTGTTACTACCCCAGATGTTTTAACTGATGATAATGAACCATCACATACAAAAACAGATACAGAGACAAAAACAAGTACAAAAGAAACAACAACAGAGACAAAAACAGATATAAAAGAAACAACAGACATAAAAAAAGCACAAGACATAAAAGAAACAACAGCTATACAAACTGAATCCAAATTATCGGAAGGACTAGGTACGGGAGAGGCCCAACAAGAATCACTTGCAAACCAAGTTGGTTATGCTGGTGCAAGTCCAGATACACTATCAAATTTGGTGGATGGACTATTAAAAATGTTACCATCTACAGTGTATACAAATATTTTTGCGCCTCCTAGTCCAATCGAGTCTACTCCAATTGAGGATACAAAAAAGAGTAATATCAAAAATCAATTGGACGTATGTCAAACAATATCCAACAATTGGTATATTAAATATCAACCTGGACATAAAGAGACTATGAAATTTCAACCAACTACAATTGGCGATAATATAAGTGTAGAAGACGCGAATGGTTGTAAAGAAACGAATTTACTTTATAATATTGCTAAAAACACGAATTTTTATATCATTCAACTTTCCAAATGGTTAGGTCCTGTTCTTCAATCGATTATAGAGGTGGTTTGTAGGGTATCTGTTCCTGGCGGTGGTAGTTGGTTCCTTCACCTGAATCCATGTAATGGGTTAGCGTTTTGGACGTACATTTTAAGAACATACGCCGAATGTATTATATATATATTTCACGATTCTTTAAAAAAAACCTTTGGTGACATGGATATAACCAAGACAGGCGAATTAAATTTAGGTAATTATTTAGGGTTTGCCTTTTGGCTTCAAATGATAAATTCATTATCCGCCGCCGAAAAGGACGCCGGTATCAATAGAGATAGTTGCAATCTGGTTGAAAATATCAGTGATATGAATATTCAGAATTTAGAAACAG
>Ga0187843_10001558_pt1 | contig 14346 bp, 19 predicted proteins | sample SpaLakP09_SKY_43_FD_134516 | JGI IMG/M metagenome (GOLD analysis project Ga0187843, IMG submission 134516) | Oligotrophic lake water microbial communities from Sparkling Lake, Wisconsin, USA - SP09_SKY_43 | ecosystem: Environmental > Aquatic > Freshwater > Lake | place: USA: Sparkling Lake... | reverse complement strand
TCTCCACCAAGAGTACCAATTGCTTGATTGAACTCCCGTCTCCCATTAAAAACGTCGTTTCCATGAAGGTAACGTCCATCGAACTGCCAAACACCGTCTACACATTTAATGTAATGAATAAGACCAATGTATTCTGCGTTGTGATTGAAGGTATCAAATATTGTATTTACATAAATGAAGGTAATTACACCGCAAATGAATTGGTCACTTACTTGAATACCGAGATTTTCGGCTCCGCATCGCCGCCCGTTTCTGATTTCGGATATATTGAAACGGAATTCGACACTAAATATGGCAAATTCATCTTTAAACGGCTTGTTAGTGCTCCACCATCTTTTAAGTTCGGGTTGGACTTTACGCTTCCCGATTATCCCGACCGCAGTATCACTCTGAATATGGGGTGGATGTTGGGGTATCGCAAAGCACAATATGTTTTTGAAGAGGATTATAATGCGAATGCTTCGACTGTGAAAAAAGTGGGATACAATCCTGAGGGTATTTTCAACAGTATTGGCTTTAAATACTTGTTCATGTCGGTTAATGAATTCAAGAATAATTACAATGAAACTATAATTCCTGTGTTTACGAACAACAGTTCTCTCCCTATTCGCGATATTTTGGCGAGGCTAGTGGTGTCCAGCGATAAAAACAACATTGTTTTTGATGATTCGTCTGATTTAGTGCTGAAGAAGCGGGAATATTTTGGACCCGTTGTTATTGACCGGCTTAAAGTGGTTCTTTACGATGAATTGGGGAGAGAAGTCAACTTGATAAATATGGATTACTCTTTTACTGTGGAATTGGAGTGTTTGTATTCTTAATTATGAATTTTAAGACTATAGCTACATGCATATCGGAGTAAACCTTTGTTTATGGTGTTTATGGTTTAACAGTTACTCAATTCTTTGGTTGAGCATAAATAACTTTGTTCCTACGGAAATTGGTTGTGTTAAAAAAATAAGTATGAAGCCCCATGCCGGCAGGCATACCAAATAATAAGTTTTTTAAACTTACTTAAATATTATTTACAAATTAGATTAATATAATGATACCCATAACACTTATTTTGTTTTTTGCCTTGGTAACACGCAATGAGTACGATGATTATTCTCCTACACAATATGAATACGAAAGCAACCGTGGTGATGACCACATAATTACTACTACAACAACAAAAACTACGCCTGTACCCGTTAAAGATGAGGGAGGTGGTGACAAGGGGTGGGCTATATTCGGCGGTGTGCTAGGCGGTTTGAGTGCTTTTGCCGGATTGGCTCTGTTGGGTAGGAGATTCTGTAAAAAAATCATGAACGAACATGATAAAAAGAAAAATGACGACACCGATGTTGAATATGATTATTATGGTATTTTACATAGAAGAACCAGCCGTAGTTATGCTTAAATCTATGCCTGCCAGCTGACTTATTCTTTCCAGCACAATCGGGTTCATTCCGAAATGCCTGGGATAACATTGTTTTTGATTATTCATCTGATTTGGTGTTGGAGAAGCGCGAATACTTCGGACCAGTTGTAATTGACAAGTTGAAGGTCATTTGGGGGGACTACTCTTTTACGGTGGAATTGGAGTGTTTGTATTCTTAGGTGGATATTTTTTATTGGCCGTATATATGGGGAGAAAATGCAAAGACGTTAGTTTATACAAACATACTATTGTTAATAAACCAACAAACATGGGGTTCGTATATTTCGGAGCGGGTGGCGGGGGCGAAAATTGCGAGGATGACCAGTATTTGAAGGTTGTACTTGAACAATTCGCAATTCCACTCAGTCAAGGTCTTTATGCTGATGTTGACCCGGCAAGGTTGGCAACGCAGCTCGTTGTGTATTTTAATGCGAAAAAGGATAAATGTATCAGTTATGAATTGGCTTTACATATAGTCATTGCGTCAACCGGCGCTAAGAAATTGTTTTACGATAATAATTTGTTGGAAATGGATATTGTTAAAAACAAGGCGAAAATAGATGAATTGTATACGCAAATACACGTTTTACAACAGCAAATCAATGGAACACGTGGGTTACGAAGCGGAATGAACATTGGTGCGAGTGCGTCGGTTGCGTCGTACAATATTTTAAACTTTATTGTTACTGTAAATCCTCTTATGGCATGGTATTATCATTTATATGGATACAATCCGACGGGTGCCGTGGATCCAGATAAATTAGTGGCTGTGCGAAATATGGTCTTGGCTTATGGTGTTGCAGTTGACCCAGTGACGGGGCTTAGTGGAGCGGCAACCAAATTACGAGAGAGAATAGCGGCAGAAGGTTAATCAGCGTAATCATCATACTCTAACTCTACCCAGGTAAATACTTTTTTATTCGTGACGATTCCTGCTGGTCTAGTGACTTCATCATCGTTTATATACATTTCTGCACTTTCATCATTAATAGCACCAACAGCATTCAGTCTTTCAGTTGGGGTGGTGTTGTCATTAAACAACTTTACTGCAACATAAAAATCTACGTTTGTGTTAGCAGTTGGGCTTATTATTCCTTGTATTTTGGTAGTTCCATCAGTGTTGTAAAATAAAGCTCTCACTTCTTCAATGGTTGTTATTCGCTCACCAGTATGTTGTTTCATAAGATCCACTATAATTGAGTTCAAATCTACATCTGAAATATCAAATGTTGTTAATTCTCCTGAACATGTTAATTCTCCTGAACTTACATTCAAATTATTTGGAATAGAGAGTGCGAGTGTATGCTGTGAGGCGGTAACCGACGTTACAGTAACTGGAACTTCACTTAACACAAGTGTTTTGTCCGAGTTGGCACTAATATAATTTTCGCTTATCGCATAATTCCTGGTAGTATTATTCGCAGATATTTTGTATGGCAGAACAATGCCAGACCCAGTCACAGTCCCAGTACCAGTACCAGTCTTAGTAACACCAGACACATCAATAGTTATTACAATGTTACTGTCATTCGTATCTACTAAGTTGTTTTCAGTCTCATTAATAAAATAATCAGGAAGTGACACTGTACCAGAAACATCAACAGCACTCCATTTTAGTTGGGTCAAAGGTATCCCACTAAGGTCCGGTTGAGTATATTTAAAAATTGTTGTTGTTGTTTGTGTTGTACCAGTTGCCAATGAATCATATAATATTTCAATAAGGGTATAATCATTTCCACTAACATCAATTTGGTTTACAAAAGTACCCATAGGCATATTGAACTTAGCATACAATTCCGGTGCGACCACCTTTGTTCCTTCATAAATATTAATTGATGCTGTTTCATATTGGGCATAATAATCTCCAATATTTAATAACGAAGCAACATTGCCATTTATATAAACAGGTGTTGTCATTTATATATTCACTATATAATTTTTTTAACACAAATATAACTATTGTTCCGTTAAAAAACACTATTATTTCTTATTAATAGTAATCTGTTCAACAAGGGACTTTGTAAGTTCCGTTGTTGTGCTTTGGAATTGGATTGGAACAAATGCGTGGATGAGTGATTGGAGAGAAGCCTTTGCTAATTTAGCTGAAAATTTGAGTGAATGAGCCGCATGGCGCCAATATGTCATTCCTTGTTCTCTCGGATGCTGTAAAAATATTCTTGAAAACATATTAGTTCATAATTAAATATTTTTAATTATAAATATTTTTAATTATAAATATTTTTAATTATAAATATTTAGAATATATGATGCGTGGAAGTCCCCTTAAAAATTGTTGGAAACCGGGGACCAGTAATACTATCATCGACGACGTAGTTACATTTAATAATTATGACAATTTTTTCTTTAACTACATTTTCGAGCATATTCACGCTTATATGTATCGCGACGGTGCTACCGACACTCTTCAACGTTATTTCATCTGGCGAAGCATTCGTATGTTTATCGAGCTAAAACACCGCGAGATCTTGTCCGACAAAGGAGGACCCTTAAGACAGCGTCTTTTAAGTAAAAAAATATATGAATTCGCTTGTTATCAAGAATTAATGTTTAAAACAACTGATTTTGTGTCTAAATAAAAGATATTTTTTGTGGTGTCATAAAAATGGTTGCCGTTATTATTGCAAGTGACTGCGAAATCAAGAAGGTTGCGTTTGAATCATCCGATATTGCCGCGTATTTGCGGATTATTGGTGTGAATTATAGCTTTATAAATGTGGATGGGGTGGATTGCCGTGAGTTTGAGGGGACTCGTTGGGTACAGCCGTTTCGTGCTTCAGGTGGGATTTTTGCCGCGATGAAGGGCGTAGCAGCCGCCGCAGTAAAACATTATGACGATACTATTGTCATTGCTATTGAAAACTATATAACTGAAGACGCGAAAGATTGTGTGTGTATTGTGGTGAATTACTATGATGGCGGAAGAAAACACGAGATGGTGTCGTTTTCACCTGATGCGTATGTTGCCTCGTTTCCAGATAAATATCTACAGCATTTGGTATTGACATATGGTAATAGAGAGGGATTTGGAGTGACTATTGGCGAGGTGATTAATATGGAAAAGCATTTGTATGGCGGTGGAGTTAGTAAGAATTGGCACAAGTTGTTCAATCCGTTTGACCATGTTGAACAAATTAGGGGGTCATTGAATTATATTGCTGATGAATTCAAGAAGATTGTCAGTTGATGTGGATTATTTTTAATCCAGCACATAAAACGCCGGTGTCTTTGAGAAGCCGTTGAAATTTGATGCGGCCGCCGTTGTATAAGCGCCGAAATTCTTGACGAAGCACCATTCTCCTATTTCTAATTCAGGCAGTTCAATGGCTTCGCATATCTTGTCTATGCTGTCACACGTCGGTCCGAAAACGGTGGACTTGTGTTTCTCTCCATCACGCTCATTATACGGGAGGATTTCTGGCTTCTGATGATCGAAGAAAATACAATTGAACGAGCCATATACACCGTCATTGAGGTAGTAATAATAGGTTGTGTTTGATGCGTCGGCATCGGCATCAGTTTTACTTTCGAACACGTTCTTACTAATGACATTTACAAGCAGTGTGTGGCTACTCTGAACAAAGAAGCGACCCGGCTCGGATATGACTTGAATTGGTGGGAGTTCTGGGTTGTTTTGGGGGGTATCGAGGTCCTTGATGTGATAATCGGAGAGAAAGAGGTCTGTAAAGCCTTTATTGAGCTGGATTGAGATGTTTTTAAGGAGGGTTTGTGATGATTCGTCGTGCAGTCCGGGGAATCCACCACCAATATCGATGATTTCGAGTGGTTGGGTGGTTGCCGCGAGGTCGAACACTTGGCGACACATTTGGAGCGCTTCATAATATTGTACTGCGTCCTTACAGCCACTACCTACATGGAAGCTGACACCAACGACTTTAAGTTTGAGATTTGTGGCACATGTGAGGAGAGAACGAGCGTGATTAATGTCGACGCCGAACTTGGTTGAGAATCGGCAGAGAGAATTCTTGTCATTGACCTTGAGACGCATCAGGAGCTTGCATTTGGGATGGAATAGCTTGATTTTTTGGAGTTCATATTCACTGTCAAATACGGCGTAATCCACGTCGGTTGAGCGGGCATATTGGATTGACGACCACTCTTTGTGTGGATTTGCGTAGATGACGTTGTTGATATCATTGACATAGTCCTTGACAAGGTTTATTTCGTTCTTGCTGGCGACATCAAACCCGACGCCTAGGAGGGCAAGGAGCTGGCAGATGACTGGATTGGGATTGCATTTAACCGCATATTTGGGCTCGATATATGGGAAGAGTTCTCTCCAGAGCTTGAGTTGGCGGATGATTTCACCGAGATTAATAATGTAAAAAGCGGTTGTGGGGTTGTTCTTCTCAAGTATGAGTTGAATCATCTCGTAGACGTCGAGGTCTTTGTTCTTTGTGTCTGGAACGAGGACATTGTTGTCTTTGAGGAAGAGAGAAAGTTCGGAGTATTCATTCTCGATATCGATCATTTGTATGTATTGTGCCGTGTTTTTAAATTAGAAAAACCTTTATTTGTTGTAATTTAAGCAAGAATTAGGAAGACGATGTATGTCACGATGATGTCCTTGTGTTCTGGTGCGAGTTGAGAGAGGATTGTGTGCTGATTGACTGCTTTCTTGACGTCCGATGATGTTGTTATGATGTCAATATTGTTGATGTGGATGGTGACTGTTGGTTTGAAGAGCCTCCAATAGTCTTCGGTGGTTTTCGGTGCGCTCTTGAGGCGTTCTACGACTTCGTTGATGATGTTCTGCATGGTTGGTCGAGAGTTACGTTTGATTGGTTCGTAAAAAGCATTTCAATTTTTTAGAGAGAAAATTATCTTGGATTGAGATGGATTGAGATGGATTGAGGTTGATTGAGGTTGATTGAGATGGATTGAGGTTGGATTGAGGTTGATTGAGATGGATTGAGATGGATTGAGATGGATTGAGATGGATTGAGGTTGATTGAGGTTGATTGAGATGGATTGAGGTTGATTGAGGTTGATTGAGGTTGATTGAGGTTGATTGAGGTTGATTGAGAGAAATTTATTTTATTTACGGTGAATTGAGGTTGATTGAGATGGATTGAGATGGATTGAGATGGATTGAGATGGATTGAGATGGATTGAGGTTGATTGAGATGGATTGAGATGGATTGAGATGGATTGAGATGGATTGAGATGGATTGAGATGGATTGAGGTTGAATGAGGTTGATTGAGGTTGATTGAGGTTGATTGAGATGGATTGAGGTGGATTGAGGTTGATTGAGATGGATTGAGATGGATTGAGGTTGGTTGAGATGGATTGAGAGAAATTTATTTTATTTACGGTGAATTTAAGTAGATTCCGTGCGATCTAACAGAGATTCCGTGCGATCTAACAGAGATTCCGTGCGATCTAACAGAGATTCCGTGCGATCTAACAGAGACATACACAAATTACTTTTTAATTAAACCGAATTTCTCTCTCTCTCATTGAATCTAGCCTATATTTGTAAGCCGGAAATGAGTGACATAACTGGAAATGAGTGACATAACTGGAAATGAGTGACAATTAAAAAAATGGCCATTTACACCAAATGAGAAAACTGGGTTCTCCTTTAATTTGGGTTTAAAACAATACAAGGGTTTCTCTCATTGCCTGAGTAACGAACTCAAAGTTGTTTGAGAGTCGAAGGCGAGCCTCTCTCTCAGCCCTAAGCTCTTTGAGGATCTCTGCCTGCTCACGTCGTTGTCGTCGTTGTTCTTCCTGGAGTTCTTGGTTCTGTAGACGAAGTTGTGCGAGTTCCTGCTGGAGTTGTTCTACTTCATCTTGCACCTGCTCGGCGTACTGCTGGACTTGGTCGACATTTTGCTGGACTTGGTCGATATCCTGCTGGACTTGTTCTACTTCATCTTGCACCTGCTCGGCGTACTGCTGGACTTGGTCGACATTTTGCTGGACTTGGTCGATATCCTGCTGGACTTGTTCTACTTCATCTTGCACCTGCTCGGCGTACTTCTGGACTTGGTCGACATTTTGCTGGACTTGGTCGATGCGCATCATCTGCTTGTAGTGGTCCTGCAGGTGTGTCAATTTGTGAGTGTTGTAATCGAGGAACTTACCTTCTTCGTCGCGTCCGATGAGGACGATCAGGTCCGCCTTGGTGAGGTTCTTGAACTGGATGTGCTGTGCTCGGAGCAGGATCTGTGATGAGTGTTCCTCGATCTCGTGCCTGTATCGTCCGTTTGTTTTTGCGGTGAAGTCGCAGAAGGAGCACTTCATCGGCTTGCTTTTCTGGGAGGTGATGTTCGTTGCCATCGTTGGTTTGGTTTGTGTGCGTTCTTCGAAAGTGCCTTTTATACGAATGTAAAAAAGTATTTCAATTTTCTTTAAAGCCGTACTGGCGCTAATAAAAAGTAAACAGGCTTGAATAAAGTCATACAGGCTTGAATAAAGTCATACAGGCTTGAATAAAGTCATACAGGCTTGAATAAAGTCATACCAATGAGAAAATCTCTTTATTTTCTCTTAAAACACTACAAGTTGTTGTTCTTCTCTCTTCTTATACAAGATATCTCTCAGTAATCCTCCTCCTCGCTCTCAATGTTGTTCAGCTTCTCGATGATGTCCTTGGCCTTGTTGTAGGTGCCGATGAGTCCTTGCGTCTTTAAGTCGTAGACCTTGTTGCTCTTCTCGTCGATGAGGTACTTCTTCATTCCGTGAACGAAGACCTTGACCTCAATCTCCTCTTCAGCCTCCTCTTCTGCTTCTGTTTCAATCTCCTCCTCAGAACCAGAGAGCCTCTCGTCTTCAGCTTCCTTCTTGGCCTTCTCCTCAGCCTCCTTCTTGGCCTTCTCCTCTGCTTCCTTCTTGGCCTTCTCCTCTGCTTCCTTCTTGGCCTTCTCCTCTGCTTCCTTCTTGGCCTTCTCCTCTGCTTCCTTCTTGGCCTTCTCTTCAGCCTCCTTCTTGGCCTTCTCTTCAGCCTCCTTCTTGGCCTTCTCCTCTGCGCTTACCTTCTTGACCTTCTTGACCTTTGGCTCCTCGACCTTTGCCTGCTCTACCTTTGGCTCCTCGACCTTTGCCTGCTCTACATCCTTCTTCTCCTGCTTGGCGAGCTCCTTGAGAACCGCGGCTTCCTGCTTGGCGCGTTCCTTCTCTGCCTTGGCGAGCTCCTTCGCTGCCTTGGCGAGCTCCTTGAGAACCGCGGCTTCGCGCTTTGCGTCTTCCTTCTCTGCCTTGGCGCGTTCCTTCTCTGCCTTGGCGAGCTCCTTCTCTGCCTTGGCGCGCTCCTTGAGAACCGCGGCTTCGCGCTTTGCGTCCTCCTTCTTGGCCTTCTCCTCCTCACTCTCTGCGATCATGTCGGCGATGATGTCCTTGCGGGGTGCTGCTGCTGCCTTCTCTGCGTTCGTCTTGCGTCCTCGTTTGGGCTTGGCAACAACTGGGATAGAAGCGACGTCCTCGAGGTTGAGAGCTCGGATCGCTTCATTCGGGTCGAAGTTGTACTTTGCTGCGAGAACTCGGACGATGTCGAGACTGAAGCCCTGAACAAAGTCCTTGATGTCAGCGACGACGTGCGAGAATGTCTGGGTCACGTTGATGGTCTCCATGGTTTGTTGGTTGGTTTGTTTGTTTGTGCGGGTCTCGGAAGTACCTTTCATACAACCCTAAAAAAGTATTTCAATTTTTTATAAAGCTGGTTTTTATGTAAAGAACGCAAAAATGTTAGAATTCCAACTAAAAATGCTTTTTTACATAAAAAAATTTGTTTGCTCTCCAACTCTTTTGGCCTAGGCATCTACATATATACCAATGACATTAATTTAAACCTAAGGGTCTCGTTCAGAGTCAGCAAAAATAGTGCTGATTTCAGCAAAAAGGATAAAAAAGGAAGCCACCAGCGGGGCTCGAACCCGCGACCCTACGGTTAAAAGCCGTATGCTCTATCCAACTGAGCTATGGCAGCGCTTCACTTGTGATCCTTACTAGTGATTTCCCTTATAACCCTATTGGTTGAGAGAAAATGTAAAACTTTATTGAAATTAAACCCATACACCTTAACTCCTACCCTCATATGTCAGAGAGAAAATAAGTTATTCTCCCAAATGAGAAAAGGGGTTTCTCTTTATATTTATTTTTCACTTAAATACATTTACAGGGATGGATGGCTTTTTTTTACAAGAATCTCTCAATGAGCGACAACACGAACGACTCGTTCGTCAAGATGATCGGTCGCTTCTGAAAACAATGCGAAATCGTGTCCTTCAGGTTCATCCCGCGGCGAGCCACCAAGTATGCCACAAGCAATGTGGCACTTCGGTTGATTCCAGCGGCGCAGTGCACTAGCACGGGCTTTTTCTCTCTTGCGCACTTGTCCATGAAGTTGCTGAACTCGTCCAGATGCTTCCCGAGGATGTCGTAGCTCGCTGAGTCGTCGCACGCCAGTCCCATGTAGTTCCAGTCTTTGGGGTAGTATTCCTCGCTTGTCAGTGTGTTTGCGTGAGCGCAATTCACCACGCTCGTGATCTCGTGCGTCTTCAGTGTATCCAAGTCCATTGCGTCCGTTGCGTTTCCAAGCCAGATTCCATCGACGATTTCCACTGCTTTGCGGTGCGGATCGAAGCTCCTGTGGCGGATGATGGGCAAGATGTGCTCTTTGAAGTAGTCCATGTGGTGTCTTGAGTAGTCCTTTGGTTCTTGAGGTTCTGCGAATGCGTCCAGTCCGCAAAATGATGACGACCTGGGGAGCACAATGGGTGAGGGGCGGTTGCGTTTTGTCATGGTTGATGGGTGGGGGGTGTGTTGTGAAATTGCCTTTTCTTTTTCTCTAAAAAAGTAATTCAATTTTATTAAAATTGAAATGCTTTTTCATCTAGCAATAAAAGGCAATTTCCCAACAACAGCAACAGCAACAATGGACGCATTCTACTCGCCTCTCAACGCCAAGGGCACCTGCTTCCGCATCGTCATCGTCTCGCCCACCGCACCCATCAAGACTCCCAAGCACATCAAGACTAAGAACAATAAGAATTAAGATGTAGTTTCTTTAATAAAGGAGAATCCTTTTCTCATTTGTGGAGAGAAAGTCGGTGCAATCCCGACCTGAAATGTTATAATTCCAATAATATTGATTCTCTACATAATTTTATTGCCTTCTTTTTTATTTTAGAAAACTCTTCTTCATCTTCAGGACCAAATGACGTCTTATTCGCTTTCGCCAGTTCAGTTTTCTCTTTTTCTGACCAATTTATCACATCTCCTTTCGAATAATTTGACAAATTAATCATTTGCTTCTTATAAAGTGCACGTTCTATCGTGCTCAATCCCTGTCCATTATCTACACTCCATCCATCTTCATTCTTAACGTGACATTCTTCTTTTTTTAAGTCGGCACAATGAATTGGACGTTCCGTGAGAGAATACCGGTTTATATTCTCTTTAAACACTTTGGCAATGAAACGATCATACGTTAATTCACCTGCTTTCTTTGAAACTTCCATTGGTATTGTTATATTCTTCACAAACTCAGTTAGAGTAATTGCGTCTTTACACTCTGTGTTTAGAAACACATTTACTGAATAATTATTAACAACATTATTGTTACCAATGAAATTGTTTTGCTGTTGTGATGTAGTTTGATGTAGTTCATTCATCTGTTTGTGCAATTCACTTAAATCCAATTTATTCTGTGCTATAAAACTTAATAATATACTCTTAAGTTGATCCACATCGCTTTCATCGTCAGCGTTTCCTTGTTTCCAATTGGTTGGGCTTACTGTTATTCCGTCACAATTTTTCTCATGCTTCCACTTTCCAGCACGGGTTTGAAATAAACGGTCGCAATTAGCACACGAATATGTCAATAACTTAAAGGACTTTGTTACTGTGGTTCTAGCATGCCTATCCGTTTCCAAATGGCGGGTAAAATGATGTTTATAGGGTGTTGAGTATTTACAAGGTTCACACTGGTATTCCATCTTATTTTATAACAACATACTTTATTTTTAAGTATTTTGCTTAGGAAACGCTTAATTGGTTGAGACTGGCGAACATTTATCGTCTTATAATGAAAATCCTTAAAAATCACCTTACCATAGGATGGTCACGTCGCAAAAACAAGGGGTTTCGGAAAGGTCAAAATGTTTTCCAAGAATTTCAAGGGGAAAAATGCCAAAACTTTTTGAGTTATCAAACTACCATTTTTTTAAGATCCCAACTCTTTCAACTAACTTTTAAGTGAAACAACATGGTTTCTTACTTGTTTCAGTCTTGATTTTGAGGGACCAAAGGTTCCTGTGGAAAACAAGTTATTCGTTCCCGAAGCCGGTGAAAAATACTTCAAGTCACTCCGAAAACCGTGCAATCTAACCTTTCTCTCCACACATCCACTTTCAATACACATTAAATCTAAGTTGATTCAATGTGAATCCACCGCGAACATGACACCATTTAAACTAACATCCAACATCGGTAACCCGGAAATGAGTGACATAACAAGAAATGAGTGATAAAAATGTCGAGAGAAAAAGGATTCAAGACACTCCTATTTTATTCATCGCATCTTTTATGTCAACAGCATCACTGAGAACATTTATTGAATGCTGTTTGTTTCTCTCTATGTCTTCATCATTTTTACCTCCCATAACACTGCCAAATGCTTTCATATATGTATTTGATTGAGGTTTATCCGCATCCCATACTTCGGTTTTCTTGTATAATTTGTCCAAATTCACCACATGTCCGTTACGAATTTTGTTGAATGCCGAATCTATCTTTGTCTCATCGCCTGATTGCCACTCATTGCCAACCATCATTAAAAACTTCTTACGCTTTTTGTCTCTACAATAAATTGGATATTCCTCTGGACTCAATGTATTTAAGTTATATATTATTACCGATGCGTACTTCTCTTCTGATGACTCAGTTATTTCCATTGGCACTTCTAATGAATCCACGAATTCCATCCAATCAACCGCTGTCTCTTTGCGTTGTTGTAGGAATACATTAACATTGTTTGTTGTATTGTTACTGTTTGTCATCGTTACATTTGTGTTTGATGAATTCACCTTGCTAATTGCTGTGGCAAGAAGTTCAAACATTTGCTTTAATTGACCCTGTTGTTCCTCGTTTTGCACTCGTTGTAGTTCGATTTGTTCCTTTAAGACTGATATTACGTCTGCCGTGTTTTCTGTTTCCATTTGGGCATTTTCTGTTTCCGAGTTTCCCGGCTTACCAATTACACAGGTGTATTTTGTTCTATGCTTCCATAATCCCGCTCGGGACTGATACACTTTACTGCACACTGAACACTCGTATTTAGGTGGGGCATCAAATGAGTGTGATGTATTGTTAGTGTGCTTCTTGGTGAGTAGATGTCTATTGTAATCACATCGGTCAGCCGTAAAATATCCACACGGTTCGCACTTAAACATTTTATATACTAACAACATACTTTCTTTATATGGGTTTGTTTCCTAAATGTTTCCTACGAGGAAACAAATTTCCCGGCTTACTGACAACATTTTTACGTCTCATTCCAAAAATCACATTTTCTCTCCTTACCATCACTTGGTCTCAGCGCAAAAACACCACTTTTTCGGAAGGGATTCCTATTGTTGGACAACTTTTTCGATGTCTGGGGTCCAAACTTTTTATGTTTTTAACTTGCGTTTTTTAAGATCCCAACTCTTTCAACTAACTTTTAAGTGAAACAACAAGGTTTCTTACTTGTTTCACTCTTGATTTTGAAGGACCAAAGGTTCCTGTGGAAAACAAGTTATTCGCTCCCGAAGCCGGTGAAAAATACTTCAAGTCACTCCGAAAACAATGCAATCTAACCTTTCTCTCCACATATCCACTTTCAATTCACATTAAATCTAAGTTGGTTCAATGTGAATTCAGCCACTATTTCAACTAACATCCAACATCGGTAACCCGGAAATGAGTGACATAACGGGAAATGAGTGACAAAAATATCGAGAGAAAAGAATTCATTATATTTAATTCACTTTCACATTCTCTACTAAATTCGTTTCAATGAGAAAACAGAGTTCTCTTTATTTTTTACTTATTCAAAACAATACAAGTCTTTTTTTTGTGTTTTTCTCTCACTTTGGGTGTTTTTCTCTCACTTTGACTCCTCTGTCTCACTGCTGCTGCTCGCGTCGACATCCAGGATCTTGAACTTGTTGGCTTGAGGCTTCACGCTTACTTGAGGCTTGAACTCCTGGGATGTTGCTGTCGGCGTCGTCTTCACCTTTATCTTGAACGTCACCAGTGGCTCTTGAGCTTGCTTCGGGGCTGCTGGAGCACGACGTGTGTACTTCACCACGTTCCAGAACCACGGCTTCCCTTGCTCGTAGTGCACCTGTGCTGTCTCACCTGCGTCCAGTTGATCCACGAGGTCCTTCGCTGTTGCGTTCATCCTGCTGAAGCTCACACGGGCGGTCACGTTCTTCTTCTTCTCGTCGTCGAACCCAAACACCTGAACCTCCTTGATGTATCCCCAGTTCAGTTGCTTGAAGACCCAGAACACGCGACGCTCCGTTGCCTCCTTGTCCTTCCCGCGGTACAGGAACGGGATGAACATCTCGTATGCCACCTCCTGCTGCTGCTGCTGCTGTTGCTCCATCTTTGTTTCTTTGCTTGGTTGGTTGTCTTCAAACTTGCTTTTCATTACTTTCGATTTTTGTATTTCAATTTTTTTTCAATTATCTCTTATTCTCCTTTTCACTATTTTTATTACTTCTTCTCTTCTCATACAATTAGAAAACATTTCACTTCACTTCACTTCACTTCACTTTACTTCAGTTTTACCGACGACACGTTAAGAACGCTTCTCTCGAATGCCGTGTAGAAGCCCGGCAGCACCTCATCTCCAATTGAGAATGCGTCTGACAACTCTCCATTCAGTTCTAT
>Ga0187843_10001557_pt1 | contig 14353 bp, 3 predicted proteins | sample SpaLakP09_SKY_43_FD_134516 | JGI IMG/M metagenome (GOLD analysis project Ga0187843, IMG submission 134516) | Oligotrophic lake water microbial communities from Sparkling Lake, Wisconsin, USA - SP09_SKY_43 | ecosystem: Environmental > Aquatic > Freshwater > Lake | place: USA: Sparkling Lake... | reverse complement strand
CGAGTTCGAATCCCGCCGTCCCGACCAAAAATAAGAAGAGAAATCAAGGACTTAGAAGCGAAAGCCTCTAGGTCCTTTTTCCATTTTGGCCCGAACGTTGGCTTCGCGTCCAAACCAACGGCAAGCTAGCGCCCTTTCGCCGTAGAAACGGGCCACCGAGGTATTGGCGTCCAACCAGTTCGAGCATCGGTCCATACGGCTCAACTGCTGCGTCGACAAGCTTGTGCAGCGCGCTGTCTGCGGCGCCAGGCACTCGGGACGCGCCTGGGCATTAACGCCTATCTGATTCATCCACAGAACACACCTCGAACCAAGACCTTGGTCGAGCGGGTGTCTTCGGTCCGTCAGAGGTTGCGACCGCGCCGTCGACGGACGGCGACCATGTTTCCTTCTCAATGGCCGCGTGCCCGACCGCAGCAGTTCGCTCCAGCGCCTTGCTGGCACAAGCCACGTCCGTTGAACCGCCTCTCGGTAGGCCCCCGTTACCGGCTTGATGCACCACCTCGGCCGATCGTCAAACTTGCGGATGACGAGGCCAACTCGTGCGACTCACACTGAATTCCGGTAAGCAAACGTAGCGGTCCAGCCGGCGGACACCGCGAGGGGCGACCATGAAAAGTTGGCAGACGTGGGGAGGGGTGATCGGCCAAGGCATGACTTCAGTCGTGCTTGCATGGCTGGCAGCCGCACCGATTCAAAGCACAGCGCAGACCACACCGCCGGCGGTCCTGCCAAACGTGCAGCAACTCGGCACCCCGCCGCAACGCCCCGTCTCTGACAATCGGGCTCTGCCCAGCCGCCCCAACGACGCTAGGCGGGAACTTGCACGGCCGGCTGACGATGTGCGGGTCGACGTGACCGCCTATGTCGTCGATGGCGGCCCAGCTGAGCTTCAGACTGCGCTCCCCACTCTGACGGCGCCCTATGTCGGCAAGGGCCGCTCGTACGAGGATCTGGTCGAGGCCGCGAACGCTGTGACCGTCTTCCTGCAGAGCAAGCTAGGGCTGTACCTGGGCTATGCCTACCTTCCCGAGCAGATCCCGCGCGACGGACGCGTCCAGATTGCCGTGCTCGAAGGTCGCCTCGACCGCGTCGTGCTGAATTGGCGGGACGGGCTGCCGGTGCGGCGGGACGTCGTCGAGGCCTACCTCGCCAAGCTGAAACCGGGAAGCGTGCTCACAGTGGCCGAAGTCGAACGCGCCGTCTTCCTCGTCAACGACCTGCGCGGCATCAATGCCAGCTTCGAGTTCCGCGAGGGCAGCCAGTGGGGCACGGCCGAACTTGTGGTGACACCCCGACCAGACCAGAGTACGTCCAACCGCGTTGAGTTCGACACGGACGGCTCGCGCTACTCAGGCGTCGAGCGCCTGGGCTGGCAGGGCGCCATCAACAGCCCTGGCGGCCGTGGCGACGGCATCACGCTGGGCGCACTGACGTCGCTCAACCGCGGCATCGCGTTCGGACTGGTTGGCTACACCACGCCAGTGGGCAGCGACGGGCTGAAAGTTGGCGCCTCGCTGTCCGCCTTCCGCTATCGCTTCGACAAGGACCTCCTGCCCCAGGACGTCAACGGCACCGCGTTCGCGGCGACCGCCTACGCGTTGCATCCCTGGGTGCGGTCCCGCAACCTGAACGTCTTCGCGCTCGCCTCGCTGGAGCACAAGCGCTTCACAGACCGCCAGGGCGCTGCCGATGAGGTGGAGGTGCAGAAACACACCAACGAACTCCGCGTCGGCCTGCTGGGGGACTTTCGCGATGACCTGCTGTCCGGCGGCGTCAGCACCTATGAATCGTCGTTGACCCTGGGCAGCGTCAGCTACGACCAGAACCCGCCGCTGTTCACCGATGACAGCAAGCGCATTGCCAAGCTCGCCTACGGCTTCACACGGCTGCAGAACATCGTCAGCGGCCGGCTGCTGGGCTACGTGAACCTGCGCGGCCAGGAGGCCTTCAAGAACCTTGACTCGACGCAACAGTTCCGCCTTGGCGGCGCCGATGGCGTGCGTGCTTTCGCACCGGGCGAGTTGCCGGGCGACAGCGGCAACCTGCTGTCGCTGGAACTGCGCTGGCTGCCACCTGCGGCATGGTTCGGCAACCTGGCGCGCGAGCTGGTGTTCTCGGCCTTTTATGACGTCGGGCAGATCCGGCTGCGCAAGGACCCATCGCAGCGCGTCGAAGGTTTCGACAACAACGCGACGCTGTCGGGCTCAGGCATCGGCATCGCCTGGGACAGGCCGCAGAACTTCATTGCCCGCATCTTCGTGGCCTGGGCCAACACCGGCACGCCGACCGGTGACCCTGTGCGACGCAATCCCCGCGTCTACGCGCAAATTTCGAAGAAGCTTTGAGCCGAAGGGACGACCGTGTCTGACCTATACCGTGCCATCCGCCGCCCCTCCGCACTGCGCCCTGTCGCATTGGCCGCGGCCCTCGCGCTGCTGCACAGCTCCGCGCTGACGCTTCCCGTCAATCCGCAGGCAACCTTCGGCCAGACCAAGGTCACGCAGACCGACGGCCAGACGCTGCGCATCGACCAGACAAGCGCCCGCGCGGGCATCGACTGGCAGAGCTTCTCCATCGGCGCGGGAGAACTGGTGCGGGTCGTGCAGCCGGACGGCGCCTCCGTGCTGGTGAATCGCGTCAAGGGGCTGGATCCGTCGCTCATCCTCGGTCGGTTGCAAGCCAATGGCCGTGTGTTCCTGACCAACCCGCGCGGCGTCATCTTCGGTGAAGGCGCCCAGGTCGACGTCGGCGCGCTCGTGGCGACGACGCTGTCGCTTGCCGATGCCGACGCCCAGGTGGGCCGCTGGTCCCTGAAGGAAGGCAGTGAAGGCGCCGCTGCCGTGCGCAACGACGGCAGCATTCGCGCGTCGGGCGGCACGGTGGTCCTGCTCGCCCCCCAGGTAGAGAACCGGGGCAGCATCGAGGCGAATCGCGTCGGTCTGGGCGCCGGCTCGCAGGCTCGCGTGGACCTCGATGGCGATGGGCTCGTGTTGTTCGACCTGGGCGCCGCAGCGGCTGCAAGGCTCGACCAGTTGGGCAGCATCTCGGCGAACGGCGGCCGCATCGAGCTGCGCGCCGCAGCTCGCGGTGCCCTTGCGGGCAGCGTGCTCAACCTGCGCGGCGCCACGATGGCGCGGGGGCTGCAGTCGCGTGGCGGTGAGATCGTGGTCGACGGCGGCAGCAACGGCGTCGTCTGGGTGGATGGCCGCCTGGACGCCAGCGGCCAGACCGGCGGCGACGTGCTGGTGCAAGGCCAGCGCATCATGCTGGACGATGGCGCACGGCTGGACGCCTCGGGCGGCGCGGACGGCGGGCGCATCCGCGTGGGCGGCGATTTCCACGGCGCCAATGCCGAGGTACGCAATGCCGACATGCTGATCGTGCGGCCCGAGGCGCGGCTGAACGCCGATGCCGGCACCACGGGCCATGGCGGGCGGGTGGTGTTGTGGTCGGAGCAAAACACCGTGTTCCTCGGCAGCCTGAGCGCGCGCGGCGGCTCGCAGGGCGGCAACGGCGGCCAGGCCGAGGTGTCGGGGCGTCAGGGACTGAGCTTTGAAGGCGCCTCCGACCTCAGCGCAGCGAAAGGCCAGTTCGGCCAGTTGCTGCTGGATCCAAACACCATCGACATCACCAATGCCGGCAGCAATATCGCGGGCAATGTCGGCTTTGCCGACGCTCCCAGCAATCGCACCATCAAGGCCACCGGCGCCAACAGCCTGCAGGCGCTGCTGGGCGCACAGGACGTCGTCCTGCAGGCCAGCGACACCATCACCGTCACCGACGGACTGAACGCCACGACCCACCAGCTGACACTGCAAGCTGGCGGCAACATCACGGTCAACAGTGCCTTGACGACGGGCGGCCTGGTGCTGTCGGCCAACGACCTCAGCGGCAATCAGACCGGCACGGGCCGGGTCATCACCAACGCCGACATCAGCGCCAGCACGGGTGTGCTCACGCTGACCAACAACAGTGGATCGGGCGTCCACTCGATTGGCGGCAACCTGACGGGGGCGACCCTCAACGTCACGGGCAACCTGGCCACCACGGCCGGCGTCCAGATCTCGACCAGCGGCACCTCAAGCGTGGCGGGCAGCATCAACCTCGGCAACGACCTGACAGTTGCCGGTACGGGCAATCTCACGCTCGGCGGCGCCATCAGCGAGTCGTCGGCCAGTGCGCTGGTCAAGGCAGGCACGGGCACCTTGACGCTGGCCGGGGCCAACACCTACAGCGGCGGCACCACCATCAGCGCCGGCTCATTGAGGCTGGGCAATGGCGGTGCCACCGGCAACCTCGGCGTGGGTGTCGTCACCAACAATGGCGAAGTCCTGGTCAACCGCAGCGACGACTTCACACTGGCAAACGTGATCAGCGGCTCAGGCACATTGATCAAGCAGGGCAACAACAACCTCACCCTCACCGGCGTCAATACCCACAGCGGTGGAACTTCCATCGAAGCAGGTCAGCTGACATTGGGCGCCAGTGGCGCGCTGGGCAGCGGCGCGCTGAACATGACAGGCGGCACGCTGAACATCGGCGGTTTCAGCAACACGGTCACCAACCTCATGGTGCAGAACAGCACCATCAACGGCGCAGGCGGGCTGCTGACCGCCGGGGACTACGCTCTGCACGATGGTGCGGTCATCAACGCCAACCTGGGCACCGGCACGCTGACGAGCGACGGCGTCGCGGCCGCGCTGAATGCGCCGGCCGCCGCCACCACGGTCAACGTCACCACCGGCCGCCTGACGCTGGGCGCCGCCAACCTGCTGGCCGATGGCGCGACCGTGAACGTGAGCGCGCCCGGCATCCTCAAGCTGGGCGGCAACGACACCATCACCCAGCTCAACCTGGCGGGCCAGCTGGAGGCCGCAGCCAGCGCCACGCTGACCGCGACCGCCCCCACGGGCTATGCGCTCAATGGCGGCGTCACGCGGGTCAACGCGAATCTGGGCGCCGGCGCGCTGTCGGCGGCCGGCACAAGCCAGATGGACGGCACGACCGCCGCCACGACGCTGACCGTCGCCCCCAGCGCCACGCTGACGCTGGGGGCCCCGGCGAACCGCCTCATCGGCAGCCCGGTGATCACGGTCGGCGCGGGTGGCACGCTGACGCTGCAGGCCGACAACGCCGCGACCTCGGTCAACCTCGGCGCCGGCGCCCAGGTCAACGGCCCGGGCATCCTGACAGCGACCGACTACGTGCTGGACAACGCGACCTACAACAGCGACCTGGGCGGCGGCACGCTGACCAGCCGCAACAACAGCATCTTGAACGGCCACTCGGCAGCCACCAGCCTGCTCGTCGAGACCGGCTCGCTGACGCTGGGCTCGGCGGACCGCCTCACCGGCCTGCCCGATGTCACCATCAACCCGGGCGCCAACCTGGCCCTCGGCGGCCACGAGCAGTTCGGCTCACTCGCCGGCGCCGGCACGCTGGCCATGAGCGGCCACGCGCTGCAAACCGGCTCGACGCGCTCCACGACCTTCAGCGGCATCATCAGCGGCAGCAGCCTCGCCACGCTGACCAAGGAAGGCCCCGCCACCACCTTCACCCTCGGCGGCGCCAGCACCAGCAGTGGCCTCTTCCAGGTGCAGCAGGGCACGCTGCTGCTAACCGGCACCAACCGCCTGGCCGCCGCCAGCAGCGTCCTCGTCGACAGCGGGGCGATCCTCAAGCTCAACGGCAACCAGACTCTCACGACGGCCACGGTGGCTGGCACGCTCGACAAGACGGGTGCCGCCGACACGCTCACCGCCACCAGCTACGCGCTGAACAGCGGCGCGATCATCAACGCCGACCTCGGCACCGGCACGCTGAACAGCAACGGCGACGCCGCCCTCAACGGCACCGCAGCGGCCACAACGTCAACGTCGCCACCGGCACGCTCACGCTGGGCTCAGTCAACCGCTTGGCCAACACCGCCGCCCTGTCCATCGCCAGCGGCGCCACGCTGCAGCTGAACGGCAACGACACCGTCGGCAGCCTCACCTCCGCCGGCACGCTGGGCAAGATCGGCGCCAACGACACGCTGACCGCCATCACCTACGCGCTCAGCAACGGCGCCGCCGTGGACGCCAACCTCGGCGCGGGGTCCCTCACAAGCAACGGCAGCGTGGCGCTGAACGGCACGGCCGCGGCAGCCACCGTCACCGTCGCCACCGGTACGCTGACTCTCGGGGCGGCCGACCGCCTCGCCGCCACAGCAGCCGTTGACATCGCAGGTGGCGCCGTCCTGCGCACCGGCGGCGACCAAACGCTGGCCCGCCTCACCGGCACGGGCAGCGTGGACCTCGGCGGCAGCGGCACGCTCACGCTCTACGTCGACCAGAGCGACAACAGCTTCGACGGCAACATCACAGGCAACGGCAATCTGTTGAAGGACGGCTCGGCAGTCTTCACGCTGGGCTCTCTTTCCCAGAATCTCACCAGTACCTACACAGGCTCGACCACCGTGCGGGCCGGCACGTTGCTTATCGGTCTCAATGAGGCGCTTCCCTCCAGCACTGACCTCCAGGTCAGGGACAACGCCTCACTGGATCTTGGCAACAGCAACTTCGTCCAGACGGTCGGCCGCTTCGGCGGCGCCAACGTCCGCGGGACAGGCACTCTGAACGCCGGGTCGTTCGATGTCGTAAACGGCGGCACCGATGCTGGCGTCCGGTTCCGGGGCGGCAACTTCTTCACCGTGAGTGGCAACTACACGATGAACGGCAACGTGGACGCCGACAGCGTGGCCATTCTCAGCGGTGGGACGCTCACGCTGGGAAGCGGCAACCACTTGGCGAGCTCGGCAACGGTCACCGTCAACTCGGGCGGCGCGCTGCAACTCAACGGCAACCAGGCGATCGGCCAGCTCGTGCTGTCCGGCACGCTCGACGGCAACACCACCGACACGCTGACCGCGTTTGACTACACGCTGCAGAGCGGCGCGGTCGTCAATGCGAGGCTGGGCACGGGCAGCTTGCTGGTTGACGGCAGCAGCACGCTGAACAACACCGTCGATACAACGAGCGTCCTGCTGCAGAGCGGCACCTTGAACCTCACCGCGCCCGGCCAACTCCCCACCAGTGTGGCGTTGTCATCCAGCGGCGGCAGCCTGTCACTTGGTGGCTTCTCGCACAGCATCGCCTCGCTGCAGCTCAACGGCGGCAGCATCGCCAACGGCACGCTGTCCAGCAGCGGTGACTACGACCTGCGTTCGGGCAGCGTCAGCGCGCAGCTCAATGGCAGCGGCAACCTCAACAAGACGGGTGCCGGGACGGTCGTGCTCAGCTCAGCCAACGGCTACGGTGGCGCCACCACCGTTGCCGATGGCGTCCTTTCCCTCGACACGGGCGCTGCCCTGCCCAGCACGACCGCATTGACGCTGACGGGCGGCACGCTGGCGATAGGTAGCACCAGCCCCAGCGTTAGCTCGCTCTCGCTGCGGGGCGGCGAAGCCACCGGCAGCGGCACGCTGACCAGCGCGACGACCTACGACCTGCGCAGCGGCAACGTTTCGGCCTCGCTGGGCGGCGGCGTGGGCGCGACCAAGACCGGCTCCGGCAGCGTGACGCTGTCCGGCGCCAACAGCTACGGCGGCAGCACCACCGTCAGCCAGGGCACGCTGGTAGCCGCCAACGCCCTCGCCCTCGGCAACACCGGCGGTGGCACCACGGTCGCCAGTGGCGCGGTGCTGCAGATCGACGGCGCGGCCATCGGCAACGAGACCCTCACGCTCAATGGCACCGGCCTCGGCAGCGGCGCGCTGGTCGGCAACGGCACGGCCTCGCTGGCCGGCGCAGTCACACTGCAGACGGACGCCGCCATCGGCGTCACCGCCGGCAGCACGCTGACGCTCAGCAACTCGATCGGCGGCGGCGCCTCGGCGCTGCGCAAGCTGGATGACGGCCGCTTGCAACTTGCCGCCAGCAACACCTACAGCGGGGCAACGAGCGTTGATGCGGGCACGCTGGCACTGATGAGCGCCGAGCGCTTGAACAACGCCAGTGCGGTGACCATTGCCAACGGCGCCACGCTGGCCCTGAACGGCACCGAGACGGTGGCCGCGCTGACGGTAGCCGGTACCTTGGACGGCACAGGTGGCAGCACGCTGGTCGCACCGACCTACGCCTTGCAGGCAGGTGCACTCATCAATGCGGGCCTGGGCGCGGGCAGCCTGAGCGTCGCCGGCAACAGCTTGTTGAACGGTAGCGCCGGAGCCACGACGGTGCAGGTCACCGGTGGCCGGCTGACGCTAGGCAGCGCACACCGCCTGGCGGACACCGCTGCACTGACGGTTGGCAGTGGCGCTGAGCTGATGCTGAACGGCAACGACACGGTGGGCAGCCTGGCCCTGAACGGCGGCTCGCTGCTGGGCACCGGCACCTTGACGGCTGGCACCTATGCGCTGGCCGGCGCCACCGTGGCTGCCGACCTGGGCAGCGGCGCGCTGACCAACACCGGCATCAGCACCCTCAGCGGCCTGGTCGGCGCGAACACGGTGAGCGTCGATGGCAGCCTCTCGGCCACCGCCGCGAACCGCTTTACCGCCTTGCCTGATGTCACGGTGAACGGCGGCGCTTCGCTGGCGCTCGCCGGCAGCGAAACCCTGGGCCGGCTTTCCGGCGCCGGCAACGTGGCCAACGCCGGCACGCTAGCCACCGGCAGCGGCGGCGATGCCGTCTTCTCCGGCGTCCTGTCCGGGGCTGGCGGCCTGGCCAAGCAGGGCAGTTCGGTCTTCACGCTGGCCAATGCCAACAGCTATGCCGGGGGCACCAGCATCACCGCCGGCAGGCTGGTGCTGGGTGCCGACAACGCGCTGGGCAGCGGCGCCGTGTCGGTCACCGGCGGCACGCTGGACCTGGGCACGCGTAGCGACACCGTGAGCACACTCACGGTACAGAACGGCACCCTCGACGGCACGTCCGGTGTCCTGACCGCCACCACCTACGCGCTCGGCAACGGCGCGGCCGTCAACGCCAAGCTGGGCATCGGCACGCTGACCAGCGATGGCGCCGTCGCGCTCAACGGCACGGCGGCGGCAGGCACGGTCACCGTGGCCACCGGCACGCTCACGCTGGGCCCGGCCGGTCGCCTGGCCGACACGGCGGCCGTCGGCATCAGCGGCGGGGCCACGCTCAAGCTCAACGGCAACGACACCGTCGGCAGCCTCACCGCCGCCGGCACTTTGGCCGGGACCACCGCTGGCGACACGCTCACCGCCGCCAGCTACGCACTCAGCAGTGGTGCCGTCATCGAGGCCAATCTCGGCGCCGGGGCGCTGACCAGCAACGGCACGGCGGCCCTGAACGGCACCGCCGCAGCGGCCACCATCAATGTCGCCACGGGCACGCTCACATTGGGCTCGGCCAACCGCCTGGCGGACCCAGCAGCAGTCAGTGTCGCCACCGGCGCCACGCTCAAGCTCAACGGCAACGACACCGTCGGCACGCTGGCCACCGGAGGCAGGCTGGCCGCGACCGGCGCCAACGACACGCTCACCGCCGCCACGTACGCGCTGAGCAATGGCGCGGCCGTCGACGCCAACCTCGGCGCGGGGGTGCTGACGACCAGCGGCGCCGCCGCCCTCAACGGCACGGCGGCGGCAGCAAGCGTCAATGTCACCAGCAGCGGCGCGCTGACCCTGGGCGCGGCCGACCGCCTGGCCGACGTCGCCAGCGTCGACATCGCCAGCGGCGGCACTCTCAAGCTCAATGGCAGCGACACCGTCGGCGCACTGACGGCCGCCGGTACGCTGACCAAGACGGGCGCGGGCGACAAGCTCACGGCCGCCACCTACACACTCAACAACGGGGCCGTCGTCGACGCCAAGCTGGGCGCCGGCGTCTTCAACGCCAACGGCGCCGTCTCGCTCACGGACGATCTCGCCGCGCTCACCGTGCATGTCGTCACCGGCACGCTGACCGTGGGCAACGGCGGCAATACCGGCAGCCTGGACAACGCCGCCATCGTCGACGGCTCGGGCACCATCGCCTTCAACCGCAGCGACAACGTGACCGTCGGCTCCACGCTCGCGGGCAACCTGGGCCTGACCAAGCTGGCCGCCAACACCCTCACGCTGTCGGGCAGCAACACCTACAGCGGCGCCACCACCATCAACGCCGGTACGCTGCGCGTCGCGGGCGGCTCGGCCCTGCCCGACAGCGGCACCGTGACCCTGGCCGACGTGGCCGGCGCCACGCTCGACGTGGCCGCCAGCGAAACCTTTGCCGTGCTCAACGGCGGGGGCACCACGGGCGGTGCCGTCACGCTGGGCAGTGGCCAGACGCTGACCATCAGCGGCGGCAGCTTCGCCGGCGCCATCTCCGGCGCAGGCGCCCTTGCCAAGACGGGCGCTGGCACGCTGGCGCTCTCGGGCAGCAACAGCTTCACCGGTGGCGCCACGCTGGTCGGCGGCACGCTCAGCGTCTCGGGGGGGAACGCGCTGCCAGACAGCGGCGTGTTGACCCTGTCCAACGTGGCGGGTGTCACGCTGGATGTGCTCGCCAGCGAGACCCTCGGCACGCTCAATGGCGGCGGCGCCACGGGCGGCGGCGTCGCGCTTGCCGGCGCTCAGACGCTGACCGTGGGCAGCGGCGCCTTTGCCGGCGCCATCTCGGGCACGGGCGTCCTCGCCAAGGCAGGCGCCGGAACGCTGGCGCTCTCGGGCGCCAACAGCTACAGCGGCGGCACGGCCGTCACGTCGGGCAAGCTGACACTGGCTGCCAACGACGTGCTGGGCAGCGGTGCCGTGTCCGTCAACGGTGGCGCGCTGGACCTCGGCGCCCAGACCGACACCGTCAGCGCGCTGACCGTGCAGAGCGGCAGCGTCGACGGCACGACGGGTGTGCTGACCGCCGCAACCTACGCGCTCAACACGGGTGCAGTCGTGAACGGCAACCTCGGCGCGGGCGCGCTCACCAGCAACGGCGCAGTGAACCTCGGCGGCACCTCTGCGGCCGCGACAGTCAATGTGGCCACGGGCACGCTCGCGCTGGGCTCGGCCAACCGCCTGGCCGACCCAGCCGCCGTCACCATCGCCAGCGGCGCCGCGCTCAAGCTCAATGGCAACGACACAGTCGGCAGCCTGACCTCAGCCGGCGCGCTGAACGGCACGAACGGGGCCGACACGCTCACCGCCGCGAGCTACGCGCTCAACGACGGTGCCGCGGTCAATGCCAACCTGGGCACCGGCACGCTAGCCAGCAATGGCCTGGTCAACCTCGTCGGCACGGCAGGCGCCATCACCGTCAATGTGGCGACCGGCACACTGACGCTCAAGTCCGAAGAACGCCTGGCCGACGCGGCCGCCGTGGGCGTGGCCAACGGCGCGACGCTCAAGATGGATGGCAAGGAGACCATCGGCACGCTGACCTCGGCGGGCATCGTCAACTTCGCCAGCACCATCACCACCAGCGGCAACCAGACCTACACCGGCACCGTGCTGGCCACCGCTGGCAACGCCGCGCCCGCCCTGATCGCCGCAGACAGCGCCGACATCACCGCCAGCAACACCGGCAACGACTTCGACAGCGGCCCGCTGCAGCTGCGCGCCCGGTCGGTGCAACTCGTCGACGGCAGCGCCGAACTCGCGCTCGGTGCTGTCACGCTGGGCGCCGGCACCTCGACCATCACGGGCGTCGGCACCGTGCAGTTGCGGGACAAGCTGGCATTGAACGGCGGCGTGCTGACCCTGGCTTCGCAGGCCACTGCGACCGCCGGCTCGCCCGTCACCAGCAGCACCGGCGCGCCCGCGTTCCTGCCCGACCCCAAGGACGGTTCCGCGTCTTCGCGCCAGCCCGTGTATGCCAGCAAGGTCATCAACCAGACCGCCACCGGCGACATCGTGGCCACGGCCGAGAGCACCCTGCACCTGCAGTCCAGTGGCGGCGGCTCCATCGAGCTGCGCAATGCCGGCAACCGCTTCGGCAACCTCAGCGCCCTCAGCGGTGGCAGCAATGGCTTCGACCTGGCGGCGGCCATCGCCGGCGACGGCCGCATCAGCCAAGTGGCGATCAAGGGTGACGCGCTTCGGCTGGTCGCGGCGCCCGGCGCGAACGCCAACGGCGACGCGGTTCGCGCCGACGTTGTCAGCCTGTCGGGCAACTCGCTGAGCACGGCGCCGGGCAGCGTGATCCGGGCGCGGCTGCCCTACAGCGTCAACCAGGGGCCGGCCTCGCAGCCGCCCGCCCTGACACTGGACATCGCTGGCGCCGCGACGGCCGAGTTCGGCACGGCGCGCTCGCCGGTCACCGTCGCCGTGGAGCGCCCGAACGCTGCCAACGGCATAGGCGGGCTCTACCTGACGGTGCTGCCAGCGCCGGTGAGCGGCACCCAGCCCGAGGCGCAGGTGTTCCTGGGCTGCACCGGCTGCACCGGCGTGCCCGTGTACCAGTTCGGCGGCAAGAGCTATGCGGTGGAGACCTTCTTCAACGGCACCTTGCTGACCGACGCACCGCCTGCGGCAAGCGCCATCACCAGCAACACGACTCTGCTCGAGAACGCGCGCCGCAGCCTGTTCGAGGCGGCCGTGCGCACCGAGAACGTGGGTCCGCGGCTGCGCGCAGGCGTCATCGCAGAAGTCGGCACAGGCCGCCCGGCGACTGAAGGCAGCGGCGGTGCCAAACGGCCCACACAGTGCGATGCGGTGGCTGGCGGTTTGAGTTGTGACGACGCGAAATAAGGGGTCGCAAGTTCGAATCCCGCCGTCCCTGCCATAGAGAACAAGCCCGAAGCCCGGTATCGAACGATGCCGGGCTTCTTGCTGGTCAGGCCTCGCCGGCCTCCAGCGGCGCCAGCAGCAGATTCAACTCCACCTCGCTGAACTTGCTCAGCGCCGCGCCGTCGTCGCTGCCCAGAAGGCCGTCGGCCAGCGCCTTCTTGCGCACCTGCAACTCCAGCATGCGTTCTTCGATGCTGCCCTGGGCGACGAGCTGGTAGACAAACACCGGCTGGTCCTGGCCGATGCGGTGCGCACGGGCGCTGGCCTGGGCTTGCACGGCGGGGTTCCACCACGGGTCGACGTGGATGACGGTATCGGCCGCCGTCAGGTTCAGGCCCACGCCACCGGCCTTCAGGCTGGCCAGCAGGATGGGCTCCTCGCGCGCCTGAAAGCGCCGCACGACCTCGCCGCGCTGCGCGGCCGGCGTCTGGCCGGTCAGGCACAGGTGAGGCAGACCCAAACGGTCCAGATCAGCGGCAATCAGGTCCAGCATCTCGGTGAACTGAGAGAACACCAACAGGCGCCGGCCCTGGGCGACGAAGTCAGGCAGGTGTTCCCGCAGCCATTCCAGCTTGGCGCGCTCGACGCCGGGCGGAACATGCAGGCTCTTGACGAGCAGCGGGTCGCAGCAGACCTGGCGCAGCTTGAGCATCGCGTCCAGCACGCTGATGAGACTGGTGGGGCTGAACCCGTCGCGCATCAGGATGCGGCGGACCATGTGGTCTGCGGCGACGCGCACGCTTTCGTACAGCTGCTTCTGCTGGCCGATGAGTGGCACGCGCTTGACCAGCTCCGTCAGAGGCGGCAGCTCGGTGGCCACCTCGGTCTTCATGCGGCGCAGGATGAAGGGCCGCACGCGCGCCGCCAGCAGCCGGGCGCGCGGGCCGTCGCGGTTGACCTCGATGGGCTTGCGCCAATGCCTGGCGAAGGTGCGCGAGTCGCCGAGAAAGCCGGGCATCAGCAGGTCGAACAGCGACCACAGCTCGCCGAGGTGGTTCTCCAGCGGCGTACCGGTCAGCGCCAGGTGGTGGCGCGCATCCAGCCGGCGCAGCGCGCGCGCGGCACGGGCGTGCGAGTTCTTGATGGCCTGGGCTTCGTCCAGGATCAGCAGATGCCAGGGCTGGGCCGACAGCGCGCGCAGGTCGCGCCAGACGAGGTTGTAGGTGCTCAGCACGACGTCGGCCCCCGCCGGGTCGATGCGGGTGCGGTCGGCGCCGTGCCAGGTCTTGACAAGCAACCCCGGCGCGATGCGGGCGGCCTCCTGCTGCCAGTTGAAGAGCAGCGAGGTCGGCACGATGACCAGCGCCGGGCGGTCCAGCCGGCCAGCCTGCTTCTCGGCCCAGATGTGCGCCAGCGCCTGGGCCGTCTTGCCCAGGCCCATGTCGTCGGCCAGGATGCCGGCGAGGTTCTGCGCGCGCAGGTATTGCAGCCAGGCCAGGCCGTGCAGTTGGTAGGGTCGCAACGCGAGGCCAAGGCCGGGCAGCTGCGGGAGTGAAGACGGCGCACCGGCCGCGAGCAGCCGCTGGCCAAGGGCCTTGAGGCCGGCGTCGCCGTGGATCTGCCAGCGGCCGCGCGATTCCTCCTCGATGCAGCGGATGCGGTCAGCGTCCCACGCGTTGAGCTTGAGCGGCTTGCCCTTTT
>Ga0187843_10001555_pt1 | contig 14365 bp, 13 predicted proteins | sample SpaLakP09_SKY_43_FD_134516 | JGI IMG/M metagenome (GOLD analysis project Ga0187843, IMG submission 134516) | Oligotrophic lake water microbial communities from Sparkling Lake, Wisconsin, USA - SP09_SKY_43 | ecosystem: Environmental > Aquatic > Freshwater > Lake | place: USA: Sparkling Lake... | reverse complement strand
TCAATTCTGCCGGCGCCGGCAGCCTGACAGCGGCTGGGGCACTGGGCGGCCCGCTGGCACTGTCGCAAACCGCCTACTACTTCGGCATCAATGATATCGATGCTGGCGATTACCAGACCGGCGCGGCATTCAATCGCGACGTTATCACCCTGTTCGGCGCATGGCGCAATCTGGACCGGCCGCAGGCGCCAGCGCAGCGTGGCCGCCCACCGGCACCGCCCTCCGCCACCGATGTGGCGCGCGCCGCCATCGCACGCGGTGAACAGATCTTCAACAACAAGGGCTTCAATATTAGCGGCGTGGCCGGCTTTAACGATGAACTGCGCCGCCCGCTGGCACGCGGCAGCTGCACCAGCTGCCACGATGCGCCGGGGGTAGGCACGCAATCGGTAGCGCGCATGTTCAATACGGGCGTAGCGGCAGCCGGCCGTCGCAGCGCAGACCTGCCCCTGTACACCCTGCGTAACAGCGCCACCGGCGAAACGGTCAGCATCAGCGACCCCGGTGCCGCCATGCTCAGCGGAAAATGGAAGGACATCGGACGCTTCAAGGTGCCCAGCCTGCGCGGGTTGGAATCGCGCTCGCCGTATTTCCACGACGGTTCGGCCGCCAGCATCGAGCAGCTGGTGAAGTTCTACGACGCCCGTTTCAACATCGGCTACACGGCGCAGGAGGCAGCCGATCTGGCAGCCTTCCTGAAAGCGCTCTAGATCGGCGACAACTGGCTGGCAGCACCCTGCACTGCAGCGTGACGGCAGTGCAGGGTGCTGCCGTCAGGATTTGGCCCAGCGCCCTGCGCGGCAGGGTTCTTTGCTATGATAGCGGCTGACCAACACACCCTCAGCTCGCCGCGCCACACCGCACCATGACCACCACGCTCACCAGCACGCACCCCGATCCCGCATGGCGCGGCCGCGTTGCCGCTAGCGTGCTGGCGCTGCTCCTGCTGTGGCCCATGCTGGTAGTGACGGAATTTAAACCATGGCTGCTGCTGGACTGGCAGAGCCTGAGCGCCACCGGCCGCTTTCTGGCTGATTTTCTGGTTCCTGCCCACAGCAGCGAATTCCTGCTGATGCTGGCCGAGCAGACCTGGCAGACCGTGGCCATCGCCACCGCCGGTCTGACGCTGGCCCTGATCGGCGCCATTCCCGCCACCCTCATCATCAACGAACAACTCTCCATTTCGCGCCTGGGCACGGGCCGCATGCACCCGCTGGCGCGCGCCGTGCGCCAACTGGTGCGCTGGAAAATGGTGCTGCTGCGCAGCGTGCCCGAACTGGTGTGGGCGCTGCTGTTCGTGCGCATCATCGGCCTGGGTCCCACTGCCGGCGTGCTGGCCATCGCCCTTACCTACTGCGGCATGCTGGGCAAAGTGTATGCCGAAATTCTCGAATCATCCGACGCCCGTGCCAGCAATGCCCTGCTGGCCAATGGCAGCGGGCGGCTGGCGGCGCTGCTCTATGGCGCGCTGCCGGAAGCTGCCGCCGAACTGATGTCCTACACCGTCTACCGCTGGGAATGCGCCATCCGCGGCTCCGTCGTCATGGGCTTTGTCGGTGCCGGTGGCCTGGGCCAGCGCATGGACGAATCCATGAAAATGCTGGCCGGCGCCGAAGTCAGCACCATGCTGCTGGTATTCGTGGCACTGGTGGCACTGGCCGACCTGTTTTCCAAAACCTTACGCCGCCGTCTAGGATGAAAACCCGTTTGCCGCCACCGCCCGGACGTGACTGGACCGTCATCAGCCTGATGCTGCTGGTGCTGCTGCTGATCGTCGCCAGCTTTGCCTCGCTGCCGCTGAAATGGCGCGAATTCTTTACCCTCGATGCCGTGCGCAGCACGCTGGAACTGCTGGCCGGTTTCGCCCCGCCGGAGCTGGCTACGCCTTTCCTCATCAAGACCGGCTGGGCTGCCGTCGAAACCATGGCCATGTCGGCGCTGGGCACCCTGCTGGCCGTTGCTGCCGCCCTGCTGTTCTCGCTGCCGGCCTCGGGGCGCATGGGCCGCACTGCCCGCACTGCCATGCGCGCCATGCTCAACGTACTGCGTTCGATACCGGAACTGGTGTGGGCGGCCATCCTGCTGATCGCGGCCGGTCTGGGGCCGTTCGGCGGCACGCTGGCACTGGCTGCACACACGGCCGGCGTGCTGGGCCGGCTGTTTGCCGATGCGCTGGAAAATGCCGCGCCACTGCCGGAGCAGAGCCTGCGCACCAACGGCGCCAGCGCCAGCGCGGCCTTCTTCTACGCCACCTTGCCGCAGACGCTGCCGCAAATGCTGTCTTACACGCTGTACCGCTGGGAGAACAATATCCGTGCCGCCGCCATTCTGGGCGTAGTCGGCGCTGGCGGGCTGGGGCAGATGCTCAAATACCACCTGTCGCTATTCCAGATGCAATCTGCTGCCACCGTCATCCTCGCCATGCTGCTGCTGGTGGCTATGGTCGATGGCGTCAGCTTTGCCCTGCGCCGTGCGCTCACGCGCTGAACCCCGTCCCCGAAAAACCGCCATGCTAGAACTGCGTCACCTGAGTAAAACCTACGGCAATGGCCGCACCGTCCTGAACGACGTCAGCTGGCAGTTCAAGGCCGGCGAATTTGTCGCCATCATGGGCGATTCGGGCGTCGGCAAATCCACCCTGCTCAACCTGATCGCCGGTCTCGATACGCCGGACGCCAGCTGCAGCGCCGATGCCATCATGGTCGATGGCGTGGCGCTGGCCAGCCTCGACGACGATGCCGCTACCCGCTTGCGGCGCCAGCGCATGGGCTTCATCTTTCAGGCCTTCCATGTATTGCCGCACCTGACGCTGGTACAGAACGTGGCACTGCCCCTGTTGCTGAACGGCATGCCCACCGGCGCCGCCAGCGAAATGCTGGCGGCCGTGGGACTAGGCGGACGCGACCACGATTTTCCGCACCAGCTTTCGGGCGGCGAAATGCAGCGCGTGGCCATCGCCCGCGCGCTGGTACACCGTCCGGCACTGGTGCTGGCGGATGAACCAACCGGCAACCTCGACCCGGATACGGCGCACAGCATCCTCGAACTACTTCAGCGCGAGATCAAGTCCACCGGGGCGTGCACCATTATGGTGACTCATGCGACCTCAGCTGCGGCCATGAGCGATAAAGTCCTTCATTTATCAAAGATTGGCATACAAGAAACAACAAACGTCAAGCTGTTTGACCAAAAAACAAGCTAATTCTTTTGGCAAACCGTGCCTTTCAGCACGCGGCGTAGTATGATTTACCTAACTTGCATGGTTATCAAGAATGTTGAGTAGCGCTCCGCATTCAGATAAGAGTGTGGGCGCTAGCCCTGCCAGGAAACGTCATCTTTCATTTACGTTTTGAGCAAAGGAGGAGCAATCATGAACGTACGGCAAAAGAAGCTGGAACTGATCGAAGCCATGAATCGTGCTCGGGCTCTGGAGCCATCCAGTTTTGTCCCGAACAAGCTGCTTGATACTTTGATCGAAAAGATGAACCTGAAAAACGACGCAGAACTCTGCCGAGTTTTGGAGGTACAACCTCCGATTATCAGCAAAATTCGTCATCGCAAACTTACCGTGGGCGCGACCATTTTGCTGCGTATGCATGAAAAGTCGGACATCAGCATACGGGAACTGAAGGACCTTTCGACCGCTTCCATGCACTAAACAGCGCAGCTGCTAGTGCCATGCCAGGCGCCGGCATGCGGTACCCGGCGCCCCCAAGTAGTAACAACGTACAGCCCAAACCCTGCTGAACGACCCCCTCCCCGTCCTGCTGCACGCTCCCCGCTTATTTTTCATATTTCCAGTTACGTGCTTTGCCTTCGGCTATCCACGCCACTGCCTGTTCACGTCGGCGCGTGCGGGTCGCTTCCGTTTTCGCGTCTTCCAGCCACTCGATGTAGTCGCGCTGCTTGCTGGGACTGAACGCAGCGAAATGCTGCTGTGCCCCCGCCTGCTGCGCCAGCGCAGCCTGCAGATCGTCCGGCACCGTGACTGTCGCCGGACGGGGCGTGCGGCTGCGTACCGGTGCCACGCCTGCATCGTTGAGCTGCATGGCCTGCAGCAGATAGGCCTGCAACTGCGCCGCCGGCGGCAGGTCTGCCAGCGCCGTGATGCGGCCGAACTGGCCCATCGCATCGCGCTGGGCGGCGTCACCCATCAGCAGCTCGGCCTTCCAGAAATTCAGCGCGCAGTGGGCGTTGAACGCCGCCATGCTGCACAACATGCCCTTGTACATAAAATGCGGAAAGCTCCATTTCATGGTTTCTTCCACCTCAGGACAGGCCTGGTGTACCAGCGTACGCAGATGGATCAATATGCTCTGGGCAAACGGCGCCGCTTTGGCGATATAAGCATCAACTCGGGGATCTAGCGTCGGCATAAAAGAGACTATCCATGTGAAGGGAGCTAGCAATATACCAAAAGTCGTGGGAGCAAAGGTAGAATGTCAGTATCCCATCGCGGAGCAGCCTATGCACCATCGCCGCCTGTCTGCACTACTGTTCACACTCGCCTTGCCATGTTCGATAGCGGCCCAAGCCTATGCTGCCACGCTGCGCCTGTGCACCATGGAAAGCCCGGTACTCCCCTATATCACGCCGGAAGGTCAGGGCACGGCGGATCTGCTGATCCGCATGGCAGCACAGGAACTCGACATCACCGTAATTTATCAGACGGCACCGCTGGCCCGTTGCCGCGAACTGGTACGCACCGGCAGCGCCGACGCCTTTCCCGCTGCCCCTTACATTCCCACGCTGGCGGCGGAATTCCGCTATCCGCTGCAACGGGGCGAAATCCAGACCACGCATGCCGTGGTGAGCGGACGCACCATGGTATTCCGCCGCGTAGGCAGCAGCGTCGATTGGGACGGCACGCGTTTCATCCGCCTCAACACGCCAGTCCTGACGCCGTTCGGCACCGTCCTGCCGCGCGAAAAACTGCAGGCACTGAACGTCCCCATCGATGCCAACGGCCGCACCATGCAGGCCAACTTCCAGAAGATGCTGGCCGGCCGCGCCGATGTTTCCGTGGCACTGGAAGCCCATGGTGCACAGCTGCTGATGCAGCCCCAGTTCGCCGGCAAAATCGAAATGCTGCCAGCTCCCTTCCTCGACGAGAACTACTATCTGGCTATTTCGCCGGCCTACTACGACAGCCACGCGCAACTGGTGGAAAAACTGTGGGACACCATCAGCCGCCTGCGCTACAGCAGCGCCTATGTGACCCAGCAGCGCAAGATCATCGACGATCTGCTCAAGCCCTAAGCGGGCGCCGCAAGCGGGCGCCGCAAGCACGGCATTCTGCTCTATACTCCGCACAACGGAAACTATGGAACTCGCCGATGCCCAATAACAAAGCGCCAGGACGCATACAACCCTACCCGCACGCAGCCGCAGGCTGGGGTGCCGTAAAACAGGTGGCGGTCAATCTGGTGCGCGAAAAAGTCAGCGCCGTTCATACCAAAGCACTACTCAGCCAAAACCAGCCTGGCGGCTTCGATTGCCCCGGCTGCGCCTGGCCGGACCGCGCCAGCGGCACCAGTTTCGCCTTCTGCGAAAACGGCGTCAAAGCCGTTGCGGCCGAAGCCACCAGCAAGCGGGTACGGGCCGACTTCTTCGCCGCGCACAGCGTCAGCGCACTGCTGCAGCAATCCGACTACGAACTGGAACAGCACGGCCGCCTGACGGCGCCGATGGAATACGACAGCGCCAGCGATCACTACCGCCCAGTCAGCTGGGAGCGGGCATTCAGCGTGATGGCGCAGCACCTGCGCGCCCTGCCCGATCCCGATCAGGCCACCTTCTACACCTCGGGCCGCACCGCCAATGAAGCCGCCTTCCTGTTCCAGTTATTCGTGCGCATGTACGGCACCAACAACTTCCCCGACTGCTCCAACCTGTGCCACGAGCCCACCAGCCGCGGCTTGCCCGGCACCGTGGGCACAGGCAAAGGCACGGTGACGCTGGACGACTTCGAGCACGCCGACGCGCTGTTCATCTTCGGCCAGAATCCCGCCACCAACCACCCGCGCATGCTGGGCGAACTGCGCGCTTGCGCCCGGCGGGGCGCCACCATCGTCTCCATCAATCCCCTGCGCGAACGGGGACTGGAACGCTTCACCAGCCCCACCCACCCCAGCGAAATGCTGGGCAATGGCAGTACCATTATCAGCTCGCTATTCATCCAGCCGCGCTTGGGCGGCGACTTCGCCCTGATCAAAGGCGTGGCCAAGCGCCTGCTGGAACTTGATGATGCCGCACTGGCCAGCGGTGCCGCCAGCGTGCTCGATCGGGCCTTCATCGCCGAACACACCAGCGGCTTTGCCGCCTTCGAGCAGGACTTGCGCAGCCAGCCATGGCAGCCGCTGCTGGACGAATCAGGCGTGCCGCGCGCGCAGATCGAACAGCTGGCCGAGATCTACCGGCGCAGCCCCAATGTCATCAGCACCTGGGGCATGGGCCTGACCCAGCACAAGGGCGCCGTGGCCACCATCCAGATGCTGTCCAACCTGATGATGATGCGCGGGAATATAGGCCGCCGCGGCGCTGGCCTGTGCCCCGTGCGCGGCCACTCCAACGTGCAGGGCGACCGCACCATGGGCATCGAAGACAAGCCGACCGCAGCCTTCCTCGACCGCCTGCAAAAGGTATTCGGCTTTGCGCCGCCGCGCCAGCACAGCTACGACACGGTGGCCAGCATACAGGCCATGCTGGACGGTAAAGTCAAAGTCTTTATCGCCATGGGCGGCAACTTCGCCATGGCCACGCCCGATACGCCGCTGACCGTCGCCGCCCTGCGCGCCTGCGACCTGACCGTGCATATCGCCACCAAACTCAATCGCAGTCATCTGCTACATGGCAAGGCTGCCCTGCTGCTGCCCACGCTGGGGCGCACCGAAATCGATCTGCAGAACGGCGTACCGCAAGGCGTCACGGTAGAAGATTCGATGAGCATGGTGCACCTGTCCTACGGCCAGAACACGCCCGCCTCCAGCGAGCTGCTGTCGGAAACCATGATTGTGGCGCGGCTGGCCGCTGCCACGCTCGGCAGCGACAAGGTGGACTGGCTGGGCTATGCCGGCGACTACGCCCGCATCCGCGACGCCATCGCACAGGTATTCGACGATTTCCACAATTTCAACGCGCGCGTGGCGCAGCCGGGCGGCTTCCATCTGAAAGTGGCCTCGCGCGAGCGCGAATGGCGCACACCCAGCGGCAAAGCCCAGTTCGTGGTGCACGCGCTCGATCTGGATACGCCCACCCACCGCGCCCGCGCCCTGCATGGCGAACGCCTGATGGTACTGATGACGGCGCGCTCGCACGACCAGTACAACACCACCATCTACGGCCTGGACGACCGCTATCGCGGCGTGTTCGGCCTGCGCCGCGTGCTGTTCATCCACCGCGACGATCTGGCCATGCTGGGTTTGCAGCGCGGCGAGTGGGTGGACCTGCGCAGTGTGTGGGACGACGGCGTGCAGCGCCGCGCCGAGCGCTTCCTGCTGGTGGAATACGACATTCCGCGCGGCTGTCTGGGCGCCTACTTCCCCGAGACCAATGCCCTACTGCCGCTGCACAGCACCGCCGATGGCGCCGGCACGCCTACCGCCAAATCGATCCCGGTACTGCTGGAGCGCTCAGCTGTGCAGGAGTCGCTGGAGTAAGCGCGCTCAGGTGTACTCGACGCAGGCGTCCTGACGGCAGAAGCTCACCAGCTTGACGCCGGCGCGGCTGGCCATCTCAATGGCCAGCGTACTCGGCGCCGAAATGGTTGCCAGCAGCGGAATCTGCATGCGCGCCACCTTGCGTACCAGCTCATAGCTGGCGCGGCTGGACATGAACACAAAGCCGCGCCGCATATCCACACCGGTGGCAGCCAGCACGCCGATCAGCTTATCGAGCGCATTGTGGCGCCCTACATCCTCGCACACCTGCAGCACATTGCCCGCCGCATCGCACCAGCCGGCCGCATGGACCCCGCCGGTAACACGCATCAGTTCCTGATACTGGCCGAACTGCGCTACTGCATTGGCCACGGCTGCCACCAGTTCGCCATCGTCATGCAGCGGCGCAGTGGTAATGGGTGCGGGATGCAGATCGATCTGCTCCAAGCTCTCCAGCCCGCACACGCCGCAACCGCTGCGGCCTGCCATGGAACGGCGCTGCAACTTCAGATCATGGAAAGCCTGCTGGGCTACGGTGAGGGCGACAGCCATGCTGCCGGAATGGGCAACTACTTCGATATCGTAGACATCGGCAGCCTGCGCGATCAGGCCTTCGGTCAGGGCGAAACCCAGTGCAAATGCCTCCAGCTGGCGCGGAGTTACCATCATCACAGCGTGGGATATGCCGTTAAATACCAGCGCTACGGGCGCCTCTTCGGCCACACTGTCATTCAGCATCTGCGGCGCCTGCGCCAGCCGATGGCGGCGCACGGCGCGCTGCTGCGCGCCAGTATGGTCCACCCCTGTTTCAAACTTCATTGCCGCTCCGGTAGAAAAGCACTGCGGCTTATTCTACACGGCGCGGCAAGCTACGTCAGTCTGGAGCGGCTCAGGCTTCGCCATTCACGCCGTAGTGGCGCGCATAACGGTTATCGAGATTCGCCAGCGGCAGCAGCAGGAACAGGTCGGCGCTCTCGAAATCAGGATCCCATGCCGGTTCGCCGCAAATCCACGCGCCCGAACGCATATAGCCCTTGAGCAGTGCTGGCACCTGCGGCTTCTGCGCGGCTTCCAGCTTGGAAAACGGGAACGGCAGATGCGGCGTCACGCGGTATTCCATAGGCGCCATATGGGCCGCTACCAGCTGCTGGTACACCGCCACGGCATTGTGGCCGCCATCGGCCAGACTGATGCTGGCGCAGCCGATCAGGTAATCGCAGTTCTCGCGGCGCATATATTCCGCCAGACCGGACCACAGCAGCATGATCACGCTGCCGCCACGGTAGTCGGGATGGATGCAGGCACGGCCAGCTTCCACCATGCGGCCGCGCAGATGGTTGAGACGGCCCAAATCGAACTCGCCTTCCGAATACACGCGGCCCAGTTTGCGGGCGCGGGCGGCGCTCAGCAAACGGTAGGTGCCCACCACTTTCAGGGTAGCGCTGTCACGCACGATAAGGTGATCGCAATGCTCGTCAAATTCGTCGCTATCGAGGCCGTCGTCGCGCATCAGCGAGGTCAGGCCCAGGGTTTCGATGAACACCTTGTAGCGCAGGCGCTGAACTTCGCGCAGCTCCTCCGGTGTGCTTGCCATACTGAGTACCAGCTTGCCGGACGCTGCTCGGACGTCGGCTTGTATGATCGAAGTTTGCATGCTTCATCCTTTCTGTAGAAGACGAAGCAAGCGTAACGGGGGAATACTTCAGGAACATGACAGAGCTATGTCAGTTGCATGACATGCATCAAACTGTTGCAAAGCAGGGAAGGCAGCTGCCAGCGGATGCAGCTTACAAGCAGCACCAGCTGCCGCTAAGGCTGGGCACGGGACTCATCTTCGACCCGGATTCTGAAATCGTTGCCTTCGCGCAATATCAGCCCCGTATAAGAATAAGTTTGCACGCCCGCCTCGGCACTACCCCAGTCAAACTGTCCCAGCACCAGAAATGCGCTTTCGCCCACAGCTTCGAAGCTCAGCTCCCGCCACGTGAAAGAACGCGGGGCACGCCATGGCCCCAGGTAGCGCTGGCGAATTTCCTCGGCATCGCGGAACAGTTTTCTGCCCTGGCCCATGAAGTAGGCGCCACGGCTGTCGTAGCGCGCGGCGATGCCAGCACGGTTGCCGTTGCGCAGATCGTCGCCATAGGCATTCATAAATGCGCGGATTCCCGCCATCTGCCCGGCGGGATCGTCGGCAGCCAGTGCCGGGACCATGCAACCCGCCATTAGCAAAGGCAAAGCAGCGGCCAGCAGCCACCTTGAAGCAGACATATGGACTCCTTCAGTTGATGCAGCGGCCCCCAGGCCTGCCAGCGTTGCGCATGGCAGGCCTGCTTTACCTTAGCCGGATCAGGCCTTTTTCGGACGGCCGGTTTTCAGTTGCGGCAGACCGGCCAGCACGTTCTGCAGCGTGGCAAGGTCAATCTGGCTGATCAGGGCGACGCCAATGCGCAGCAGTTCGCTCTTCTTGATTTCGAAACCGGCCTTCAGGCAGGCTTTCTTGACCTGGCCCAACACCGCGTATTCCTGCTCTGGCATGGTGAAACTATCGCGCACCAGCTTTTCCTTGCGCGCCTTTTCAGCCGCCGGAGCAGCCACTGGCGCCGCTGCGGCAGCCGATTTCGCCAGCGGTTTCTTCGCTGCCGGCTTGGCGGCTACTGCTTTGCTGGCAGGCTTGGCAGCCTTGACCACTGCCTTGACCGGTGCTTTGCCGGCGGCTTTGACAGGCGCTTTCGCTACGGCTTTGGCCGGAGCCTTCACCGCGGCTTTCGGTGCTGCCTTGCCAGCCGGCTTGGCCGCAGCTTTCGGCGCTACCGGCTTAGCCGCCACTTTCTTCGCACTCGCCACCGGCTTGGCTGCTGCCTTGGCAACTGGCGCGGCGGCCTTGATAGCTGGCTTGGCGGCTGGTTTGGCGGCACGGGCGACTGGTTTCTTCTCGGCTGCTGCAACCTTGCTGGTAACGGCGCCATTCACGGATTTATTCATACCTGCTCCAGATGATGTTAATACTATAAACAATATATACTATTTATGTCATTGCTGCTTGAATTACCGCAAATGCGCAGCAACATGCCCAAACAGCAACGGCGGGCTGACTGGTTTACGCAGGAATTCTACCGCCCCCACGCTGCGCCCCATCGCCTCGTCTTCGGGCTGACTCTTGGCAGTCAAAAAGATGACGGGAATCGCGCTGCTGACCGGATCGGCTTTCAGGCGGCGGCAGGTTTCAAAGCCGTCCATTTCCGGCATCATGATATCGAGCAGGATCAGATCTACCTGGGAACTGGCCACTATCTGCAGCGCCGTCGCACCGCTGGTAGCCACCTTGGTGTTGTAGCGGTCCTTAAGCAGCCCCGCCAGCAGAGTGATGTTATCCGGTGTGTCGTCTACGATAAGTACCGTTTTCCGCTGCTGGCCTGCGTCCATGATCACTCCTGTTCTAGTGCTGCCAGCAATTTTGCGGCAGCTTCAAATTGATAATGCTCCATGTAGTCGGCCAACCGGCTCATTTGCAGCGGCGATAGCAAGGTCGCCAGCGCGGGCCGTACCCGTTCGAAATAATCGCCGCTTTCGCCGCTGAACTCGACCAGCAGCTTGCGCAAGCCTGCCACCGCCTGCTGCGCATCGCCTGCATCGACAGACTGGCCATCGCGCGGCGGCACCGGCGGTATCACCCTGATCGACATGCCCAGCCAGCGCGACAGCACGCCATACAGGCGCTGCGGATCGATAGGCTTGGTGATGTAATCCTGCATGCCTTCCTCGATGCAGCGGGCCTGCATGCCCGCCAGCGCGCGCGAAGTGACGGCAATCAGCGGCAATTCGTCGTAGCGCTTATCCTGCCGCAGCAAGCGGGTGGCTTCATGGCCATCCATCACCGGCATGGCCAGATCCATCAGCACCAGATCATAGCCCTGCGGCCCAAGCTCCTTCAGCCGGTCCAGCGCTTCCTGTCCATTGCCTACCGTATCCACCTGCAGGCCCTGTAACTCGAGCAGTTCGCGCGTGACGTACTGGTTGACGGGACTATCCTCGGCCAGCAGCACGCGCGCCGAGCGCCGTTCCGTCGCCTGCAGCGGCAGATCGGCCACCGCCCCTTGATGCAGCACGGCCTGCACCGACAATGCCGCCGCATCCGAACGCGCCAGTTGCAGATCGAAATAGAAAGTGGAGCCGAAGCCGGGCCGGCTTTCGACTTCGATATTCCCGCCCATCAGCCGCACCAGCTGCTGCGAAATCGACAGGCCCAGCCCCGTACCACCATAGTTGCGTGTAGTCGAACCATTGGCCTGACTGAAAGCGCGGAACAGCCGGCTTTTCTGCTGCGCCGTCATGCCGATGCCGGTATCGCGCACCGAGAAACGCAGCCGCACCATGCCGTCAGGTGCATGGCCGGGCGCCAGCTGGCAGCGCAGTTCCAGTTCGCCCTGCTCGGTGAACTTCACCGCATTATTGGCCAGATTGATCAGCACCTGCCCCAGCCGCAGCGGGTCACCCACCAGGTAGCGCGGCACATCCTCGCCCGTGGTGACCAGATAACGCAGGTGCTTGTCGCTGGCGCGCTGGGTGGTCACGTTGGAGACGTTGCCGAGCACTTCGTCCAGCAGGAAGGGAATCTGCTCCACTTCCAGCCGCCCAGCCTCGATTTTGGAGAAGTCCAGTATGTCGTTGATGATGCCTAGCAGCGACAGTGCAGCACGGTGGATCTTGGTGATGTAATCGTGCTGCTTGGGCGTCATTTCGGTACGCAGCGCCAGATAGGCCATGCCGATCACCGCGCTCATCGGCGTGCGGATTTCGTGGCTCATATTGGCGAGGAATTCGGACTTGGCGATATTCGCCGCTTCCGCCATCACATTGGCGTTCAACAGCTTCTGTTCGCGCTCGCGCCGGTCACTGATATCGCGGATGAAGGCACAGAACTCGTAGCTATGCTGCCCTTCCGACTTCACCTTGGTGATCGCCAGCTCGATAGGGAACTCTTCGCCATTGCGGCGTAGCGCCACCACTTCGATACGCGCATCAAGCACGCGCGCCACGTCATTGCCAGCCGCAAGTCGCTGCAGGCCGCGCCGGTGTTCGTAGCGGTAGCGCTGCGGAATGATGGTCTGGTCAAGCGACATGCCCATCACTTCATCGCGGCTCCAGCCGAACGTGCGTTCAGCCTGGGTATTCCAGCCGACGATACTGCCATTCAGGTCCATGCGCACCACGGCATCGAGCGCCGTATCGACGATGGTTTGCAGCTTGGCCTGACTGTCGCCCAGACGCTGCATGGATTCCGTCAGCTCGTGGGTGCGGGTAGCGATGCGCTCTTCCAGCGCACTATTCAGGTCGCGCAGCTCGCGCTCGGCGTCACGCACGCGGGTCAGCGCATCGCGGAAGCGCAGCACGGCACCGGACAATCGCCCCACCTGATCTTCCCGGTCGATGCCGGACAGCTTGATATCGGTCTCGCCGCGCGTCAGCTTTTCCAGACTGGTCTGGATATCGGCAAATGGCCGCGCAGCACGCCGCCCCACCACGAAGATCGACACCACAATGGCCAGCGCCAGCAGCAGATTGGCCGCCACCGTATTGAAAATCTGCCGGCGCAGATCGCGGTCTATCTGTTCGCGCGAAAACGCCAGATCGATGGAACCCACCGCGTAGCTGCGACGCGCATCACTAAAGCTGATATCGCGGTGGACCTTGATGGCCGCTACCGGCGCCTCGGTAGGCGACACATAGCTGGCCACTTCCGTGCCGTTAGGCGCCAGAACGCGCAGTACCAGCACTTCCGGCGTGGCGCCCGAGGCATCCACCACACTGTTGATGGCCGCGCTATTGATGTCGAACAGGGGGCGTGCCAGTGCCTGCGACAGCACGGCAGCCAGCCGTTCGGCCCGTTCCTGCAGGTTCTGCTCCGCTTCGGCGCTTAGCGAGCGCATGATGTAGGTGGTGTAGACCGCCGTGGATAGGGCCACGGCCAGAAAAATCCCGAAACCCAGACGCAGCAGGATATTGCGCCGCCATAGGCGCAGCACCCGCGCCAGCAGGCCAGCGTTAGCGGGGTTCAGGGCATCAATGACGGGCTCCTTCTGCCTGCTCCAGCTTGCGATAGGCGGCGCTGTTACGCACTTCTTCTATGCTGCGCCAGATGCGCTCGGCCAGCTGCGGGTCGGCCGCCACCAGCCCGTGCGAGAGTATCAGAAAATAGGGTTTTTCGATGATGGGCGCAGGCAGCTGCTCCAGCTGGGCGGCCAGCGGCCCGTGCATCAGGCTATGCGCATCGCTGCCGCCTACGGCAGCCGCAGCGACCCGGCCGGCAATCAGCTTGCGCGCCAGCTCGTCGGCACGTTGGCTGCCTTCATCGACTTCCACGTTCAGGCCGCGCAGCACGTCGCCCACCGAATAACCAAGCTGGAAACCCACTGCGCCATCGAGATTGCGGAAGTTCTTGCCATCCCATTCCACCTTGCTGCCCTTACGCCGCAGCACCATATAGCTATCAATATGCATACGCTTGCTGGCATCGACCGCCTGCCCGCCCGGATATTCACCCAGTTCGCGCCGGTCCGGCTTGTAGCTGACGGCAAACGCACCGTCCACCGCATTGGCCTTGAGCTGCGCCAGACAGCGCTTCCACGGGATGCCCTGATATTCGAAACGCAGATTGAGCCGCTGTTCGACCATATTCAGCAGCGCAAAATTCAGTCCGGCGCCGGACT
>Ga0187843_10001554_pt1 | contig 14377 bp, 19 predicted proteins | sample SpaLakP09_SKY_43_FD_134516 | JGI IMG/M metagenome (GOLD analysis project Ga0187843, IMG submission 134516) | Oligotrophic lake water microbial communities from Sparkling Lake, Wisconsin, USA - SP09_SKY_43 | ecosystem: Environmental > Aquatic > Freshwater > Lake | place: USA: Sparkling Lake... | reverse complement strand
AAGTCCCAAATCTTGCCCAATTTTCAGGTTTTTTTCTTATATTTTGTATATGCGAGAAAAAAACCTTATTTTTGGGCAAGATTTGGGACTTTGTTGAAATTTGGGACTTAATATTCTATATCTACTTTCTTCTACTTTCTTGTAAAAAAATAATTAAAATAATAAAATAATAAAATATTTATTGTACACACTGCTATTTAAAAATAATCTTTAAAGAATTAAAAAAAATTGATTAATTTTTTGCCTACAATCAAAAATCTATTAGTTCAAGTATGTCTTCTATATCCGCGATAAACTCTGTAACCAAAAAATTTTCTATCCCATTTGAGATAGAAAATTTAATATATGATTTTTTAACATTAGAAGACTACGATAAAGCACGAGCAAAATTTAATAAATGTTTTTTAAATAGAATATCTCTTAACTATCCTTCATTAACATTATTTAATGGTGTTCTAGGAGATATAATAAATATTAAAGAACAATTCATTGGTAAATTACCTATAATGAGATATATTTATAGAAAGAGCGATAAATACTTGAATAAAGAGACAAAATTTTACGATTTATATGATTACGATGATATCACAGCATGCGGTATGGATTTTTACACAGTAGAGGGAGGATATTTACCTGCCCCAAATCTTATTGAATATTACGATGAAGATGATGAATATTCAAGTATAAAACCAGTAGAAGGATATGATAATATAGAAATATTAGCAGAAACTTATAGGGTATTTCGTTGTAAATATACAGAATATAGCGAAAATGCTACGCATTTATTATTTAAATATGATGGTGTGGTCTATAAAAGAAAAATATTAGATAGATTTTAAAATTTAGGTAGATTCTTATTATATTTATATTTTTGCTTCAATAAATATTGTTCTTTCAATCTTTTAAGCGGTATTTCTTGTACAGTTTTCGGCGTATTTTCATCAATTTTAATTAATGGACGAAATACAGGATAACCATTTACACCAATAATTTCGTTGGTGTTAATCCAATTTTCTTTAAACCATCGTTCTAATGGGCGTTCTTTAAAATCATTTTTAAAAGGTTCAATATTACCATATTTTTTTAAGAATTCGTTCTTATAAGTTTTTATCAATAAACCACTTCTATAAGCAGAATTTATTGGATTTTTATCAAAAATTTCTCTTTTAATTTTATTATATAATTTTAAATCTATTGGTTTCATATATAATAAATAATAAAAAAAATAATAATCTTATAATATATAATATGAGTTCATTAGAGCATTTTACAATTCCGCAATTAAAACAATTAGTATCTCATTTTGATTTAAAAAATATTAAAATTTCAGTTGGAAAACAGAAACTTATTAATCAACTGGATAAATATATTCATTTTGATGGTTATCAATTTCATTTAAAAGATAGTAATGAAGATAATCTTGTAAAACCTGATATTTTAAAAAAAGAACCACGACAACATATTAAAACAAAAAAAGGAGATATAAATAATAAGCAAATGAGTAGTATAAATCAAAGTATTCAAGATATTATTGGAATGCTTGGTAAAGTTCCTAAATCAATTATTAAAGAAATAGTTGAAGAAGAAGAAAAACCTAAAAAAATAAAAAAGAAACCAGTAATAGATGAATTCGGTAATTTTGAACCAATTGAACCAAAACCAAAAAAAATAAAAATAAAAGTAAAAAAAAATGCAGAAGAAGACACCGATTTATTTCCAATTTTAAATTTAAAAACTTTAGAGAAACCCAAAAAGAAAGAAAAAAAGGTTAATCCAAGATCAAAACCTCTTATTGATGACCCCACCAAAGATTTTAATACTGAGAAAGAATTATTGGATTATTTAGATTATTTACAAATTGAAAATTATTCTGCATATCAAAGAACAGTAAATAAATTAATAGATTATCACAAAAAAGGTGTAAAACTACATTTAAATGTTTATAACCAATTAATTTAAAATTTTAACAAAAAACAGTTTCTTCTTTTATAAATATTATTATAAATATTAAAACATTTTTTATAATCTTTTAAATTACTTATTAAATATTCAATAACTTCTTTTTTCGATTGATTTGTTCCAATATATGAACAATATAATTTTAATTCACAATCGACTCCATATTTTTCAAAGAAACCAAAAACAACTTGATAAGATTTTCTATTTGTTAAATCATTCTTCCAATCATTGTAGAATTTTAATAATTTTTTAAAATAACTTGTTATTCTTACATTGTAACATCCAGTAATATAAAAATTATTATATTTATCAAAGATTTTAAATATTTTAATATTATAAGTAGTCATTAAATATATTTATTAAATTAATTTTAAATATTAATTATCAAAATATTTTACGATAAAGTTCTTCTATAAAAATATTTATTTAATATTTTTATACGGTGATTTATTAATATGTGATATACCCCCTTTAAGCACCCCAAAGAATTATACGGCTTAAATTATTCGGCGAATATGGGTTATCTTCCCAGTTACCTCGTATATTTATAGTGCGTTTAAGGAATAACTGGCGACGCTGTTCGGTCCTGTGTTTTAAAAAATCCTGATAGGGGATCTGTCCAAAATGTACCATATGACCTGTACTAGGATCTTTAATCATATACTTTTTATTTTTTCTTGTTGAAATATACAATAAAGCATCATTACCATATTTTTTAAATGCTATTCGTTGTGCCTCTTCAGGATTAGAATATTTTAAAAGTTCTTTTAATTTTTCATTCATATTATATATTAATAATTTATTTTTAAATTAAAATATTCATATTATAATATGTCACAAGAACTAAGCGAGGTTTTTTACACATTTTTAATAACATCTGTAATCGGTTGCATATTAGCAGGTGGTAGATTATTATATAAAAGTAAATGTAAAGATGTCTCATTCTGTTGTATAAAAATTACAAGAGATGTTGATATTGAATTTAAAGAAGATATAGAAAATAAAGAAGAATCAACTAAATAAATATTAAATATAAAAATATTATATATTAATATAATATGGCATTTGCATCATCTACATTCCAAAGAGTTTTAGATAATGAGTTTTTTTCAAATACTTTAGCAGAGGACCAACCACAGACAGCAACTGTTGGCACATTAATTGCAAATTTAAATTTCGTACGTTCTGCTATATCATCTTTAAGCACTCTATTTTTACCAATTAATAACCCCACTTTTACTGGTCTTTTATCAGGACCTACAGCAACTATTCCTTCAATAACTGGAAATACAAATTTTACAGGGACAGTATCGATTCCTACTCTTTCGACAACTACATTTTCAACTACAACTATAAACGGAAATGCTAATTTTACAGGAAACCCAACATTAAATATTAATTCAAAAAATTATCAAGTTGGTTTTAGAGTTGTCGGCGAAATTAAAATGATATCAACAAATACATTAGTCCCTAATTATTTAAATTGTGATGGTGGTTCTTATTCTACTTCTACTTACCCTTTATTATTTTCTGCTATTGGATACGCTTACGGTGGTAGTTCTGGAACATTTAATGTTCCAAATTTTTCTTCTCGTTTTCCCATAGGCAATAATGGAAGTTTAAATGGAGTCCCAAGTAGTAACTACGCTACAGGGAACGGTCAGGGTGGATATACAAATACGCAATTAATATCATATAATTATTTAAATTCATCAAATAATGTAACAGCATTATTACAAGAAGTACCGGAACACTCACACAATACTATTTATCTTGATTCAAATCTATCAACAATTACACCTGTTGGTGTACAACAATATCTCTTTAGTCAATCTGGCGGATCAGGTATTCCAACCGATTTAACAGGGACAAATATACAGACAACCGACCCTATTTCTGGCGGTAATGGCGTAAATATTACGCCTTCTTATATAGCAGTTTCTTATTTTATTTGTTACGCTTAAAATATTAATAAAAAAATACTTAAAGAATAATAAAATTATAAAATAATTAATTTTATTATATTTATATAATTTATATAATGAGTGTTGCAACCTTAGAAAATCAAGATTTAACTTTAACTTCGTTAACAATTTCTAATGCTGAATATTCAAATGTGTCTGGATATGTTCCAAGTTCATCAACTTTCACATCAACAAAAAATACAACATCGGCAAATTTAACTTCTTTAAATTTAACTAATGGTAGCGCTTCTGCTAATTTATCGTGTAATCCAACAGGAATTATATTGGCTGATAGTCCTATTCAAACTTCTGCTAATTTATCAGCATCAGGTATAACTTTAAATAATGGTCTTCAAACCGCTTCATTAGCGTGTAATCCAACAGGAATTCTATTAACTTCTAGTCCTATTCAAACTTCTGCTAATTTATCATCATCAGGTATAACTTTAAATAATGGTCTTCAAAGTGCTTCATTAGCGTGTAATCCATCAGGAATTATATTGACTTCTAGTCCTATTCAAACTTCAGCTAATTTATCATCATCAGGTATAAGTTTAAATAATACTAATCAAACCGTTTCATTAACTTGTAGTTCAACAGGTGTTATAACATCTGCCAATCCTATTAAAACTACATCAAATATAACAACATCATTATTATATTTAAGTAATCCTGCCCAAACCTTTAATGCTTCTTTATACACTGACTCTACAGGACAAATATTATATTTTAATGGAAATCAAATATATCCTTAATATAAAATAAATTAATATAAAAATATATTTAAAAATAATAAAAATAAATATATATAATATTATTAAATGGAATTTAATAATATTATATATAAAAATGTAGAAGGATATAATTATAAAGAAATTTTAATAAAACCATCTGTAAATGATTGTAACTTAGATTGCTCTTCTGTTACTGTTGAAAATATATCAGGACAAAATGCAAATTTAAATAATATTAATACAAAATTTTTAAAAATAGAAAATGCAGAATTAAAATGTGATGATACAATAGGAAATGACCGTTTAAAAATAAAAAAAATAAATATTACTGATGAACTAGTTATTAATAGCACTTATTTTGGAAAAATAGATTTAAATATAATTGTTGAAAAGGGGAATTTTACAAAAATTTTAACAATACCGTTTAAATCAAATGAAAATTCAACAATTATAGGACAACTTAATAGTATAAGTGATGATAAACCAAATATTATAATAAGTTTTTGTAAAATAACTCAATATGGTTTACAAACTATTGTAAAAATTGGAATTATAAATATCGGTAAAACACCGCAAAAATTAGATGGTTTTTCATATATTTTATATAATGCTAAAGATGGTCATTTAATAGGATTTTAATTTTTTTTATCATCTATCTTAACGTATTGGTTATTTATTGTAGAACTGCTAGTTCCCATATCCTTTGCTAAAGAATTCATTTTTTGAACTTCATCTCCAAATTGATCTGTTAAAAAAATATTGCGTAGCATAGACACGCCAATATTTTTTTTAAATATTTTATTCAATATTCTTGTAATATCGTTAACTAATATAAAGGGTTTCGCTTGATAATCTACTAAAAGATACTCTTTTTTTTTTATTGGATAAAATTTTAAATAAATTTTGATTAAGTTCAATAATTTATCATTAATATCAACTTCTTGTAGATGATAAGTGCCTGACGTTTTAAAATTAAAAAATAAAAATTTACCACTTGATAAATCTAAATAATTAAAATCTTTATAATTTGGTTGTTTAGACACTGCTTTCATATTAGGTACTATCTTCATTAATTGATAATCTTTATTGCGTCGAACAGGTTGAAGCACATATAACCCTAAAACTATCATATATAATACTCTTTTATACTCTTCTTCATTTAACTTTTTTAAATTAAATAATGGGGTTGCTTGTTCTAATAAATTATTAAAAATTTCTTTTACTTCATCTTGTGTTATCCAGTTCTTTTCTTGTGCCTCACTTTTAACATTATTTACTTTTAAATTTTTATTTAATTGCATCATTTCATTGTAATAATATTTAAAACAATCTTGAAAATTAGGTTGGTCTTTTAATGTGCTGACAATACTTATTAAATAAGTTCTCTTAGAATTTGGTTTATATTTTTCTAATTTTTTCATTATTGTATCAGTATTTTTTAAAAAATTTAAATCTTTAACTTCCTCATTATTATTTAATCGTAAAATATTTTTTAAATAAATATTTTTACTTGAATCTCTTATTTTTTTTGAGTCCATATGTTCCATTATATATCTTTAAAATAGATTTTTTTTTAGATATTTTTATATTTTTATTCTGTAAAATAAACTGCTAATTCATCGTAACTTTTAAAACCGTACAATCTCATTAAATTATCTATTTGTCTTATAAAGTGCTTTAAATCATACCCTTTTAAAAAAAGATATATACGTATAACGACCCATCTACCGCATGTATTAATTTTATTATCCCATTTTTGAAAATCCTTGGTATTTTCTATAACCAAATTATTTTTAAATAAATTTTTTAAATAATCTTTTTCATTCAATTCTTTTTTAGTATCTTTTGGAATTAATGAATAGTCTTCTTTTTCAGTGAGACCATATGAATCGTAATATTCGAAAGAGTTATTATAACGAAAAATTGCAACCCAATGACCCCTACTATAAGATTCAGTCTCAAAAAAAATAACTATAAATGAATTTTTTTTAGGTAAAAGTTCTTGTAAAGTTTTATATTTATACAAATCACTAAAACGAACAATCCTAACTTTTTTTACATCTTGTTTGAGTAAATTTTTTATATCTTCACCAGTTAACATTTCATCCATTTTATATATTTAATAAATATAATAAATAAAAAAAATTCGATATTAATGGAAAAATAAAATATTTGTATAATATAAGGAAATGTCACGACACTTTGCCCACTCATATAAATTTGGTAAAGAACAAGAAATTAAAATTTTACCATTAATTGAAGAATATTTTAATGAAAATATAGAACAAACTACAGGACAATATGATAAATATGATTTTATAAGTGAAATTTACAATTTTGAATTAAAATCAAGAAAAAATAATTATAAAAAATATAGTACAACAATGATTACAACAAATAAATTAAAAGAAACAGATAAACAATTAATTTTATTATTTAATTTTACTGATGGTTTATATTATATAAAATATAATGAAGAAGAGTTCAATGATTTTGAAAAATATTTATTTAAAAGAGAAGGAGTTACTGCTGATGCTTTAGAACATACTTTAATACCAATACAACATCTAATATTAATAAAGAAATATCTTTAATTTTACATTTTGTAAATATATAATAAAGAAATTTTAAATAAAAAAGTTTTAAAAACGGAATTTTAGATATTTAATATATATTAAACATCTAAATCAAGATATTTTAATTAAAAATCTAATAAAAACCATTAAATATCATTAAATATCTATTTATTGATATATACCCAATGTAATTATTTATAAATAATTACAATAAAACCATCATTGTATATATCTAATATATCTAAATATATGATTTTTACATTAAAAATCTTTAAAATCTATTAATTCCATATTAAATATCTTGTAAAATCCGCTTTTTAAAAGTTTTTTTGTTAAAATTCCATTATTAAAGATATTTAATTTGATTAAAGTTAAGATTTTTATAAAATCTTTTTTAAATATGTTTATAAAATATATTTTTTAAATATATTTATAATAATTATATTCAATGAGTGAAGAAAGCGACGTTTTATATTTTGACCTTGTTTCAACAAATTTTATTAACACAAGTTACAATAACTCACCAGCAAGTTATAATCAAAGTAGAACAATTCCATATTTAACGAATCCTTCATTGTACTATGGTGCTATAACACAATTTACAATAAATAATACATCAATTCCTGTTTTTATCCCTGAAATTCAACCAGACCAAAGTAATGTTAATTTAACGGTTTATACAATATCATTATCATATGGCGGTTTTACAGTAACCAAACCAGTGATTTTTATTCAACAAGATTTATTAGTGCCTGTACCTTTACCGCCTAGTTCATACACTGATGGAGCACCATTTTACAATGAAGGATACTATAATATTTATAATTATAATTTTTTTAATCAAATGGTTAATAATGCTTTTAGTACTGCTTACGCAAGTTTGCAATTATTAGTCCCTGCTTTACCTTCTATTTCTACTCCTATAATTACATACGACGCAATAACTCAATTATTTAGTATTAGTGTATCCAATAATGTTTTTGTTGATTTAGGTTCTTCTCCATTTGTTCAAATTTATATGAATTCCGCTCTATATTATTTATATTCATTTTTACCAAGTCAGTCAACATCATTAAATAATGTATCAGTTGAAAAGTTATATCTTACAAAAAATACTGGGACTTTTGATTCAACAACTGGTTTAAGAACTATTCCGCAAGAACTCCCGAGTATTAATCTTTGGTCTCCTGTTTCATCAATAGTTATAACATCTAATTTTTTACCTGTTCAAAAAGTTTTAATAGCAACGCCTCAATTATATTTTAATGGTGCAGAATATATTGTAGGAAATAATAATAACTCCTTAACTCAACCTATTTTAATAGAATATTCAGTGCCTGATAATATATACACTAAAACCATTAATTATATACCGAATGCTCAATACCAATTTTTTGATTTAAATGATGCCCAACAGTTATACACTTTAGATTTTAAATTTTGGTATAGGGGGAAAAGTTCATTATTATTTCCTATATATTTAAATAGTGGGGCGTCTTGTTCTGTTAAATTAGGTTTTTTTAAGAAGGATAAATTTTCACATTTAAAAAGTATAAAATAAAATAATATTATAAAAAAAAAATATTTTTAGATTATATATAATGAGTCACGAAATTAAAACAGTAACTATCACTGATAGCAGAGTGGCGGATTTGACCGACCAAATTAGTTTTGGTACGTATAATGGTGCAAGAAATTCAACTTATCAACGATTTCCTTTTAATTCCGCATCAAACACTTCTTTATCCGCTAATATTCAAATCCCCAGTCAATCGATTTGTAGTGATGCCAGAGTTCTTTTTCAAAGTGACCTTAATTTAACAATAAATTGTACAAACGTCCCTATAAATAAATCGTGTCTAAGCTACGGAGTAACTGATAGTCTAGCACCGTACCCCTTACAGTCATTGTTAAATACTGCACAACTAAGTATCAATAACGCTCAAGTATCAACGAATTACCGCGATGTGCTTCCGTTTGCTAAACTTTTAGAAGACCAAACAAATTTGGATAAAATTAATTCAACATCCCCTGATTATATCAATGAATACTGGGGTTCTTTTGGCGATGCTGTTTTATCTAACTCATCCCCTATGGGTAATTATAATGACTGTTCTCAAGATAACTCAAGAATTCCTAACGGAAGTTACCCTGCAACTTTTATTGTTAATCATTATATTGCTGGTACTTATACTGATTCATCTCTTATTTCTACATCTACAACTGATACATGGATTATATATGTGTCTTTTAAACAATTGTGCGAACCGTTTCTTGCATTGAATCCGTTTATCAGTAATGATTTCAATCGTGCTGGTCTCATTGGTCTCAATGCAATAGCAATGACTCTAACTGTAAATGATTGTTCGAGGGTTTGGAATACTGGAAATGTCACCGCAACTCCTACTGGGTGGTCATCTTATATTAGTTCGATTACATTGGGGACTCCTGCTTCTTCTGGTCTTGGTTTTACCAATGCTTCATTGCTTTTTAATTTTTTAACATTAAGTGATATTCAATATTCACAAGTAAGTACAAGAAATGTTACGAATTATATGGGATATGACCGTTATATCTCTCCAAGTTCAAACTCTCCTTTAATGTCTGCTAATACTGGCGGTTATACAATCTCATGTCAAAATCTTCAGTTAAATCAAGTTCCGCAATTAATTGTTGTAGGAATTCGTATCCCATCATCTCAACAGAACTGGGCATATCCTGATTCTTTTTTAACCATTAATAATGTTTCAATAACTTGGAATAATGCATCAGGTTTATTAAGTTCTGCTTCTCAATCTCAATTATTTAATTTATCAAAAAATGCTGGGTCAAGACAAAGTTTTTATTCTTTTAGAGGAACTGCTAACGCTGTTCAATCTGGGGTTGCTGTTAATATTCCAACCCTTGGGTCAATGTTGGTTATAAATCCTGCACGTGACCTTAGTATGGATGCAATGCTTTCCAATAGTTCTATTGGACAATTTAATTTACAAATTCAATTAAATAATGTTTATAACCAGTACCCTTTCCAAATACAACCAGAGGTAGTAATCGGTGTATTTAATGCAGGTTTCATTGTGACAGAATTAGGTTCAAGTCAAATTTTCAGTGCAGTATTGAATAGAGAACTTGTCCTTGAGGCGAAAGAAGAAATTCATGGTGAAAATGCTATTGACGAACAATTATTTGAAAAAACAGTAGGAGGAGCATTAAATAAAGGCATGGCATCTGTTTCTAAATTTCACAGAATCCACAAAAAAAGTCCAAGACATTTGAAAAAAGAAGGAGGAAAACACGTGGGGAAATCTAAATTACATTCTTTAGTAAAATAGATTTTTAATAATTTAAACCATTTAAAGAAACAGTATATATTAATATATAACAGTATGGTTAAAGATTATTCAAAAGGTAAAATATATAAATTAGTTTGTAATATTACTAATAAAATTTATATTGGTTCTACATGCGAACCTACTTTAGCGAGAAGACTTGCTAATCATATTCAAAGTTTTAAACAATGGAAAAATGAAAAAAGAAGTAATATAACATCTTTTCAAATTATAGAAGGTGGAGATTATTATATTGAATTATTAGAAATATATCCTTGTAATATTAATGAAGAATTATTAGCAAGAGAAAGATTTTATATTAAATCTATTGAATGTGTAAATAAATATAAAAATTTGAATATGACAGAAGAAGATAAACAAGAATATTATAAAGAATGGGAAGAAAAAAATAAAGATAAAAGAAAAGAATATAAATCTTTAAAAGGTAATTGTCCGCAATGTAATAAAGAAATGCGTAAAGATTCCATATCAAGACATCTTAAAAATGTTTGTAACGTCTAATCATATAAAAATTAATTAAATAATATAAATTATTATATTATTTAATATATATAATAATGGCAATGTATTATAATAAAAAACAAGCAAACGAGATAGAAAAGTCTCAACAAAATTATATAAAATCATCTCCTTATTATCGTCAAGATGATTTTGTTTCAACTCAAGATAAAAGATTTGCTAATCGTCGTTCATTAGGACATCATCCTTTTCCATCAGGTAATGAGCGTACTTATTACCAAGAACCATTAATAGTCGGTTCAAAACATTTTAAAAATTTTGAACAATATAATAATAGAAGCGATGATAAATCAAATTTAAAATCAAGGGGTGGTTCAATGCTATTAAATAAACCTATTTTAGGGGGTGGATATTCATCATCATCTTCAAGTGAATCATCAAGTGATTATTCAAGTGATGAAGAAGGAGCTGGTTTTTACGATGATGTTGTTGTACCTGTTGGCAGAACTATTGGAAATGTAGGAAAAGAAGTTTTAAAAGATGTTGTTTTACCAATTGGTAAGGAATTATTAAAAGATGCTTTAAAAGGTGCAATAGTTGGTGCTGGTCACAAGAAAATTAAAAATAAAGATTTTGAAAATATTTTAAAAAAATCTAAAAAATGCGATGAATCAATGAATGATATCTCAAATATTTTAAAAAGTTCTAAAATTCATTCTAAAAAAAATATTAAAACAGATATTAAACCGATCGTTGGAACTAAGCGTGGGGAATCAGTTCGTGGAGATGTTGTTGCAGAATACATGAAAAAACACAACGTAAAATTAGGAGAAGCATCTAAAAAGGTTAAAGAACTTGGTCTTTATTAAAATTTTTAATTAAATAATTAAAAAATATTATATTATAATATATGTCTTTTCGTTCTGGAATAAATCAACAAATAATACCCAATATATTTTTTGAAAATACAACAGTAGATATTAATGAAAATATTTTAAATAGTATAGCATCAGTTCAATATGTTAATGATGAAGCATTAAATATTAATAATGATATAATTAATATTAATAATACTTTAACATCATTACAAAATCAAATTGATAATATTAATAATGAAATAACAACTTTAAGTAACGAAATAGTAAGGACAACAGGTTCTATTTTTATTTCATTATCAACAACTCCGCCAATTTATTCTTTATATTGTGATGGTTCATCTTATTTAGTTACAGATTATCAAAATTTATTTAATGTTATTGGATATGCTTACGGTGGTTCAGGTTTAAATTTTAATGTACCGAATATGAAAAATACATTTTTATTAGGTGCTAATGGAGAATTAAATGGTGTGCCAGCAAGTAATTTAATAAGTGGAAATGGAACAACAGGAGCAATAAATAATTTTTATATTACAGGAAATAGTTATCCAGCAACAAATTTTCCTATATTAACATTTGCACCACCCCACACCCATCTTACAATTGACCCAGGACACAGTCATTCTATCGGTGATTACCCTAATTACGGAAGTTATAGTGGGTCAACAACACCTTTTACAAGTTCTACTCAAACAATTGATTCTTTCCCAACATCAGTATCGAAAACAAATATTGGAATATCTAATCAAGGAACTAATATACAACAAATTGACCCTATTTCAGGATTGAATGGAGTTAATATTACAATGCCCTTTTTTAGTTGTAATTTTTACATTAATACTTAAAAAAGTTAAAAATAGTTAAAACTAGTTAATAAAGGTTAAATTAATTTTATAAATATATAATATATGTCTTATAGGTCTTCTCAACAAAGAGTTTTAAATAATGTTTTATATGATAATAATACATTATTAGGAAATTTAACAGATGATAATTTATCATCAATAGAATATGTTAATAATACTATTTCAACTATAAATTTAACAACTCAAAAAAATGAGTTAATAACTTTACAAAATGAATTAAATTCTTTAAATACTAAATTAAACATTTTACAAGAAAAAAATAATAGGGTGATTGGTTCTATTATTCCAACTATTTTATTAAATCCTCCAATAAATTATTTAATTTGTAATGGTCAGTCATTAATTGTTTCTAATTATCAACAATTATTTAATATTATTGGTTATAATTACGGTGGTTCAGCGTTAAATTTTAATTTACCAGATTTAAGAAATTATTATATTTTAGGTGGTAATAATAATATAAATAATTTATCATTTAGTAATTTATTTAGCGGTAATGGAACAACAGGAGGAATAAATAATTATTTAAAATTTGGTTCAGTATTTCCTTCAGGTTTTCCTTTATTAACTGAAATGTGTAATCATACGCATATTGTAAATGATAATGGACATTTTCATGATGGATGGAGTGAGGACCAACCATTTGCAACTACAGGAACTCAAGGATTTATTAAAAAAGCAAATCAAGATGGCAATTTTAATGTTGGTAGTTCTACAACAGGTCTTACATTAAAATCATCTGGGACAAATATACAACAGATAGATCCTTACAGTAATTTAAGTGGAGTAAATATAACAGCACCTTTTATATCAATTAATTTTATAATTTGTGTTAATTAATTTAAAAAATGTAAAAAATTATAAATAAAAATATATTTATTTATAATATAATGTATGGAGGATTAGAAGGTACTTTAAATGAATTAGAATTTGTCGATAAAAAACTTTATCCGCGTCGTACTAAAGACCCTTTGAAAAAGTTGAGGGAACATTTTACAGACACAGACATATTAAATTGGCTTATTAAAGATATACTTAAAGAAAAAAAGAAAAGAACTAAAAAAATAAAGATTGTTGATGAAATACCAGCGGAAGAACCAGCAGTTATTTTAGAAGATGAAAAACCAGAACCTATCTTAGTAAAAAGAGGTCGTAAACCAAAATATGCAACAGAAGAGGAAAGAAAAAAAGCAAAATTAGAACAGACATTAATTTCTAATAAGAAAAAGAGAGCCGAAAAAAAATTAAATAAAAAATAATATTATATTATATAATGGCACTTCGAAATGGTTTTAGAAACGAATTCACTCATTCAGTATTAACATATAATAAAGATGAAGGAGACCCTAACGCTTATCAAGATTCAGCAAAAAATCTACGCGGTTTAGACACTTTAACATTTTTAGATAACAGCGTTCAAACTACAGCATTTTTGGGATATACTGGGTATGGATTCACTGGACCACAAGGACCAACTGGTTTTACTGGTCCTCAAGGTAATATTGGACCAACTGGTTTTACTGGTCCTCAAGGTAATATTGGACCAACTGGTTTTACTGGTCCTCAAGGTAATATTGGACCAACTGGTTTT